>OFGF01000507.1_pt1 | contig 33271 bp, 25 predicted proteins | sample 1521711 | NCBI WGS metagenome assembly OFGF01 (sample SAMEA3504092, study PRJEB24116) | mouse gut metagenome | biome: mouse gut; feature: mouse-associated habitat; material: faeces | place: Denmark | collected 2011 | reverse complement strand
CTACACTGGCTACTATAGTACCTCAGGATCGTTGAGCCCTGAGGCTACGGGCGGGAACTTCTGGTCACGCACAGCGCACGATTCGACGGATGCTTACTACCTGGACTTCAATTACAGCTCTGTTAATCCGCAGCACTACGCCACTCGTGGCACCGGTCGCCCCCTACGCTGCACCGCGAAGTAGGGTAGATAGTACTCTGCAGACATCTCGCGCTGCCACATTCATGCTATAATACGGCAATGAAGGCTTCGCATCTTTTTCTATCCTATGGCGCCAAAGTTATTTATGATGCTTGTAACTTTATCTTAGAAAACCAGGACAAAGTCGGTATCGTCGGTGTGAATGGGGCTGGCAAAACTACGCTTTTTCGAATAATTCTTGGCGAGCAGCAACTTGATAGCGGCGAGATTGTTTTGCCCGGACATCGTATCGGTTATCTTCCACAGGAAATTACTATTTCGCCTGAGTATCAGGATATTACGGTTTGGGAATATGTGGCAGCCGGACGTCCGGTAGATGAGTTACAGGAAAGACTGAATCACGAATACGAAAAACTAGCTAAGTATCCCGATAGTGCAGCGATTTTAGACCGGATTAATGATCTACAAGATTTAATCGACTCTTATGATGTTGCTAATTTTGACGGGGAACTACTAAAAATCCTAGATCAAATGCAGCTAGTTGATTTAATGGACCGGAAAATGTGTGATCTTTCTGGTGGTCAGAAATCGAAAGTTGCTTTCGCGCGGGTGTTGTTCGAGAATGCAGGGTTGCTATTACTGGATGAGCCGACTAATCATCTCGATGTAGAGACAAAATTGTTTGTATCAAATTATTTACGTCATTATCAAGGGACGGTACTTGTAATTTCGCATGACGTAGAATTTTTGGATGCAATCACAAACAAGACTCTATTCGTTAATAAGACTACGCATAAAATGAAGATTTACCGAGGTAATTATAGCGAATTTCGACGTCAACGTGCTGCCGAACAATCCGCGGAAGACGCTAGAATTACTGAGCAAGAACGTGAAATTAAACGTTTGAGTGAATTTGTAGCAAGGGCGCGAGCGGCAAAGCGTTCCAATACTGCATTGATTGGCATGGGGCATCAGCGTGAGAAAGTGTTAGCGAAAAGATTAGCCGAACTCGGTACGCGTGAGCGCGAGTATGCGCACGTCACGATGCGGATTACTCCGACTAGGGAGAGCGCAAAAACGCCACTTGAGGTTCAGAATCTTTGCTTTCAATATCCAAATGGACCATTATTATATGATCGCCTATCTTTTGCATTGACTCGGGGTGAGCGTTTTTTGATTGTTGGCGAGAATGGTGTCGGTAAATCTACTTTATTGAAATTGATTGTTGGCCAGCTTACGCCAATTAGCGGATCTATTATTTTTGGTGCGCACACTACGACGGCTTATTATGCGCAAGAATTTGAAATTCTCGATGAACGACGTACGATTCTTGAGAATGTCAGCTCATACGATTTTACTGATACTGAATTGCGTAGTGTGCTTTCGAATTTCTTATTCTATGATGACGATCTGAGCAAGAAAGTGGCTATCTTGTCTCCGGGCGAAAAAGCACGAGTAGCTCTCTGCAAGATTTTACTCCAACGCGCAAATGTGATTATCCTGGATGAGCCAACGAATCATTTTGACCCAGAAACCCAGAAGATTATCGGCGAAAATTTACGTGACTATACTGGGACCATTATCATGGTGAGTCATAATCCTGCTTTTGTAGAGCAGGTCGGGACCACTCGCATGCTGATCGTTCCGTCACGCAAGGAGGGTGAGGCTCATAATAATAATCGTACTGAGCTGGCCTTGATTAAGAATTATTCGCGGGAATTGTTAGAGTATTATTACTATCTCAATTCTGATTTGATCTAAAAGGGCATAATTTTGTATCTATTATGTATCATTTTGCTGATTCGTGCTATAATAAGGGTGTCTGCTTCCTAGATTCTGACGTGCAGACTGCTTAATCTTTCATATAACCGGTTTCGACCGCTGTGATACTCTAATTAGGATAAAATATGGAAACTAAAAAGAATATCTTAGTTGCCTTTGTTCTGAATCTTTGCTTTTCGATTTTTGAACTTGTGGGCGGCTTATTTACAAACAGTATTTCGATTATTTCGGATGCAATTCACGATTTCGGTGATGCATTAAGTATCGGTATCGCCTTTTTGCTAGAAAAGAAAGCAGCGCGGGCGCCAGATGAAACTTACACCTATGGCTACAGGCGTTATTCGATTTTAGGAGCCTTTATCACGACGGTAATCTTGACTGTGGGCTCGACTTTAGTAATTGTAAGTAGTATTTATCGACTTTTTCATCCGGAGCCAGTCAACTATACTGGTATGTTATTTCTTGCGATTTTTGGCGTCGTCATCAATGGTTTGGCAGCCTATAAGACCCATGGCGGTATATCGCTAAATCAAAAATCAGTCAATCTGCATATGCTAGAAGATGTACTTGGCTGGGTGGTAGTGTTGATCGGCGCGATCTTGATGCAGTTTACAAATATTTCGATTATCGATCCTATTATCTCACTTGGCGTGGCAAGTTTTATCGCAGTGCACGCTGTAATAAACTTTAAGTCAATTCTCGATTTATTCCTCGAGAAAGTGCCTCATGGTATTTCGATGCAAAAATTAAGTGAAAAGGTTCGGAAGATTCCGGGCGTGGAGGATGTACATCATCTGCATGTTTGGAGTATGGATGGTGAGCATAATTATGCCACTATGCACGTAGTAACAGATAGGAAGTCCAAAGTAGAGCTGAAACAGACGCTACGCGCCGAGGCTAAGGCGCAGGGGATTGGACATTTGACGATTGAATTTGAAGGTCCGGGTGAAGAGTGCCACGAGCATGAATGTCGGCCTAGCGCGTCTAGTAAGGTGAGGCACAAGCACTAGTAGTGGTGTCCTCATAGTACTATCTACCCTACTTCGCGGTGCAGCGTAGGGGGTAACCGTTACCACGATAGTTGCTGGTCTGTGGGTATATCTCTCTCACATCGAAGTACAGACTGTATGTCTCCGAGGAATTACGCGCCGTACGAGACCAAGCATAGCCTTCCATAGGATTGCTCAAATTACTCGAAAAGTAACTGTAGTAGCCAGTGTAGGCAAAGTCGAGAGGAGCATTACACCATTTGTGCGTCATATTTTTCGCGTCGGTACACGAGATCTCTGATGATCTAATGAAGCCTTACGAACAACATCAAACCAGCATATTATCCCCCCTATAGCTCTTTTGGAAGTGTAAAAGATACAACTGAGATTCATAATGACTTTGTTGTAACTTTCTTCAGCGTCACTTCCAAAAGAGCTAAGGGGGGATAATATACGTATCGACTAGGTATATCCGGTGGTAGAGTGAGAATTCGTGCCTTTTGTGAGCTTATTTGTCTTATAATTTAACTATGCCATCTTATAAAATTCGCGGCACAAAAGTCTCACTCCCCTATCCGCCCCAGCTAACTCCAGCCGAAGTTCACCTAGTTTTTCGCCTGCAACGTTATTTCGATCCGGCAAGGATCTTCCCCGAGCTATATTTACCGCGACATACACAAAAAACCAGTTCCGTACCACTAGATTTTGTGCTGGGTACTCCAGATCTCCGTGGCTCAGAAATCACCCAAATCGATTGCTTAGCAGTTAATTCCCAAGGGATTTTCATATTTGAATCTAAAGATTATCTCGGCTACATTTATGGTCGAGGCAACGACCGCTTTTGGACCCAAGTCACACAATACGGCAAAGCTAAATATCGTTTTTATAATCCTATACGCCAAAATCAAACTCATATCAGAGCCGTAAGGGAGGTTCTAGGTCCAGCCACAGAGCGATGCCCGATTTATTCCGTAGTAGTTTTTGGACCAGATGCAACTTTGAAATCTATTTCCAGCCTGCCCGAGCACAGTTTCGTGATCCATCATGCTAAAATCCCAGAATTATTGGCAAAAATACCCAAAAATCAGCTGGACGAGAGTATCGAAGCAAAGATTTTTGATCTTATCATCAAAAACCGAATCTATCCTACAAATATAATGCGACGTGATCATGCTAATGATACCGCCGAATTTGAGCTAGAACTACAGAAAAATAAATGATCTCAGTAATCCTCAACTAAGGTAAATTCTTTTCCTGCAATCGAAATAATCGAATCTGCCACCGCCCCCTGTGAAGTTAATTCCGCTCGGATACCCATTTTTTTCATAATATCACGCAGACGATTCACCGAAGCATAATTCTCGAGATCAGTGCGCCGAGCAAATTTCTCGATTTTCGGTCCTGTTACCACGAATTTCACAGGATTTTCGCCAGTTTGGGGGATTCTATCTACTTTCCAAGCCTTCGAAAGCTGCTCTGGGCCCAATTTAATCACTGGAAGGTCAGGATTCCGCCCATTCTGCACGCGTTCTAAGCTGTCTATTTCGTTTGAGCTTATCCCCTCCCCGACACTAGAGTTTTGCTCTTCCTGCGCATCCTCAATGTCATTAGGGGCGATCTTGTCGGATTTCGAGTCTGTTTTTGAGGCCTTTTTAGCATTTTTTATTAAATTCAGTCCCCTCAACACCTCTGTTAACCCCATGCCAGATTGCGAAGAAATAACACGAATTGGCGTCTTAGAGTGATTTTTGGGCAATTTCGATCGGATACTAGCACGTTGCATCTCAATAATTTCCTCATCAACACCTTCACATTTTGTTAATGCGATGATTTCCGGACGATCTCGGAGATCAGAATAACGTTCTAATTCATTGCGAATCGTCGCATAGGCTGCTCCCGCATCATCATTATAGACGTCCACAAGATGCAGCAAGACTGCCGTCCGATCAACATGACGCAAGAAATCGTGCCCGAGACCCTTGCCATCGGCCGCACCCTCAATCAGCCCTGGGATATCTGCAATCAAAAGATCTTGACCGTCAATCGTCGCAACACCCAGTTGCGGGCTCAAAGTCGTAAAGGGATAATCTGCAATTTCGGGACGCGCGTTACTGACTCGGCTCAAAAAGGTCGATTTACCAGCATTTGGCAGGCCTACCAAGCCCACATCCGCCAAAAGCTTTAGCTCCAGTGTAGCTTCAAATTCCTCACCCGGCTCGCCTACCTCTGCAATTACCGGCGCCTGACGCGTACTGGACTTAAAATGTGCATTACCAAAACCACCGTCGCCGCCCTTAGCGATCACCGCTTCAGCTTGATCCTCGACTAAGTCAGCCAATATCTTACCATCACGGCGCACGACAGTACCGATCGGCACTTCGACAATTAAATCTTTGCCTGAGCGACCGGCACTCCGTTGTCCAGAACCATTTTTACCATTTTGAGCACTCAATTCAGGATTAAACCGAAAATCGAGTAACGTATTAGTGTCCTTGTCGGCTCGAAAAATAATCGAGCCACCTTTGCCGCCATCACCGCCATCCGGCCCACCCTTAGGGATGTAGATCTCGCGTCGGAATGATACTGCGCCATCGCCACCTTTACCAGCCTTTAGTTTAACCTTTGCCGTATCGACAAACATGCCCACTCCTAATGAATATAGTTGAAATTTTTGACGTAACTTGCAGGAATAGTTGATTCGAAGATTACGCCAGCATGGTAGTTATAATTCATCTCTCGGACTAAGATCGATCCGTCACTATTAACACCAATCACAACGCCCACGTGACCTACGCCGCCCGCAGCAGTCTGGAAAACCGCTCCGACCGATGGATTTTTGTCTACCGCTAGACCGTAACGTCGTGCTGCCGCCGCCCAGCTACGAGCATTACCCCAAGTTTGACCTTCCCCTGGCAAAGGATTGCCATGCGCCCAGCGCCACCACCAAGCATAATATGTACATTGACCGCCATACATCTTATTAGTCGGGTCGCGTACTACGTTATCATAAACTCGACGTAGATTTTGACGTGTCATAGATGAACCATAATAGGTGTATCCATACGAACTACTACTAGAACTGGTCGAGCTGGAACTCGAACCCCATCGTCGGACATATTCTGGGCGCTCAGTTTCCGGCACGACGCCACCAGGCACAATAATTTGTTTGCCTGGAGTCAAGCCAGATTCTAGGTCATTCAAAGAAATAATTTCCTGAGCGTTTGAACCGTAGTGCGACGCGATCGTCTCAGCGGTATCACCAGCCTGAATCACATAAACAATACCTGGTTTAGTCGGTAAGACTAGGGTTTGGCCAGGAGATACATCGGTAGTCTTGAGATTGTTTGACCAACGAATATGATCGGTAGTGATCCCGTACTTGGCCGCGATCGATTCCATCGTGTCGCCTTCCGCAACCACGTAATTCACTACGCCACGCGCGTCCGAGACCGCTACATAGCCTGGCTTTTCAATCTTATCGGTCGCCGTCTGAGCAATGTCTTTCAGAACTGAAGCCGCCACATAGTTGCCAGATACATAATCTACGCTCGCAAGGTCCATAGCATTAGAAATACTTGCAACTACATACAGCTCCGAAAGCTGATCGGACGAAGCTCCACCACTAGCCGCAATATCGTTCATATTCAGACTAGTATCGCCTGCGCCAACTTTATCCTCAGAACCGATTTTTGCGACACCAAAAACCAAGACCATCGCTGCCAAATACGGCAGAACGCGGCCCACACTGCGCCAAAATTTATGCTCTTTTTTCTTCATAATTACAATTTTACGTTGCAGAGTTTCTGGCAATGGTCAATGATAGCCTGATTATGCCCGGACTCTGTACTATTATAATACATCATACCGTCGTCTCCTGTCAAGAAGAAAAGCATTTCCGCGACACTACCATCAGGAGTGGCAACAGCTTTGAGCGCCGAAAGACCGGGGTTTGCGATCGGTCCATAAGGTAAGCCTGGGTGCTTACGGGTATTATAAGGCGAATCGATCGCTACAACGGCGGCATTATCAGTATAAATCTCACGATTCGGATCAAGCTGATCTGCAGCGTATTTCGCAGTCACATCGCTGCCAAGCGGCATATTTGCCGCCAAACGATTATAAAATACCTGCGCAACCTTAGCCATATCCTCGGGGTTATTAGCCTCACGCTGTACGACCGAGGCCAAAGTTACACCCTGATACATATTCAGACCATGCTCAGCAAATTTTTCTTTTAGTTGATTTTCCTCGGCGATATCGGCAAACTCAGTCAATAGACGCTTTACTACCGCCTCTGCGCTATCGTCTTTAAAGAATTCATAGGTATCTCCATAAAGGTAACCCTCGAGGCTAGTATTATCCTCTGGAGTACCTTCAAAGATCCAACCAAATTCCGCTTCGCGATAATGGTTTACGAGAGCCGCATCTACATCAGCATCGCTATAGCCAAGGTCGATCAGGTCCTGGCGTACTTCTTTCAGGGTTTGCCCTGGAAGTACAGTGTAAGAATAGACGCCGTCACCACCTTTCAGTAATAGATCAAAGATCTGTTCGACCGACATTGTCTTCTTGAGTTGATATTCACCAGCCTTAATCGTTTCTTTACGACCATTCAGCTCTGCATAAACGCGGAAGACAATTTCATCACGGATTAGCCCAGCTTCTTTCAGATGTTTCGCGACTAGCGACGTCGACTCACCCGTCTCTACAGCAAATTCCTTACTCTCACAAACATCGCCCGCGTCTAAACCTTCTTGCTCACAATTCACATCTGAAACTGGGCGCAGGCTATATATATAATATGCCACCGCTGCACCAGCCACTAAAGCCAGCAATACTACGATAGTAATTAGAAATCCAACCCATCCTCGAGATTTCCTGCCTTTGACTGACTTACGTTTCACAGCTGCTGCCTTTGTTTTGCCATTTCCACCTACCTTTTCTTCCAAAAAATCTTGCAAGATGATGACCGCCGCCTCAGAATCAATGTCGCCCTTTTTGTAGGCCTTTTTTCGACCTTTAAGACGCTTCTCAGCTTCGACGGACGTCAGAGATTCATCCTGAAAACAAATCTTTACATCCGGAACATAGGAACGAAGTTGACTGGCGAATTGGCGTACATATGCACTCTGTTTCGTCTCACGCCCTTCATTACTGCGTGGCAGACCAATCACCAACCCATCTACCCCCCATGCCTTAATCAACGAGGCGATTTTTTGGAATTCTTGACCATCATTCACCTCAATAGCGGTGTAAGGAATCGCAACCCGCACTTTCGAGTCTGCTTTCGCTACACCGATCCGTTTCGTGCCGACGTCCAGCGCCATCAGGTTCATTTTTATGCTTCCCCTTCGGATTCTTCAGGTTGACTATTTTCTTCTTCCTGGATATCCTCAACCGCTGGCTGGTCTTCGCCTTCTAGAATAATCTTGACCTTCTCACGTTTAGTCGGAATCTTACTAACCCAAAAATACGAAGTCTGAATGTTGACAGATTCAACGCCACTGATCGATTTCAGGTCTGCTGAAACTCGACCAACTTTCTGTCCCTTAGCCTGCTCGAAGATTCGATCCTCCGATACGATCGGACCGACCGCCACTACCGCTTTTAGCTTAGCGGTGTCCTCGATCGCCGTAAAACGCTCAAATCGCAAATCACTCATCGTATAAATCTGTTGTCCGTCCGGCAATTGTTGCTTTTGACGGATATATTGTTCGACTTTTTCTTTTGATACTGCAAACATCGAGTATGAGACTTCGACGCTTAGCTTCGGCTTCGTGTTATCGCCTACTACATCACCTACGGCTGGCGTAGCTGAAACTTCACCAGTCTCAGTAGTATAACTAGCCTCAATCGGCATAAACTTGTCTTTGAGATCGCCGAGTAGTTCTTCCTTGCCTTCCTGTTCGTGCTCGTTTACAAGTCCATCTACTACCTGACTAACATCGACCGCACGCACCGTCTTGACAATATCAGTAGTCCCGCCGGAAGTGCCACCAGCGCTAGAAACGGCAAGCCCATTCACACTATTCCATTTTGTGCTAGCTGTCGTATTATAGCCATCTCCTGAATTAGTAGCTACTACACCAACCGTAGCAGACATCGTGCAAGACTGATTAGGCTTAGTCCGCCGACCTTCATCACAATCAACCGGGAACTCCCCATTCCATTTTATCGAAGCAGCTGCCGTCGTTGTGAAAGTTTTCCCATCAGCCGTAGAAAGCGTAGTCCCACTAGCCAGCGACGTATTAACTCCGTCCGCGCTTGCATTGGCTAAGTTGATTGGCTGTGAGATTTTTACATTTCCCGTCGCCTTCTGTCCACGATCTTCCTCGCCAGTAGCGGCAAATTCAGCATCGTATTTCTCGGAGATAGTCTGCTTTTCGGCATACAATACACCTTCGCTAAGATTTTCCGCATTCGGGTCAGTAGTGAACCTAATGTTTTCCGAAAAATCGTTTGCAGTGCTTGTGATCGCCACCTTGATTGTAGCCGCCGGAGCAAACACAGCCGCCCATATCCAAAAACCAATCAACACAATCACGATCGGAATCGCAATCATTAGCTGGGTCTTATATTTCTGCCAAAACGGCGCATTAGCATCCGTCTTCTTTTTATCGTCTTTCTTCTTGGCCTTTTTAGGCTTTTTGTTATCCTCGCTATCGAGTCCTAAACTCTTTTCATCTAACTCGAGATCCGCATCAGCCTTCTTGACCCGCTCAGGCTTAGTTTCGGGCTTTTCGTCGGCTTTTTTAGTGTCAGTTTTTGCTTTTTCATTTGCTGCCTCATCTATCACATCTTCGTCTTTTGCGCTTTCAAGGCCAGCTGCTCGCAAGTTCTCTTCGGTCGGTACAACCGGACGCGATTGCAAAGTTTTTGCCACTGGAATCCGTGCCAACATCGCCATTTTCATAATCGCTGGATCAGCCGTCACTACTACGACGACCTTCTCAACTTCTTTTGCTACGCGTGCCACCAATTTCATATTCACAGCGCTACGAAGCATAGTCGCTTTCTTTGGTGGCACAATTACCACTAATTTTTTGTCAGCCTGTTGAATCCGTGTCAGGATGTCGGTGATATCATCCTCCGGCTCCAAATAAATAACTTCCTTATTCATACTGCCTCAAGTATAGCATAAATTCTTTCGCCTGCCCATTATAAGCATAAATTTATTTCCATCTGTTGTAAAAATCACAACATTTTTGCATATAGCCCTTATTCTTATCCATATCCTATTGACTTATACGCCAATCTGTGCTATAATTAAAAGATAGTACCTTAATAATCCAGTCGTAGACGCAAGGGGGTTAAAAATGGAGATATTTTTTATTGTTGCATACGTGATGTTGGCAGTAGCATTAAGCATCGTATTATTCTGTCGCGGAACAAAGATAATACGGGTTTCACCGGCATCTTTGTCAACAGCACATCAGACGACGGCAAACTTTTTCAGCGCTGGGCTGCTTAATCAGCCCGAGGAAGCCTTCCAGTTCATGCTGGATCACCCATCTTTCAAGGGTGAAGAAATCTTCCTGGTACCAAATAGCAATTTAGGCGTCGACTACAAGTCGACATGCAATAAAATTGAACAGGTCATAGTCGAACATGACTTTAAGAAGGTACGATTCTTCGGTATTTCGCTGGGAACCAAAGTCGGGCATTATTTCGCAGTCAAACAGGCTTACCAAATGACAAATGTAGTCGCAGACGGAGAAAACGACCTCAGATATATCGAGATTGAATGTTACGATATTAACCCGTGCTGGACTCCGGAGTTCTTAAAGCCTAAATTAGGCATGGCGCTCCAATTAATCATACCGATAATCAATGTGATTGGCATTGTATTAATCTTCGTAATGCCAATTCCGATCATCAGGAGCTCCGGCCTATGGTTCTCACCAATGCTATTTACGTCACAGCTCGAATTGATTACCTATCATTCAGAGAGGGGTGACTACTTTGAGACGCAACTTTCGCGACTTTCGAAAAAGCTACGTTACCATGAGTTGAACGCGGTTACAGCGATCATCATAAACGATCAGGACGAGTTTCTTAATAATCAAAAGATCATTGAATATTATAGACGCAACAAAAGCGTCATTATATTTGAGGTTGAAACTCGCCACGGCGACACGATCGGCAGCGGCACAGTCTATCGAGAAGCCATCGATGCCATTTTGGCTAACCGATAAAGATATGCAAAACTAAGCTTTGTAAAAACTCAAGATCACGACTGGACTATAGCCCCCGCTCATTGAGAGTGAGGGCTATTTTATTTTTAGTTTATCCCTCTTTTTAAAAACAAAATCAGGGTTTTGCTGATTTTTATACGACTTATGCTATAATTCAGATAATGGGCTTTTTCAAAAAACAAACGACTCAAATCACTACCGCTCCCACCAGTCGCACAGCGGATTTGGCGGCGCGAGTTCTCAATTCGATTGCCGAAGGAGTAGTCTTGATTGACGCTAGAGGTTCGATTCAATTCGCGAACCCAGCTGCGGCTACTTTAGTTGGCTATAGTACTCCAAACAATATCATCGGCTTAGATATTCATTATATCCTCAAACTCGAAAACGCCGAAGGCGCGCCCATCCCTCCTAACGAGAACCCCTTCTTTAATGCAATTGCAGCCAACCAGTCGCTTTCTACGCATGACTTCCTACTAGTCTCGGCCAGCGGTGAACAGCGCATCGCAGTTGCCCTCACTTGTACCCCGACTGGCGGCAAGAATGATTATCGGATTATCACCTTCCGCGATGTCACATCCGAGCTCGCCAAAGAGCACGAACGTGAAGATTTTATTTCAACTGCTAGCCATGAGATGCGCACGCCAGTAGCTTCGATCGAAGGGTATCTTGGTCTAGCCATGAACCCGCAGACCGCAACAATTGATGCTCGCGCTAAACAATATCTCGAAGAGGCTCATAAGGCCAGCAAGCACCTTGGCAACCTCTTTCGCGACCTACTCGATGTCACTAAGCTTGATGATCACCGTCTGCGGCCACACTTCGTGCCGGTCGACGCGATTGAGACCATAAAGCAAATCGCCGATAGTTGCGCACAGATGATTCCGCCTAAAAAACTCAAATATAGTTTTGGTACTAATGCGCCAGCTGTAGTCGCTGACAAAAAACATATCGAGCCGAAAGTTTATATGTCGGTTGACCTTGATTTCCTACGAGCAGTCATGGAAAACTTGATTGGCAACGCTATCAAATATACTCCTGATGGCGGTGAAATTTGGGTTAATGCGCGCGGCGATGGAGATAAAGTTCTGATCAACGTAACTGATACCGGGATTGGTATTTCTGCCGATGATCTGCCGCACCTATTCCAAAAATTCTATCGAGTCGACAACTCTCAGACTCGACAAATCGGCGGTACCGGGCTCGGGCTATATCTCGTCAAAGAACGCGTCGATGCAATGGGCGGCCGCGTGTGGGCCGAGAGCGCTTTTGGAGACGGTTCAACTTTTTTCGTTTCCCTGCCTCGTATCTCTGATGCTGACTATCAAAAACTCAGTATCGCCCACGCCAATGAACAAATGGTACAGAATTTCACAAACACACTTAATGGCACCGCTATGCCACAGTTCAATGCAGCGACCAATGCCACCATGAAGTCGCCAATCACGAGTAACCCAAATAATACCATAGAAAATAATACGCCACAGCTCAGCACAAATACTTCTGTGAATAATATAAATAATAGCAGCGCTAGTAAAGTGGCGGCCAGCAACACCGCACAGGCAACCAACCCCACGTTAGTTACTCCAGGAGCTAGGGCCGTACAAGGAGCTAGTATTGCTCCAATGGCGAACCCTGCCTCAAATAATTCCATCAAAATCCCTGTACACCCGCGACTGCGAGAATCCCCGACCCCTACGGCATCAACTAACACTGATGGAGGTGGCGAATTATCCTTGGCGCTTGAAGCCGCTCAAAAAGCCTTAGCTGAGTCATCCTCAAAATCAACTCCAGAATTACCACCAGTACCGCCAACTAACAATCAATAAGGAGAAGTTATGCAAAAAATCATGCTAGTAGAAGACGATGATAGCTTACGTGAGATTTATAGTATTCGACTCACTGCTGAGGGTTATCAAATCGTAATGGCTCACGACGGCGAAGAGGCTCTAGCCGTAGCAGTCAAAGAACGCCCAGACCTCATTATTACCGATGCCATGATGCCGAAAATCTCTGGCTTTGATATGCTTGATATTCTACGTTCGACACCAGAAATGAAAGATATCAAGGTAATCATCATGACTGCGCTCTCCTCCGACGAACAGCGCGAGCGCGGAGAGAATTTAGGCGCCAATCGTTATCTCGTTAAATCTCAAGTCGGGATCGAAGATGTCGTAAATGTAGTCCATGACGTGCTAGGTGATCGTCCAATCGATTCAGAAATCACTACCGGTCCAGCGCCGATACAATCGTTTCAATCAGAGCTGGTTCAACCCTTGATGGATCAATCACCATCAACGCAGCCAATGCCAGCTCAGCAAATCCCCAATCAACCGGCACCAACTCAATCGATAACTAGCCAACCAGTATCGGCTCAGCCAATACCAGATCAGCAAATACCTAGCCAACCAGCGCCGAATCCGGCCCCTCAATCTTCCTCAACTATTGATCCGTCACAATTCGGTGTATAGATAAGCTGGACGCTGGATGTGGTTTCTAGTATTATCAAAGTAATATGCAAGAACTTCGACTAAATAAATTTCTGGCCGAGCAACTCGGCCTCTCTCGACGTGAAGCGGACGTAGCCATCCAATCAGGCCGAGTCACCATCAACGGCAAGCCAGCCGTGCTCGGCCAGCGCCTATCTATTGACAAAAAAGATAAAGTGTGCTATAATGGAAAGATAGTCCCTTTTTCGAGGGATTTTATCTATCTTGGTCTCCATAAACCAGTCGGGTATGTTTGTTCGCGAAAATCCCAAGACTCAACCCCCACGATCTATGAGCTCTTACCAACAAAATACCAAAGCCTAAAGACCGTTGGTCGCTTGGATAAGGATTCTTCTGGCCTAATTCTACTTACTAATGATGGTGATTTTAATTTCCAAATGACACATCCCAAGTTTACTAAGACTAAAATCTATCTAGTCGAGCTTGATCATGAGCTTGAGCCTCTACATCAGCAAGAAATCTCAGATTTTGGCATCGAAATTGGCGACGGCGTCTCACGTCTCGGTTTAGAACGACTAGACGATGCTCGCAGGAAATGGCGAGTAACTATGAGCGAGGGGCGTAATCGTCAAATCCGTCGCACTTTTGCCGCTCTAGGCTACACTGTCATAAAATTGCACCGTGTTCAATTTGGCCCCTATCAACTTGGAGACCTAAAATCAGGCAAATTCCAAGAAGTCCCTAAAGCCTAATCATAACATTCTAATTTTGAAGCAATTTAGTCAACTTACCGCGCACTCCTGCACCGTCTGGCGAGCCGATCAAAGTATCAAGTGCCACTCTCAGCAGTCCGAGTGCAGTGATGTAGCTACTATCAAGCTTCACTTCGGTAGAATTCTTAATCCCAGGGATTTCTTTAGCCTCAATCAAATGCACGACTGGGCGCCGGCTAAAGGCTAGCCCCTTAAACCAATCCGTGCCAGCCAAGACATCACGCAACTCAGTCAATCCTGCTCCGCCCCCACACAGCAAAATCTTATTTGGCAACATCTCAATATCTTCAAACTCTTCGAGCGTGATCTGTACGCCAGACAACCATACCGCCAAATTCCGCTGTACCGAAAGCATCATTGCATCGCGCATATCTGCTGGCACTTTGGCAGGATTATTGATCGAAATTTTATATTTTTCCGCCGTATCAAAATCAACATTTAGAATCTCAGCAATTTGATGCGTAAAACTACGCCCACCAACACCGAACATCCGCGTCCCTTCAACTCCGCCATCGTCTACCACGGCAATATCGGTCGTACCGCCGCCAATATCCATCACAATGCCAGAGAACTTGTTGCTATCAGTATCATTCCCCAAACAAGCTCGGCAAACCGCAAAAGGCTCAACCGCCACCGCTAGCAGATCGAGATTTAGTTCTGCACAAACCTTTTCAATCGCCGAGATATGGATCAATGGCGCAAATGCTGTATAGAATTGGATTACTACATCGTTACCTTTGAACCCGACTGGATTCGAAATCTTGTAGCCATCAATACTAATCGAGACGATCGCCGAATTAATGAGACGTACCTCCGCGTCTGGATTATTCGTTTCGTCAGCGATTTCTTTACGTGCCTTCGTTCCAGCATGTTCTTGGACTTGCTTGATGATTAGTGCTATTTCCTGCTCCGTGAGCGGTTTATTACCATTCTTGCGTCGATAGCGTACAGTACTAGTATTACCCTTGACTAACTCACCAGCGATACCGACCACCGTAGTCTTGCTTGAAACTTCTGCCATTTTCTCGGCCATGGCAACGGCTTTTTCACAAACCTTCACTACGCTCGGAATATCAGCAATCGCCCCAGCATACATATTCCCTTCACTCTGGCGTACTCTGCCCGCGCCGATAACCTCCAGATTTTTGTCAGAATCCTGTCGTGCGATCACTGCCTTAACAAACTCCGTACCAATATCAAGAGCCAAAATAGCATCACTACTCTTTAATTTGTATAGATCATCTACCGAAAAATCATCACCACTCAGCAACTCCGATTGCTTCTCAGGCTGATCAGAAACTTCCTCATCCCGTTTCTCGCTCTTTTTGCTGGTCTGAATGTTGAATTTATCTAAAAAACCCATGATCCGCCCCTATCTTAAAAATCATCCTCTTCTTCATAGTACCAATCATCGTCATCATACCAATCGTCGTCCTCTGAATCATCAAACTCTTCGCCTGATACGTCGTCGGTGTCAGGATAAGTATCCACTCCTCCGACCAATGCTACCCAAAGCTCCTTTATTGCCATTACTAAATCCTCGGCTGTCCAATATTCACTTGGCGCCGCAAGCTCACGATAGGCATAGTCAAAATCAATTACCATCTCAGTCGATTGATCATCGTCGCTAGTCTGCATGATGAAACGAACTAGCTCGTGACCAAAATTAGCAATCTCAGCCTGCAATGAATGACTCATCGACCCTTTTAAATCCTCCGGGTTTACCGCCCCGAAGTCGCCTGCCGAAATAGCATCTATGCCTAGACTCTCGGCCATGGTATTATAGCAAACATAAAATGATTCGGCCATCCCAAGCTGCGGTAACGTATTCAAGAAGTTTGCCAAGATATCATAGTTGATATTAATATCATACACCTTAGTGCCACTCATGGTCGGTTTTGCATCACTTTTTGTCGCAGTGAGAAACGGATTCTGTTCATAAGCCGCCTTTAATTCTTCTGAATAATCTTGACCGGCTACTGCGATTGAACAGTGATAAAAATCCTCAATTGGCTTCGCAGTCTCTTCCTCCATACCGAGGAGATCCAACACCTCCTCAATGCTGATTTGATACCATTTTCCATCAATACCCTCTAGAATCCCTACCGCCTCAGTTATTACTTCATTGTCATCAGTATATTCAATCGGTAAAGTGCTCAGGCCGTCAAGTTTAGCGAACAGAAAACCGCCGCCAAGCATCATAACGTCGGCCGATAATCCAACCCCTTCCTCTGAATTTTCCGATTCAGTAGATTCATCATCCTGATCGGAAATATCCATCGCATCACTCAACCCTGACGCATCAAACTCAAGATGAGTCAAAAATTCTGTCAGGCCATGCCTCTGAGTAGACGCCGTTACAGTACTAGGCTCTTGAATATCGCCGTATTTATATACGTTAGTTGTGACCATATTGGTGTTAACACTAGGAGCAGAAATCAAATGCCCCATAGCATCAGCTACAACAACATCTGGTCGACTATAATATGCGAACCACCAAACTAAAGACCCCGTCGCAATAAGCAGTAATGCTACAGCGACACCGATCGCAATCTTCTTCCCAGTAGTCAAGCCTTTACCGCCACGTCCAGCTTTAGGATTATGCATTTGATCTATGAAATCTTGGCGCACATCCACCGGCTGAGCTGAACCCGGCGTATTATCTGCAGTTGCCGTCACATGATGACGCTCGTTATTCTGAGCAATCTTGCGCGCACGCTCGATATCATTAGTATCATTCTCCGCTGCACTCGCCGCCGTCTCCATCTGTTTTAATGGATCCATTGATCCCGACAAAACCTCCAAACCCGAGTCCTTCCCCGAGTCCTTCCCCGACGCCGTCTCAGTCTCATCCGTAGTAATATTCTCGGGCGATTGTGGCTCTCCCGACCCGACAGTTTCGTCGATCGTGACACTCGAGATAGCTCCATTAACGTTTGACTCAGCCTGAATCATTTCCTTGTTTTCGGGCTTATCCGAAACTTGCAAGACTCCATCTTGGATATTAGTATCATTTTGCGGCACATCAGCAGTATTGCCTTGCTCCTGGTTGTCGTAATCGATCGTACTATCCGTCGGTTCTTTATCCATGATTCTCCTTTTATATGATTATAGCACAAATTTTTTAAGGGCAAGCAGAATCATGCTATAATCAACCTATGGATAAAAAAGATTTTACAATTCGAGATATTAAAGCGCGACAGGTTTTGGATAGCCGCGGTAACCCAACAGTCGAAGCTGATGTTTTTCTGTCTTCTGGCTATGCCGCACGAGCGATCGTGCCATCCGGCGCTTCGACTGGCGATGGAGAGGCTCTAGAGCTACGCGATAACAAGGCTGATTATTATGGTGGCAAGAGCGTCATGCAGGCAGTTTGGAATGTTAATCATGATATCAAAGACCTCTTGGTCGGTAATCCAGCCGATCAAGAGCAGGTCGACCAAATGATGCGCGAGCTCGACGGAACCAAAAACAAATCTAAGCTTGGTGCCAATGCCATGCTAGCAGTTTCTCTCGCCACCGCAAAAGCTGCTGCTAAAACCGAGCATATGCCGTTCTACCAATACGTTGCCGCTATTGCTGGCACAACCGATTCTATGTCGCTACCAATGCCGATGATGAATATTATGAATGGTGGCGCCCACGCTGACTGGTGCACCGATTTTCAGGAATACATGATTATCCCTCGCGGTGCGGGTTCAATCGCTGACGCCGTACGAATGGGCGCCGAGGTCTTCCACGCGCTCAAGACTATACTCAAAGAACGTGGATACGCCGTAATGGTTGGTGACGAGGGTGGCTACGGCCCAGTTGTACATGAAGGTAATGAAGAGCCACTCGAATGCATCTTGGCAGCTATCAGCGCTGCTGGTTACGAAGCTGGGAAAGATATCGGGCTCGCTATGGATGTAGCTGCTTCCGAATTTTATAATGAAGACCACTATGAGCTAAAGACTGATGGATCCTGGAAGACTTCCGGCGATATGATTGATTGGTATGAAGGACTAATCGACGCCTATCCAATCATTTCAATTGAGGATGGTCTTGATGAACACGATTGGACTGGCTGGAAAGAGCTCACTGCACGTCTTGGCGACAAATTACAGTTAGTCGGTGACGACCTATTTGTAACCAACACAGAACTGATTGAGCGCGGGATCAAAGAGAAGACTGCTAATGCCGTTCTCATCAAGCCAAACCAAATCGGCACACTCAGCGAAACAATCGCCGCAGTCAAAATGGCACATGCCGCTGGCTATCGCACCGTGATGTCGCATCGCTCTGGTGAAACCGAAGATACCAGCATTGCACATCTAGCAGTTGGTCTCGGTACTGGTCAGATCAAGACCGGTAGCCTCAGTCGTTCTGAGCGCATTTGCAAATACAATGAGTTAATGCGTATCGCCGAAGAGCGTCCTGAATTAGAGTTGGCACACCCCTTCGCGAAATAACTAAAGACATCAAAAAAGCGCCAAAAGCGCTCCAAAGACAGGCCTAGATTCTTTCAACTAGGCCTTATCTTTATATTGTAGCACACATTTTCAAAAAAGTCAATAGCTACTTCAGTCGTACTCGCTCTTGGCCGAGCAATTCCGCTAGTCGGATCGTCAAATCTCCCTCTGTATCAACCCGAAACGGCATCCGCATTGGGCGCTTTTCATTGCCGTCTTTTAGGACCATAATCACTTCCTGTACACCGGGGTTCAGCTCGCAAATCCGTCGAATCTCGCTCAGCTGTTCGGCATTCGTAGGATCCTCGATTAAAACATATAGCTTCTCACGCGAATGATCTACTGGCGGAGTTATTACGCGTTGCGCCGGCTCATCGTCGATAGCCGCCTTCTTATTATAGCCGCCCGCGCTGGCGCCACCTACCTTGGCGTAATTACCCGAGCTCACTCCAGTCGCCCGAGTACGCCCCCGCTGTTGTCTAGCACTCAGCTTTGGCGCCGGCAACCTTTGGCCAGTACTTTGGTACGCCTGCATCGCAGCATCCTCAATTTCTTCGACTGTATCCGCAATCACTTTGACGTCGCTCGAAATATTACCATTTTTATCCTTAGCGCTAATGCTACCCACTACTTTGATTACATTATCTTGTTCAAGCTTCCCTCCTACTTGTTCATATAGATTTGGGAAAATAATGATTTCCTGTTCTGCGATTTTATTCTCGATACGCACGAAAGCCATACGGGTATTCTTTTTGGTCATAATTGTACGTACATTTGTAATGATTCCGCCCAGAGTCACGACCTTGCCATCATTATCCGCTTTAACTAGATCGTACGGGTGTGTCTGTTCTTCAAAATAGCTATCATACTTATCGAGTGGGTGCGATGAAATATAGAGCCCCATCAAATCACGCTCCCAAAGCAGCTGTTCTTTTTCTGGAACTTTGCTAGGCGCAGGTTTAATCTCCGGCTCCGGTACTTCGCCGGCCGCCCCCATCGCTCCAAAGAGATCGGTCTGGCCGCTAGCAGCATCTTTTTGACGTTTTGCGCCATAGGCCTGGATGTTCTCAAGATTAAATAATAGATCCGACCGATCACCGAATCGATCAAATACTCCAGTCTTAATTGCAGTTTCCCAGGATTTTTTATTAAACTTTGTGGCATTTACGCGCGAAGCAAAATCACAGACACTCTTGAACGGGCCATTCTTGTCTCGCTCCGGGATCACATATTCTTCGATCAAACTCTTGCCCATATTCTTAATACCAGAAAGTCCGAAGCGAATCGTATTTTGTCCACCAACAATACCGAAATCACCATACGACTCATTAATATCCGGACCGAGCACTCGGATACCCATGTGTTTGCATTCGCTAATCTCGATCGCGAGACGATCAGTCCAGCGCATATCGGCGGTCATCAACGCCGCCATGAAAGCATCCGGATAGTGCGCTTTGAGGTAAGCCGTCCAATACGCAATTAAGGCATAGCACGCAGCGTGTGACTTATTGAAGCAGTAGTTCGCGAAGTCGAGCAGCTGTTCCCAAAAAGTTTCTGCAATTTCCTTAGTAGCGCCACCGACTTTAATTGCCCCATCAATGAATTCTGGCTTCACTTTATTCATGAGATCAATCTTCTTTTTACCGACAGCCTTACGCAAAGTGTCCGCCTGTCCACCAGTAAAACCGCACCATTCCTTTGAGATCTGCATGAACTGCTCCTGATAGATCATAATCCCATAAGTATTCTGCAGAGCATTCTCGAGCCCAGGATGGAGATAGGTGATTGGCTCCTGGCCATGTTTACGCCGAATGAAGCTATCGATAAATTGCATTGGCCCCGGACGATACAGGGCGACCATCGCGATAATATCCTCGAATGTGCTAGCTTTGAGGTCGCGCAGATAACGTTTCATACCGGCAGATTCAAGCTGGAACACACCAGTAGTTTCGGCTCGCTGGAAAAGCTGATAAGTCTGCTCATCATCAAGCGGTAAGGCATACATGTCGATATCCTTATGATAGACTTTACGAATCATCCTGAGCGCGTTGTTGATCACGGAGAGGTTTGAAAGTCCGAGGAAGTCCATCTTAAGTAGACCTAACTCCTCGATCTGTGGCCCCGGATATTGAGTTGTGAGTGGCCCCTTAGCGCTCACCTCCATAGGTAGAAATCTCACAAGGTCATCTGGCGCAATCACCACGCCACACGCATGCACTCCATGACTACGAATCGTTCCTTCTAGACGTTCCGCAAAACCTAGGACTTCATGCGAAACTGGATTATTATCATACTCAGCTTTCAGCTCTGGCACTTCCTTAACCGCTCGCTCAATCGGCACATGATGCCCCTGCTCTGGGTCTGGCACTAATTTTGCTAAATGATCAGCCTCAGCATACGGCACTTCCATCACCCGCGCCACATCGCGCACGGCCATTTTCCCCATCATCTTACCGAAGGTCACAATATTCCCAACCCGACCCTCGCCGTATTTCTGCGTACAGTATTCGATCACCTCGTCACGACGAGTATCCTGAATATCGGTATCGATATCTGGCATTGAAATACGATCCGGATTCAAAAATCGCTCAAAAAGCAAGTCGTATTTCAGTGGATCAAGCTCAGTAATACGTAAAGCATAGGCTAAAATACTCCCCGCCGCGCTACCGCGCCCTGGACCATAAACGATTCGCTGTGACTTGCCCCAGTTGATAAAATCTTGCACGATCAAAAAGTAGCCATTGTAGCCCATCTTGTCAACAATCGATAACTCATAATCAATCCGTGGTAAGATCTTTAACTTCTCCTCGGCACGCTCCGGAGTCTGGTCGACTTTTTCGAGAATTTCCCGACACTCCGAGATAGTCAGTTTTTCAGTCTCCTCTAGAGTTTTGCCGCCATAACGATACACCAGTCCCTGAAACACGAGTCGATCAAGATAATCCTTTTCACTACTCCCATCCGGCACAGGAAATTTTGGTATCAGAATTCGCCCTAACTGCAAATCCACTTCGCAGCGATCCGCAATCCGGCGTGTATTTCGGATCGCCTCAGGAAAATCCGCACCCCAACGCTGAATAATATCGCTCGGCGGGATCACGTGTAGCTCGAAGTCCTTCAAAGTCATGCGGTTAGTATCTGAAAGATTGGCTGCTGTGCCTACACATAGCAAAACTTCGTGCGCATCCTGATCGTCATGCCTGAGATAATGGGCATCACAGGTCACTACGAGCGGAATATCAGTCTCTTTTGCAATCTCCACTAATTCTTGATTGATCGTATTTTGAATGCCCCAATGCGTCGGCGAATCCGGATGACCATGATCTTGCATCTCAAGATAAAACCGATCGCCGTAAATTCCATGATACCACTTCGTCAGCTCACGAGCCCTCTTGGGGTCACCCGACTTGATGGCTTCCGAAATCTCCGAACCAGCACAACCCGACAAACAAATCACGCCTTCGCTATATTTTTCCATTACTGTATGATCAATACGGGGCTTGTAATATTTTCCATGGACTTCCGCCTCAGTCATCAAGCGACAGAGATTTTCAAAGCCCTGATTATTCATGGCCAGCAAAGTAATATGGAAACGTTGCTTATCGTAGGCTGGATCGCGGTCCTCCATACTACGAGCCGCAACATAGGCCTCAAGACCTAAGATCGGTTTGATGCCGGCAGCGTTACAAGTTTTATAAAGCTCAACTAATCCAGACATTGTGCCGTGATCCGTCACCGCAACGGCCTCCATCCCTTGATCTTTAACAAAGTTAACTAAATCCGGGATCTTTGTAAGACCATCCAATAGCGAATAATGCGTATGGTTATGCAGATGCACAAAATCACTCGGCAGGAGCGGTTCTTGATCTTTGGTTACCTCGGTCATAAGATAATTATAGCACAAAGAAAATGGCTGCCCCAAAGTTCGGGGCAGCCAGAGATGGGAGACTCAACGCACTTAACTTACTCTTTAGTTACGTCCTGCCCTGGCGATCTTAAATCTAGACCGTTTCTTCTTAATACCGACTGAACTTCCTCCAGCGCGACCAAACCAAAATAACGAATAGACATCAAATCGGTGGACGTTTTGGCTAATAATTCCCCAACTGTTTTAATGCCATACCGCAATAAACAGCCTAGCGATCTGCTAGACAAACCTAGGACCTCTATCGAATCATCGAAATTGATTTGTCCAAGATACTGCAAATGCGATCCAATTTTCTCTTCCCTCGCCATCCTTTGCGAAGATTTTTTTGCTACTGAGGCCGTTATATCTAGCTGCGTATTAAATTGCTTGGCCTGCTGTTTTCGATTAGACCTCGCTCGTTTAAGCTCGATATGCGCTTTAAGGAGTCGCATGAAAGCCTGCTCGGTATGGCCTGCGCTATATTCATAAAGTACGCCCAATTCGGCGGCATGGTATTTGCGCACCGCCTCTAGGCCAATCATAATGCCACGATATTCTGAACCGCAAAATGTCTCTCGACGTGCTACTCCAATCCCAAAAAACTCCCCTAGCAACTTAGAATGCTTAGGGTGCCCAGGGCAAGCAATGATCATTTCGATTATTTCGGTATTACCTCCAGTATATTCTACTTCCGGCCAGTAGCCAAACACCTGCCGATACAAGTTGTCTACACTGGATCTTTCTGCTATGTACTTCAGTTCTAATCCAATTTCCGTCACTTTCTGACAATCAGACATATCCTACGTTAATCACCCCCCCCCTCCAATATGCTAATGTGCTAAGTGATCAAGCCCCACCATCTCCGCGTCTAATCATCTCACAAAATACGACTCCGATCAATAGCAGCTACGACTTATGACTAATCACCTTTGCAATTATTTCTTGCTATTACTACGCCCAGCGCCGGTCGTACGACCGCGCCGCCCCGTAGACTTGGCTGTAGTTTGGCGACTAGATCCAGTTGCCGCCGTAGTGGCCTCAGCCGCCTGTTCGGCACTCGCTTTTGCTTCGGCTTCGGCCGCCTCGCGCGCAGCATCTTCCTCGCGATAGCGTCGCTCCTGATTCTCGACTACACGATTCGCAAAAGTCTTCACGATGCCACCCACCGACGTCATCCCCTTAACATTATCTACAATATCATCAGTCTTACTTGCGATCTGCTGTCCAGCAGCAATAATCTTTTTAGCCTCTTCGGAAAGCTGAATTAGTTTTACGATCAAGATGATTCCCGCAATCAAGAAAATAAACAGCGTAAGCGCTAACATAATAACTAAAATCCAAGTTGCAAGTTCCATTTTTCCTCCTTTTTACCCCTAACCTTCTATTATATCACAGATTTATTACAATGTCAATACAAATCAGCACCCTTCCTGCTCTAACTTAGTGATCCGCTCGAGCGCTGCGTAATAATTTTGCGGATCACCCGTCGTCATCCATTGTCCTCTAGTTTTTTCAACGTACACATCCCCCACCTCCGCCATCCTTGTAATCGCATCTACGATCCAGAGCTCATCATCAAGACCGATATTCTTAGGATCAAGATAATCAAACACTCTAGGCGTCAAGAGATAACGTCCATAACTAGTCAAATTTGATGGCGCATCTTCGATCTTGGGTTTTTCGACGATATCGCCTAGCAACATCGACTGCTCGTCTTTCAGACGTATAATACCATATCTATTCAATACCTCACGTGGCATTTCCTGTGCAACAATAATCGCCTCGGCATCAGGATGCTCCTCGTAAGCATCCATCATCGTTCGGACATCCGAACTACCATACACTAGGTCATCCGAAAACAGTACCACGAATGCCTCGTCATCATCAATATAGGGACGCGCTGAAGCTACCGGGCTACCATTACCATAAGGCAATTGCGGGTCCTGCTCAATCACAGTAATTTTAGGAAAATTTAGAATCTCTGCTACGGGCTCAAATCGCCCCGCCTTACCCTGCTCAACCATTAGTTTACGAATATTCTCAGCCGGATCATGGAAATAATCTTCGTAGATCGGTTTTCCTTTTTTGGTGGCGACTAGAATGATTTCTTCAATCCCAGCCGCAATGCATTCCTCAACTACTAACTGCATAATTGGCTTCGCACCAATCGGCAACATCGCCTTGGGGATCGTCTTAGTGATCGGCAGGAATCGGCTCGCGAATCCAGCATCGGTAATAACAGCTTTAGTCGGCATACGATATGTCATAATAGCTCCTTAGAATAGCTCTATTATACCACTTTTAGGCCTTTTTAGCGCTACGACGCGCCTTTTTCGCGGCAGTTTTATTTGTGGATTTTGAGCTGGATCTCTTGGCGGGACTTTTTTCACCTTCCAGTGAGCCAGCTTTACTAGAGCCATATACTTCACGTTGCTGAACGTGATTATGATTACCGTAGATTAGAGATGAAACCCCAAAAATCAGCATGTAAGCACCGAAAAAGCGCACAAAATCAACATTTGCTAGATGGCCAGAATTCAAGATCACAAAGCCAAACACTACCCCACAAAGCCCACATAGAACCCAAATAAACCGGTCTGTCGGATCGACGGTAGTTCGAAAACCCAGCAATAGCTCAAAGATACCTCGCAGGATTGTATAAGCCGCCAGCAGGCAAAGTTGAATTGCCATTGAAGCTCCTGTGAACATCACTAGGGTGACGCCGAAGCCGGCATCAAACAATGCCACTAGGGTGGCTACTAGCCAACCATGTTTGTTACGTGAGCGCTGTAAAGAATTTGCAAATTCCACCACCGCAAGTGCCAACAAAGACACTCCGATCACTGGAATTAAATTTTGCGGGTGTTCACTTGAAGTAAAAAGTGTCAAACATCCAAATAGTAGTGCTACCGCCCCCTGAAACATGAATACTAGCCAGTGACTATCGATATATTTCCGTTTAATGCTTGCCATAATTCCTCCTAACTTGAGTCCATTATAGCATAAGTTGGATCAGATATTTCGCGATTTTTGATATTTTCTTTGCAAAAATCACCATTCGAGATCAAAATGCTTGACTTTTTAGTAAATGTATGCTACAATGAAAGTATAGATAGTTACTATCTACGGACTTTAAAAGTAATTCTCTAGTAAAATTGCCAAACCACAAAAACGTCCGTTTCCTCTAGAGATGAGCATGCGAACTACTTTTTTAGATTTTTTACATATTTAGAAGAGTAGCAGCATGCTAATCAGAATCAAAAACAGAAAGAGAGGAAAAAGGATGAAAAAATTATTTTTAGTAACGGCAATTATTATGGTAGGAGTAGGATTATACGTTTTTGCAAGTGGCAGTCTCCCGAAATTAGACGGTCAGGTCGGCCAAGACCGAAAGAGCGTATCCGCAGGCGTTGCCAAGAAAAAGTATGGCGACTCCCTCGAGAGCGGTAACATCCGCGTCAAAGAAGGGGACAGTTTCTGGCTCAAGATCCGTGTACCTAATGAAATGCTCAAGGATGATATAGCGGGGCTCAGAGCCAGCGTTAGCTTATCACCCGAGGAGTCTGGCACCAATAAACAGAATATTGTATGTAACATAATCAACGCAGACGGAGAGGTCATAGGGACCGATTCCGTCACCCTGCTTTCCCACAAAGATTTTTGGATTCGGTGGGGTCAACGAGGAGAGACGGGGGCCTCAGTATTCCCCATTAGCACCACCTCCAAGGAAGCAACTATTGCGGGAATCGCGCAGCATATACCAGACGACCAACGCGAAGAAATATTGACGAATAATGGGATGATAAAAGATTACAATCCCAGCCACGTGGGAACACTGGAACTACAGCGTGAAACCGAAGAATTGATTGACGAGACGGGTATCTATCTTTTCGATCAGGGTAAGGAAGTTCCCGCCGATAAAGTTGGGGACGACCGAATAGTTACGGCAGGATTCCATATTTCATACCATCAGAAGATAGGCCTGGAGATGAAGGTCGATCAGATGGATAACGAGCTGGGCGTCACAGTTAGATACACCAATCTCGACAAGGAGAAACACCGCGACGTAAAAATCAGCGCAGTGGCAACCGTCAAGCTGATGGAGGTAGCGCCAGGTAGCGCATACATTAAGACAAGTCTCCATCCAGAGGACGCCCCCATCGATATTTGCGATGGAGAGATCTTTAATACTTCGATCGGTGATTTTAAACCCGGAGACGAGGCCGTCATTACGTATCGACTGAGACTCCAGGAAGATTTTGAGCGTGCAGCAAAAGGGCTCGACTATGGCGTGATTATAGTATCATGCCTCGTTGGCGAAGATGAGCAAACGGTAGTATATAACTTTGATATCACCGAGGATGGATTCATTACGAACGTCCGCGAGGCTCAGCCCCACTAATCCCCCATAAAAGAACCCGAGAATTATTTTTACCGAAAGCAGCCTGAAGGGGCTGCTTTTCAACATGTTTGATACCGAAAGACGATGCAAGAATAATGTTGGTAGAAAACAAAACAAATAGCAGCCCCTCGGGACTGCTATTTTTAATCCTCTGCTATGAAAACTTATTTCTGGCTTACCTCAGAAAAATATTCGTCGTCTCTGAAAAAGGAGAGTAAACTCTCCTTTTTCACTCGTCTCCTCTATTTCTCGATCTTAGTGACAACACCAGAACCGACGGTACGACCACCTTCGCGGATAGCGAAACGGTCATTGTTGTTCATCGCGATTGGCGCAAGCAACTTCACCTTGAAGGTGACAGTGTCGCCTGGCATTACGATTTCTTTGTCAGCTGGAAGCTCAACTTCGCCAGTCACATCAGTAGTGCGGAAGTAGAACTGAGGTTTGTAACCCTTAGAGAATGGAGTATGGCGACCGCCTTCCTCTTTCTTCAAGATGTAAACCTGTGCCTCAAATTCGGTGTGTGGAGTAATGCTACCTGGAGCAGCGATTACCTGGCCACGTTCGATTTGATCACGCTCGATACCGCGGAGCAAGAGACCTGCGTTATCACCAGCCTGACCCTGATCGAGAGTCTTGTGGAAAGCCTCAATACCAGTTACGACTGATTTCTGAGTGTCTTTAAGACCAACAATTTCAACTTCGTCGTTCAGTTTGATGATACCCTGCTCGATACGACCAGTAGCAACTGTACCACGACCCTTGATCGAGAAAACATCTTCAACTGGCATCAAGAATGGTTTGTCGAGATCGTGTTCTGGTACCTCGAACCATTCATCCATGGCCTTAACAAGTTCCATGACGGCATCTTCGTTAGCTGCGTCACCCTCAAGAGCCTTAGTAGCAGAACCCTTGATGATTGGGGTGTTGTCGCCATCGTAGCCATACTTATTCAAAAGCTCACGTACATCCATCTCGACAAGTTCGACGAGTTCTGGATCAGCAAGGTCCATCTTGTTTAAGAAGACGATGATCTTCGGTACGTTCACCTGGTGAGCCAAAAGTACGTGCTCACGAGTCTGTGGCAAAGGACCATCATTAGCAGCTACTACGAGAATCGCACCGTCTACCTGCGCCGCACCGGTAATCATGTTCTTGATGTAGTCGGCGTGACCTGGCATATCAACGTGCGCATAGTGGCGCTTTTCAGATTCATATTCCTGATGAGAGGTAGCGATCGTGATACCACGAGCTTTCTCTTCTGGAGCGTTATCAATTTGGTCATAAGCGACAGCCTTGTTAACATCCGTTGGAAGTTTCTTTGCGAGCACATTTGTAATCGCAGCCGTCAAAGTAGTTTTACCGTGATCAACGTGGCCCATAGTACCGACGTTAATATGCGGTTTGGAACGGTCAAATTCTGCCATTCTTTCTCCTTTTAATTATTATTTTGTCGGAGCACTAATATCTACCAGCTCCAACCCTACTCTTATATGATAACTAATTTCCCGATAAATGTAAAGAGATTTCAACAAGAAAAAGCCCTAGACCGGGGCGCAACGCTTTAGGATGCATGGTCTAGGGTGATTTTCCAAAATATTCAATTACAACTGGGATTAAGCGATCTTGCTCTTACGGTGCTTGCGGTTCTCGCGGCGCGAAATCCTCCTGAATCGAGGAACATCTATCCAGCATGATCCGTGGTAAAATGTCTTTTGATTGCGACCGTGATCATCGCCATATCTCACGAGATAGCGAATAGAAAACCCGTCAATGATGTCATCTTTCTCACCCCTTAGATAGATCTTTGTTTCCACATCGTGATCCCGAACCATGACGTCGTATTCTTCTGGGCTAATTTCATTCCACGAATCCGGTAAGCACCATCCGGCCCCGTCATCAGGAGCCACGTACCGCTGCAATTTTTCCGCCGTGCTACCATAACTGGTATCTGTGGCATAGATCGCAGTCTTCAGATCTTGCCCTTTTTTGACTCGGTCAAGAATCTCATCGACAAGCTTACTGATCAGGGGGCAAATATCCTCTACCTCCTTGTGACCGAAAAGCATAGCGTAATCTGCTTTGACTCTGATCGAGCCGATTTTAGCTGTTATAGTGTCAGTTCTTACGTTTACGGTTAATGACATCTTTTCATCTCCTCTCCAATGCCCCCACCAAGGCATTTAGCAAGTCTCAGTTTTTCAGTTTCTCAGCCCCCTACCGTAACTAGAACATAATCTTTCTCGAAGTAGGGGTACTCGCAGACAAATTACTATTATCTACAAATACCCCACTTAGAGATCAGCTAAATTATAAATTGAATACTAGGAAATTATTAATATGCCTAAGCTCTTAAACCTAGAGCTAATTCTACTGAGTAGAATTAGGTTATAAAACTATAACCCCCGCTAGCTTAATACAGCTTATACTTTCATTGTATCACACTTTATCAAAAAAGTCAATAGCAGTACTATCTTCCTTTCTTTTTTCCCTGTTTCCCTTTTATTTCCGCAATTTGATCGCGCAGCATTGCGGCTTTTTCGAAGTCAAGATTAGCAGCAGCAAGCTGCATTTGACTTTGTAGCTCTTTGATTAAGCTCGGTAACTCTTCTTGCGGGACTCGTTTTAAGTCAAGTTTTGCTTCTTGTTCTTTTTCGGGAATAATTGCGCGTAGCCCTAGACCGATCTCTTTTGCTACACTCTTTGGCGTAATATTGTGATCTTTGTTATATTGCTCCTGAATCTCCCGGCGACGCATAGTTTCGTCAATCGCTTTATGCATGCTTTCAGTCACATGATCAGCATACATGATTACTCTACCCTCAACATGACGTGCTGCGCGACCTATTGTCTGAATTAATGAACTTTCTGAACGAAGAAATCCTTCTTTATCAGCATCGAGAATCGCCACTAGTGATACTTCTGGCAAATCTAACCCCTCACGCAGCAGGTTAATCCCCACAAGCACATCATAAACTCCAGTTCTAAGGTCACGTAGGATATCACCGCGTTCCAAGGTGTCAATGTCCGAATGAATATAAGCTACTTTAATGTTGCGCTCCTTGAGGTAATCCGTCAAATCTTCGGCCATACGCTTGGTTAAAGTCGTCACAAGCACGCGCTGCTTCTTTTCGATACGCTGTTCGATTTCCGAAAGTAAATCATCAATTTGTCCAGTGCTGGGCCGTACCTCGACCTCTGGGTCGAGGAGCCCAGTAGGTCGAATGACCTGCTGGGCTGGCTCGGGCGAATGCTCGAGCTCGTACGGCCCCGGCGTCGCCGAAACATAAATCGCATGCTTAATATGACTCTGAAATTCCGTAAAAATCAATGGTCGATTATCAAGCGCACTAGGCAGACGGAAACCATAATCCACCAATGTGGTTTTACGTGCATGATCGCCATTATACATCCCCCTCACCTGTGGTAAGGTCATGTGACTCTCATCAACTAGCAACAAAAAATCCTCCGGGAAAAAGTCGATCAAGGTCGCTGGTGGCTGCCCTGGCTTACGACCATCAAGATGTCGCGAATAATTCTCGATGCCTTTTACAAAGCCAGTCTCTCTCAGCATTTCTATATCATACTTGGTGCGCTGAGAAAGTCTTTGCATTTCGAGGAACTTATCGTGCTTTTCAAAATACTTCATCCGCTCCTTGAACTCATGTTCAATCCCCCGCACAGCTCGCTCGATCTGATCCTTTGGAGTAGCATAGTGCGTGTTTGGGAAGATGTGGATTCGCTCTGGTTTCTCGCGCGTCTCCGCCGTAAGCGGATCGATAATTCGTACCGCTTCTAAACTATCGAAACCAAATTCAAATCGATAACCCCATTCGCCGCTCGCCGGGAATAGATCTACTGTATCCCCCATGACACGGAAATTCCCCCGCTCAAATGCGAGATCATTACGATGATATTGCATTGCTACTAAATAAATCAAAAAATTCTGCTGACTTAGTGAACCGTCAGCCTGCGTAAGCGAATTTACCAGTTGTTTTGGTGAAAAAATCCCATTCCCATCTTCATATGCAATATTCGCCCAGCGATCATTCGAGCCCGCAATCTGCCAAATGCCATCCTCCTTCTTCAAAGCTAATGACATCTCAGTGTAATGATCCGGAGAACCGATGCCATAAATGCAGGATACTGAAGCCACCACAATCGTATCTGGACGCGTCAAAAGCGCTACAGTCGCTGCGTGACGTAGACGGTCAATTTCGTCATTAATTGCGGAATCTTTCTCGATATATGTATCGGTTGAAGCAATATATGCTTCCGGCTGATAATAATCGAAGTATGATACAAAATAATGTACTTCATTTTTTGGAAAAAACTCCCGAAATTCCGAATAAAGCTGCGCCGCAAGCGTCTTGTTGTGTGCCAAAATCAGTGTCGGACGACCGTAATTCTGAATTACATTCGCCATCGTAAAGGTTTTTCCGCTCCCAGTCACCCCGAGTAGGGTTTGTTCGCGGACGTTCGCATTCAGCCCCGCAGTCAGTTGTTCGATCGCAACGGGCTGATCACCGGTAGGTTGATACTTTGAAACGAGCTCAAATTTCGGCATGAAACTATTATATCACGCGGCGATCGACCACGTGATAGTATGATATAATTACCTTATGTCGAGGAGGAGTTTTTCATTGCATCGCGCTAGACGCCTAGTCGCCGCTGTTTTAGCGTTAGCAGGCGTTACTGGTTTTGTCATTCTAAATCCAAATAGTTACGACAATATTCCGGATACTTCCGCCGAAAGTAATTCCACAGATCAAATCAATGAATCTTCTAATGACTCTCCACTTGCTATCGAGATTCTCAAAAGACTAGAAGTCAAAGGTCGCGCTCCGAAGACCGGCTACGACCGTAAACAATTCTACGATGGCTGGCCGAGCATCGAAGGTTGCAACCTACGCCAGCGCATTTTGCGGCGAGAATTCGGCGATACAGCGAAGCTTGCTGATGACAATTGCAGTGTCCTCGCAGGTGAATTCGACGAGCCTTACACTGGTAAACACCTGCAATTCTCCGAGAAAACCGCCATTTCTAAAGGTGTGCAGATCGATCACGTAGTTGCACTTTCTGACGCCTGGCAAAAGGGTGCACAGAATCTTTCGAAGGACGAGCGTTATAATCTCGCGACCGATCCGCTCAATTTACTCGCTGTGGATGCTAGCACGAATCAAGATAAATCCGACGGCGATGCTGCCACTTGGCTACCGCCGAATAAATTTTTCCGTTGCCAATACATCGCTCGCCAAATCTCCGTGAAATATAAATATCATCTTTGGGTAACCGAGGCCGAAAAAACTGCCATGAATACCGTGCTCGAAAATTGCCCAAATGAAAAAGCCGTTGGAATTGAATAAAATAGCCCCGGAGGTTATACCCCGGGGCGTATTTGGCTAGTTTTCTGTTTTTTCTCTTTATCGGCTGTCTTTGTCAATTAATATATTCCTGAGGCTACTTTTCGGCCTGAGTTTTTTCGCTGCCAACTTAGCCTTGTCACTGGCTATGCTCTCATCTGACAACGGATACTCGCACTTTGGGTCAATCGTCTTCGGAATTAGCCCATTCAGGGCTCGATAATAGTCTCTTGCCAATGCGTCGGCAATGGTGAAATATTCTATTCGCAAGGATACCCCGTTGAGTTCAATGCGGGCTTCCTGCATTTGATGCCTGGCTAAGCCTAAGGCTTCATTGACCACATCTTCAATATCTGCTCCAAGCTCAGTATCGCAGAGTATCACTCCATCCTTTTCATCAAAACTGCTAAAAACCATATCTATTCCCCCTTCTATAATTGAAAAAATACTAGACCTGCCAAACTAGCCTATGACAGGCTTATACTTCAATTGTAGCACAGATTAACGTTTTTGTCAATAGCATCTTGTTCGGTTTTTATAATTTTACAGAGGTAGGAGCAGTGGAAAAATCTCTTCAGAATCTACTAAATTTCACAAAAAAACAAGCTTGACATAAGGATATTGGCACGTTAAAATTAAGTTAGAAACTTGGTCGAGATCCGACGTTGAGGGTCGACTAAGGTTCAAATGCTGAATTCTACAGAATATCGGCCAATAGCACGGAAGGTCAATATGTGCTCATGTTTCTAAATAAGGCTTAGCTACTGCGAGGGCCTTATTTTTTCTTCCTCTATCCCTCCCGTGTAACGCAGCGGATGGGG
>OFGF01000499.1_pt1 | contig 33441 bp, 31 predicted proteins | sample 1521711 | NCBI WGS metagenome assembly OFGF01 (sample SAMEA3504092, study PRJEB24116) | mouse gut metagenome | biome: mouse gut; feature: mouse-associated habitat; material: faeces | place: Denmark | collected 2011 | reverse complement strand
TAAATAACAAAAATATATCGGGAGATATATTGACAAATTTCAAATTTTGAGATAGGAGGATTGCAAAATGAGTATGAAGGATAAAATGCACACAGGCGAGCTTTATCTTCCAGGTGATGAAGAAATCATGAGAGAACAGTTAAAGTGTCTGGACAAGCTTTATGATTTTAATATGACACGTCCTACGCAAATGGAAAAGAGGAGCGCTTTGCTCAAAGAAATGTTTGCGGAAGTCGGAGAGGATTGTTATATTGAGCCGCCGTTTCACTCTAACTTTGGCGGAAAACATGTACATTTTGGCAAAAACATCTATGCCAACTTTAATTTAACACTTGTAGACGATACCCATATTTATGTTGGAGATTATACAATGTTTGGACCAAATGTTACAGTGGCTACAGCAGGCCATCCGATTTTGCCTGAATTACGAAGACAAGGTTATCAGTACAATGCACCAATCCGTATAGGAGCAAATTGTTGGATTGGTGCAGGAGCGCTTATCATGCCGGGAATTACTATTGGCGACAATGTAGTAATTGGAGCAGGTAGCGTAGTTACAAAAGATATTCCATCCGATGTTGTGGCAGTTGGAGTTCCTTGCAGGGTACTCCGAGAAATAAATGAACACGATAAAGAGTATTATTTTAAAAACAGAAAAATTGATGTATTTTAAAAACGAAGAGTAGGTAGGAAGGGAGATTTGTTTACTATGGAAAATACGGAACGTCACCGGTGTTTCTGGGTAAATGTGAAGAATCCGCTTTATATTCAGTATCATGATACCGAATGGGGAGTACCTCAGCACTCAGACAAAAAATTATGGGAATTGTTAATGTTGGAAAGTTTTCAAGCTGGCTTATCGTGGGAATGCATTTTGAATAAACGGGAAGGTTTTCGCAAGGCTTTTGATGAGTTTGATGTAGAAAAGATAAGTGGATATGGAGAGGAAAAGTATTTGCGATTATTAGCCGATCCGAATATTATCCGCAATAAATTAAAGATCAAAGCATGTATCACAAATAGTAGGATATTTAGAAAAATTCAAGAAGAGTATGGTTCCTTTGATACATATATTTGGGGATTTACAGAAAGACAAGTGATTTTTGAAAGCTGTGATATTCGAACAAGTTCCCCTTTGTCCGATGAGATTTCAAAGGATTTGAAAAAGAGAGGAATGAAATTCGTTGGTACGGTCATTATATATTCGTATTTGCAGGCAATTGGGATACTGAATGCACATACGAAAGACTGTGATTGGTATAAAGGCAAGCTATAAGAGATTTACAATGGGAGGAAAAGTCAATGAAGCTTAGAAATATATTGATAGTTGTGGAAGATATCGAGAAATCCAAAAAGTTTTATCATGATTTGTTCGGACTTATGCCGATATCAGATAATGCCGGAAATGCAATTTTGTCAGAAGGGCTCGTTCTCCAGGACAAAAAAATCTGGGAAAGTACTCTTAAAAAGAAGGTTTCTCCAGAGAATAATTCTTGCGAGCTATACTTTGAAGCATACGATATAGAAGCATTTGTAAGGAGACTTGAGAAGTTATATCCATCAATCAAATATGTGAATGAGCTTATAGAGAATGGACTGGGAAAGAAAGTGATTCGTTTTTATGATTTAGATGGTAATCTGATTGAAGTGGGGATGGCATATGATTGATTTGCAAAACAAACAGTATTGTCCGGCGATTGAAGAAATTGGAGCGTGTATTGGTAATCCTGTATTTGATGATTTTTGCAAAGACATGAAGCAAAAATATAAGTGCAGTGAAAAAATAGAATTCAGCGCCTGCAGTTTGGCGCCGGGATGGAATATCAAATTTAAAAAGTCAGGTAAGACATTGTGTACGATATATCCGGGGGAAGCTTTTTTTACAACGATGGTGGTGGTTGGCAAAAAAGAAAAGGAGCGAGTAGAAGAGATACTACCGGAATGTGATATTCGATTGCAGGAGATTTATCACCGGACAAAAGAAGGAAATGGTGCAAGATGGCTGATGATTGATTTGGAAGATAAAGACAGTATGTATGATGATGTGTTTCGGCTGATTGCAATACGCAAGGGATAATCAACATTAACCGGAACAAAGTGGGCTTGCCCACTTTGTTCCGGTTAATGTTGATTATCCCAGGATATATTTTTTAATAGCTTCAAAACTTTGTTTGCTGATGTCGTGTTCCATCTTACAAGCATCTTGGGCGGCCGTTTCTTCATCAACTCCAAGGTTTACCAGCCAGTTGTAAAGCAGCATGTGTCTTTCATAGGTATCAGATGCAATCTGTTTTCCTTGTTCGGTAAAAGTAATATATCCTTCGCTGGAAACAGTAATCAGGTCACGGTTTCGTAAGTTTTTCATGGCGACGCTGACACTTGGTTTGGAATATCCACGTTCTGTAGCGATGTCGATAGAACGTACCACCGGCAGTCGTTGGCTTAATATATAAATTGTCTCCAGATAATCTTCCATAGATTCTTCGGACTTATGGCTGACATATCCCATAAAATTCTCCCTTCGCATTTTTATAATAACTATGTTACCATTTAGACGAAAAAAATGCAAGAAACTATTGACAAACCCAGTTGGTTAGCATATACTAACCAAAAAACGATTCATGCTTACATCAGAGAAGAAAGTTAGGGGAAATTAGTAGAAGCATTGGTAAATTGTAGTTGGAAAGAGAGGAATATATCATGGCAGACTTTATAATTATAATGATTTTGGTGATTTTGATAGGAGCTGCGGTTGCTTATATTATCAAAGCTAAAAAGAGTGGTGCACAGTGCATGGGGTGTCCGGCTGCGGGGAAGTGTGCGGGAAAAAAGGGAGTACATAAGCAGTGTGATTGCAGTCGGCATGTAAAAAAGAATTCAGATTTTGAACAAGAAAAAATAAAAAAGTATTGAAAAATACCCGTACGGGGTATATAATGGTGAAAGAGAAATACACCTATGGGGTATATAAGAGCAAAATTTGGAGGAAAGACTATGGAAGAAAACATTTGCGAGTGTTCACATCGTACGAAAGAACGTGATGAAAAAGAATATAAAGATTTGCTGAATCGTTTAAGCAGAATCGAAGGGCAGGTACGTGGGGTGCGTGGGATGGTCGAGAAAGATGCATATTGTACGGATATTCTGATTCAGGTGTCGGCAATCAATGCAGCGCTTAATAGTTTTAATAAAGTGCTTTTGGCCAATCACATTCATACCTGTGTAGCAGAAGATATACGTAACGGAAAGGACGAAGCGATCGATGAACTTGTGAAGTTACTTCAAAAGTTGATGAAATAGTCACTTTAGACGGTTAGGAGAGTGAGAGTTTATGGAGCAATATAATGTGACAGGGATGAGTTGTGCAGCTTGCAGCGCAAGGGTGGAAAAAGCGGTCAGTGGCGTACCGGGGGTTACGTCTTGTTCGGTTAATCTGCTGACGAACTCCATGGGAGTGGAAGGAACAGCGAATCCATCTAAGATTGTTGAGGCAGTGGAAGCGGCAGGCTACAAAGCAGAGCAAAAGAGAGCAGGCAGTAAGAAAGTATCTGCAATTGCAGATACAGAAGAGGCATTAAAAGATAGAGAAACACCGCTTTTAAAGAAACGATTATATGCATCTGTCGGATTTTTGGCAATATTGATGTATTTTTCTATGGGTAATATGATGTGGGGATGGCCGGCACCGGAATTTTTTGAAAAGAACCATGTGGCGATGGGACTTTTGCAGTTATTGCTGACGACCATTATCATGGTTATTAACCAGAAATTTTTTATCAGTGGATTTAAGAGTTTGCTGCATAAGTCACCTAATATGGATACGCTGGTAGCCTTAGGTGCAGGAGCATCCTATGTATATAGCCTTTACGCATTGTTCGCTATGACGGATGCTCAGATGAGAAACGATATGGCAGGTACTATGGCTTATATGCATGAGTTTTATTTTGAGTCGGCAGCGATGATTTTGACCTTGATTACGGTTGGTAAAATGTTAGAAGCCCGGTCCAAAGGAAAAACGACGGATGCATTGAAAGGATTGATGAAGCTTGCACCAAAGACTGCAGTAGTTATAAAGGATGGTCTGGAAGTGACTGTACCGATTGAGCAGGTAGAAAAAGGGGATATCTTTGTTGTGCGTCCCGGAGAAAATATTCCGGTAGATGGCATTGTGCTAGAAGGAAGCAGTGCTGTAAATGAGTCGGCGCTTACCGGAGAGAGTATTCCGGTGGACAAAGCATCGGGAGACAAAGTATCGGCAGCAACGTTGAACCAGTCGGGGTATATCCGCTGCGAGGCAACAAGAGTAGGGGAAGACACTACACTTTCTCAGATTATCCAGATGGTTAGTGATGCGGCAGCTACCAAAGCACCAATCGCAAAAGTAGCAGATAAAGTATCAGGTGTATTTGTTCCGGCAGTGATAGCAATTGCGGCAGTGACATTTATCGTGTGGATAGCGGTGGGAGAGAGTTTTGGATTTGCTTTGGCAAGGGCAATTTCTGTGCTGGTAATCAGTTGTCCTTGTGCACTTGGCCTTGCAACACCGGTAGCGATTATGGTAGGAAACGGCATGGGAGCAAAGCACGGAATTATGTTTAAAACTGCAGTTTCTTTAGAGGAAGCCGGGAAAATACAGATTGTAGCGTTGGATAAAACGGGAACAATCACAAGTGGAGAACCAAAAGTGACAGACATTTTACCGGCGGAAGGAATTTCAAAAGAACAATTGCTTCAGATGGCATATAATCTGGAAGCAAAGAGTGAACATCCGCTGGCACGAGCAATTTTAGAGGAAGCACAAAGATATGGCATGAAAGTGGAAGAAGTGACAGAGTTTCAAGCCTTACCAGGGAATGGTCTTGTAGCAGTACAAGGCGGAGAATGGATTTGCGGAGGTAACAGGACATTTATCAGTAAAAAAGCGGATATTCCTGATGGTTTGCAAAAATTAGCAGAACGGTTAGCAGAAGAGGGAAAGACACCATTATTTTTTAGCAAAGAAAAGAAACTTGCGGGAATCATAGCGGTGGCGGATGTAATGAAAGAAGATAGTCCGGCAGCAGTAAAGGAATTGCAGAATATGGGAATTCGAGTAGTTATGCTTACCGGAGATAATGAGCGTACGGCCAGAGCGATCGGCAGACAAGCGGGTGTGGACGATGTGATTGCAGGTGTGTTGCCAGAGGGAAAAGAGAGTGTGATTCGAGCCTTGAAAGAAAAAGGCAAGGTTGCAATGGTAGGAGATGGTATCAATGATGCCATAGCGCTTACAAGGGCAGATATCGGAATCGCTATCGGAGCAGGTACAGATATTGCGATTGATGCAGCAGATGTAGTGCTTATGAAGAGCAAGTTAAGGGATGTTCCGGCGGCAATCCGTTTAAGCCGGGCAACGCTTACAAACATTCATGAAAATCTATTTTGGGCATTTATTTATAATGTGATAGGAATTCCGCTGGCAGCTGGTTTGTGGATTCCGATGTTTCACTGGCAGCTTAATCCGATGTTTGGCGCGGCGGCAATGAGTTTATCCAGTGTGTGCGTAGTGACGAATGCATTACGATTGAATTTTTTCGGTGTGCACAATGCCAAAAAAGATAGGAAACTGAAAAATCCAATTATGTTACAGACTGTATCTGACATTCATAAGAAGGATGCGGAGCAGATGGAAAATAAATTATCAGAAAAGGAGAATCAAACAATGGAAAAAACAATGGAAATCAAAGGAATGATGTGTGGACACTGCCAGGCAGCGGTAAAGAAGGCATTGGAAGCGATTGATGGAGTAACGGAAGCAGTTGTAAGTTATGAAGCGGGAAATGCACTCGTGAAAATGAGTGCGGAAGTTGCTGATGATGTATTAAAAGCTGCTGTAGAAGAGAGGGATTACGAAGTGACAGCAATTTATTAGAAAAATGGTAACGACAGGCTGTTTTGCATATGCAAAGCAGTCTGTTTTGTGTTACAATAAGTGGCAATTGGTGAAGATAAAATAGGCAAGGGAGAAAAAGGATGAAAAAGAAAACACAGAAATTTACGTTATCAGCAATGCTTATTGCAATTGGTATGGTGCTGCCATTTTTGACGGGACAAATACCGCAGATTGGAAATATGTTATGCCCGATGCACATGCCGGTTTTCTTATGCGGACTGATTTGCGGATGGCCTTATGGTATGGCGGTTGGATTCGTTTTGCCAGTTCTTCGTTCTGTGATATTTGGAATGCCAATGCTTTATCCAAGTGCGATATCAATGGCATTTGAACTTGCAACATATGGTTTTGTTTCCGGTTTCCTTTATAATCGTTCCAGATGGCAGTGTATCATTGCACTTTACCGTTCTTTGATCTTGGCAATGATAAGCGGAAGGATTGTGTGGGGTGTGGTACAGACGATTTTACTTGGTATCGGCGGTAACATATTTACATGGCAGATGTTCATGGCGGGAGCAGTATTCAATGCGGCTGCAGGTATTATTCTTCAGCTTGTACTTATTCCGGCATTGATGTTGGCATTACATCGTACGGGTCTGGTAAAACTTCATAATTCCAAAACACATACGAAGAGAGCAGTGGCACATACAGGAAATTAGAGATGGAACAACATATATCGGATAAAATTTTGAAAAGGATAAAAGAGCAGACAACAAAAGAAAGAGCAGTACCTTATATCGTGGCAATTGACGGACGATGTGCTTCGGGAAAATCAACTCTCGCCGCATATCTTAAGTCTGCTTTAGCGTGCAGTGTGATTCATATGGATCATTTCTTTTTGCAGCCCCATCAGAGAAATGAAAAACGGTTGAGAGAACCGGGCGGAAATGTAGACTATGAGCGTTTTAAGAAAGAAGTTATGATTCCATTGAAAAAGGGAGAGGCATTTTCTTATCGGATTTTCGATTGTCATAGGATGGATTTTCATGGTGAGGCATATGTGCCGCGAACTTCGATTGTTATCGTGGAAGGAGCGTATTGCTGCCGACCGGAGTTTATTGGAGCCTGGGATTTGAAAGTATTTTTAAAAGTAGGAAGAGAAGAACAGCTTCGTCGGATTGCAAAAAGAAATGGAAAAGAACAGGTGAAACAGTTTGAGCAGTTTTGGATACCGATGGAAGAAGTATATTTGAAAGCCTGTCATGTGGAAGCAAAGTGCGACATAAAAGGTGTGATATAGGAGAGGAGTTTGTGATGCAGGAGAAAGAGCATAAGAGGCGTGTGCGTTATAGTGGTACACACCCTAGAAGTTATAAAGAAAAATATAAAGAACTACAGCCAGAGAAGTATATGGATACGATATCTAAGGTGATAAAGAAAGGAAGCACCCCGGCAGGAATGCATATCTCTATCTGTGTGAAAGAGATTCTTGATTTTTTGCAGATTCAACCAGGGCAAAAAGGACTGGATGCGACACTTGGTTACGGCGGACACACGAAGGAGATGTTAAAATGTCTGGAAGGACAGGGGCATATATATGGACTTGATGTAGACCCGATTGAATCTGCAAAGACGAAGGAACGTTTGGAAAAACAAGGATATGGGGAAGATATACTGACTGTAAAATTAATGAATTTTGCTGATATTGATAAGGTGGCAGAAGAAGTTGGAAAATTTGATTTCATACTGGCAGACTTGGGAGTATCATCGATGCAGATTGATAATCCTGACCGTGGATTTTCCTACAAGATAGAAGGACCGCTTGATTTACGCATGAATCCACAAAAAGGGATCAGTGCGGCTGAGCGCATCAAAGATATTAGCGAGGAAGAGTTGACAGGGATGTTGATGGAAAATGCAGACGAACCGTATGCGTCAGAGATTGCGAAAGCAGTTGTAATGAATCAGAGGCAAGGAAGATGTATTGATACGACTACAAAACTGCAGAAAACGATTGAAGAGGCATTGGCCTTTGTGCCGCAGGCAGAGCGTAAAGAAGCTGTGAAAAAATCTTGTCAGCGTACTTTTCAGGCGCTTCGCATCGATATCAATCAGGAGTATGAAGTATTGTATGAATTTTTGGAAAAGCTTCCAAAGGTGCTTGCGCCAAATGGCCGTGTGGCAATATTGACGTTTCACTCCGGAGAAGATCGTCTGGTAAAAAAATCTTTCAAGCAGTTCAAAAAATCAGGAGAGTATAGAGAGATATCAAATGAAATCATTCGGCCTTCAGCCAAGGAATGCGCAAGCAACAGCCGGGCGCGTTCTACAAAAATGCGTTGGGCGATAAAGGCATAGCGTGGGACAACTTGCAGAATAAGTAAAAGTTGTTCTTGCAGTAGTGATATGTGTATGTTAGAATAAAGAAAAGCATATTTTTCACTATAATCTTTTGATTCTAAAACATTTCATATAAATAGGTCTTTGTGATCTGTCTTTTCGGAAAATTCATGCTTTGGATTCACATTTTTAGCAGGAGTTTTCGAGAAAAGAAATCTCCTGAACAATTTTGTAAAGGAGGTTTTATATGGAGCAGTGTAAGACACTGCCGGAGAAGAAATTAAGGCAGTGGCATCCCGCATTTTATGCAGGCACTCAGATTGAGTTTCAAGAGGAAGCAACGAATCTGATTTTTGAAAATGAGCATCAATTAGGAACGAAGCCTATGGAGATTGATATCCTCATTATCAAGAAAGAGAGTGGAAAACCGATACAAAAGAACATTGGAAAAATATTCAGAAAGTACAATGTAGTAGAGTACAAAAGCCCTTCAGATTATATGAGCATTGATGATTTTTATAAAGTATATGGCTATGCCTGTTTTTATAAGGCGGATTCAAATATTGTAGATGATATTTCAATAAAGGAAATGACCATATCTTTAGTATGTGAAGGGTATCCGAGAAAATTGATTGAGCATTTGGAGCATGTAAGGGGATTTCTTATCAAAAAGGAAGAAACAGGAATTTATTATGTATATGGGGATATTATGCCAATACAGATTATTACAACAAAATATTTGTCTCCTGAGAAAAATTTGTGGCTGCGAAGTTTGACAGATAGCTTGGCAGATAAAGCGATTGTGCAAAAGCTCATCAAAGAATATGAAAAAAACCGGGAAAATACATTATACAGTTCAATGATGAATATCATTGTTCAAGCAAACGAAGCAGAATTTGTGGAGGTGAAGGAGACAATGTGTGAGGCGTTGAAAGCATTGATGCAGGATGAAATAGATGCTGCAGTTGAAGAGGGAATTAGAAAAGGAATAGAAGAGGCAGTCGAAAAGGCAGTTGAAGAAGCAGTCGAAAAAGCAGTTGAAGAAGCAGTCGAAAAGGCAGTTGAAGAAGCGGTTGAGGAAAGGGCTGAAAGTCAGAGGAAACAGATGAATGCTTTGAATCTTAAATTAATAGAGCTTGGACGGATAGAAGATGTTGTCAAAGCGGCGAAAGACGATGCTTATCAGCGAAAGCTGCTCGCGGAGTTTAATATTGATGCGGCTGGAATAACGAATTTGCAAAAATAATTAAAGTTTAATGCAAGGATTTTGATATTTGTGTCGTATTATTAATAAAAGACGAAGTGATAGGAGGAATCATTATGAAAAGAAAAGGAATTATGGTAGGAGCAGTTTTCGCTTTGACATTAGGTTTAGGAACAGTAGCGTTTGCAGCACCGCAGAATATAGGAGCCAATCGGATTCATTATATAGACAAAAATCTGGATGGAGTTTGCGACTTTGCAGGTCTGATCGAGGAGGCGCAATGCAGGTATAGAGAGTTGAAAAATGCTCAAGATTCAAACGTGATTGAGGATTCTGGCAACAATGAGTGTCCGAATAACAATGAATGTCCAAATAATTATGAGTGTCCGAATAATAATGAATGTCCAAACAATAATGAATGCCCAAATGATAACGAATGTCCGGGAAATGCCCGGAAGTATCAAAATCCTCAATGTGGCGGAAGAAATCAACGAGGATATCATCATGGTAATGGGAGAAGAAGATAAGAGGAAGTTTCATGAGGTCGGAACAGGAAGTGAATCATGCGATAGACAAATATGCGGATATGATACAGCGTATTTGTCTGTATCGCCTGAAGAACAAGGAAGACACGGAAGATGTGTTTCAGAATGTGTTTTTGAAGTACATGCTTTATGAGGGACAGTTTGAGAATGAAGAACATGAAAAGTCATGGTTGATTCGAGTTACTTTGAATGCCTGCAAAGATTTTATAAAGATTTTTCTCAGAAAGAAGACCGTACCGCTGGAAGTGTTGGCAGAAGCCGTCTATATATCAAAAGAGTATAGCGAGGTATTGGAAGCGGTTCTTTCTTTGCCTGAAAAGTATAAGGACGTAATTTATCTTCATTATTATGAAGGATATTCGGCATATGAAATTGGTACGATTCTTAAGAAAAAGGAGAATACAGTATATTCGTTGTTGTCAAGGGGGCGTGGAATACTAAGAGAAATACTGGGAGGTGAGCAGTTTGAAGGATAAAGTATATGATGCATTTGACAGCATAAAAGCGGAAGAATACTTAAAAATCGTTACAAGGCAGCATTTACATAAAGAGCGCGAAAAAAGGCAGCACAGATATTTGCCATCCTGGATTTGGAAAACTGCTGCCGTTATGTGTACAGTACTGGTCATGGCAGGTGCGGCAGAAGGATATAAAGTCCTAAGGACGCCAGTTTCTTATATTAGTATAGACGTGAATCCTTCTTTGGAATTGGAATTAAATTGTTTTGCCCGTGTAATAACGGCTCAGGCATATAATGAAGAAGCAAAGAGGATATTAGAAGGAATTTCCGTAAGAGGAGAAAAATATACAGAAGCTATCGAGATCATCATGGAAAGTGAAGAAATGAGTGGATATCTTGAAAAAAATCCTGCTCCTGTTTTTGCAATTGCCACTGAGGAAGCTGAAAAGAAAGAGCTGCAGGAAGGGTTGGAAAACCACTTGGGAATCAAAAAATATGAGAGTGAGATTCTAACGGCAGATGTGGCAAATGCGAAAGAGGCGCATGAAAATGGAATGTCTGTGGGAAAGTATAAGGTTTCTTCGAAGTTGAGTGAATATGATGATACGATATCAATCGACGATTGCCAAAATATGTCTGTACCTGAGATATGCAATCGGCTTCAGAAACATGAAGAAAGAAGACACAGGGAGCGGAAACGACAAAATTCCGGGAAGTGTCATGGAGATGAAGATTAGGAGGAAACAAGAGATGAAAAAATTTATGGAAGAGTTCAAGGCATTTGCGCTTCGTGGAAATGTAATGGATATGGCAGTCGGTGTCATTATAGGTGGTGCATTTTCAGGAATTGTAACTTCTTTGACAGATAATTTAATTAATCCTGTTTTGAATATGTTAACAGCGGGAAAAAAGTATTCTATAGAAGAAATTGGAGCATTTGCTTCTAATTTTGGCTCAGCAGTCGTTAATTTTATTATTATGGCATTTATTCTATTCTGTTTATTAAAAGGAATCAATAAATTAACGTTATTTGGTATGAAGAAAGAAGAGGTACCGGCGAGACCTACAACAAAGGTCTGTCCGTTCTGTCAGAGTGAAATTAGTATTAAGGCAACACGGTGTCCGCATTGTACATCTGAGCAGCCAGAATAAAAATGACAATAAAGAAGAAAATTTAGTTCCAGGTATTCATATCTGGAACTTTTTTTGATATAGGAAAGTTCGTACTTTCCTATATCATAAAACGCTCCGCGGGATATGCACTGCGGCGTACAATGAAGTTGTCGTACGCGACCGCCACAGGCGCAAGAATGTGCGAAGCACATTCTTTATTTTCATTTTATAAAGCCAAAGCAGTTTAAGATGACAATGATCGTAAGTATTGGGATGACAATGGTCATAATCAAGCGGTCGCTAAGACTTAAAAATCCATCTCGCCCATTCTTTGTAAGTTCATTTGCATATTTTTTATGACCCCACACGAAGCAGCAATAATAAGAAGTAAGGAGACAGCCAAGCGGGAGCAGCACGTAAGAGGAAAAACAGTCGATCCAATTATAGATATTGTAATAGATAATACCTTCACCGGATACCCACCAAGGAAGCTTTATATGGCTTAAAAGACCATTTCCCTGACTAAGGGAACAGAATAAAGCACCAGTCATAATGACGGAGGTTGTAATGAAAGTTGCCTTTCCGTGAGAAATATGGCATTTTTCTTTTAAACATCTTACCGGAACTTCTAAAATCGTAAAGTAGGTAGAGACAACGGCAAAAATAAGTGCCAGGAAAAAGAAACAGCCGATGATGCGTCCCCCAGGCAGCGTATCAAAAATCGCAGGCATTGCCAGAAAGATAAGGGAGGGGCCGGCAGTCATTGCAGAGCCGGAACCAACGACAGAAGGAATGATAACAAAACCGGCGAGGAGCGCAACGGCAGTATCGCAAAAAGTGATCCAAAAAGAATCTTTGCGAATGTTGGCTTCATCAGAGAGGCTGGCGCCAAGCGTGGGGAAGACTGCCCAGCCAACGCTTATGGAGAACATAACTTGCATTGCGGCGTCGGCAATAATTTTACTGTTAAATTTTGAAAAATCCGGAATCAGATAGTATTTCAGACCTTCTATGGCTGTATCAGAAGAAAATAATGCCCATATGCCGCAGATTGCCAGCAAAAGAAAAAGAAGAGGCATAATAATCTTAGTTATTTTTTCCACAAGCGTTGTAATGCCAAAAGAAAGGAATAGGATAATTGTCAACATGAAAGTGCCGGCGTAAATCATAGGAGAAACCGGATCAGAGATAAAACTTATGTAGTAGGCGGCCTTATCGAAGCCAAAGTCTGTGCCGTTTAAATAATCAAGAGCATATTTTAATACATAACCGCTGACAATAATATAATACATGTTGATAAGTAAAGTACAAAGAACATTGATAAATCCTATGAAGCGGTATTTATGATGGATCACACCATATGCGTCAATGGCGTTCGTCCTTGCATAGCGCCCGATCGCAGATTCCATCTCGATGAGGGGATGCCCGAGGAGAATGGCAAAAAGGATATAAAGGATAATGAAAATCCCGCCGCCTTTATAAGCCATATATGGAAACTTCCAAATGTTTCCAAGACCGATCGCAGCGCCTGCAGCTACCATGATGTAGCCAAAGCGAGAGCGGAAGTTAGAGGAGGTAGTTCTTCTGTTTTGCATAGAGTTTCTTGAAGGCCTTTCTTTTTTTATTTTTAATCTTACGTGTCAGGAACAGAAAAAATGCGGGAAAAATAAATGAGATGTACGGGAAAAGGTACATATCAATCCCTTGAATTTTAAAAAGTCAAGGTCTATAATAAAGATATGTATACACGAATTAATTTTTATTAATTTAAGTTTAAATAAGGAGGTATTTACCAATGGGAAGAAAAATGAAAACGATGGATGGTAACCATGCGGCAGCACATGTATCTTATGCATATACAGACGTTGCAGCGATTTACCCAATTACTCCATCTTCTGTTATGGCAGAAGCAGCAGATGAATGGGCTACGCAGGGAAGAACAAATATTTTCGGACAGACTGTTCAGATTACAGAGATGCAGTCAGAAGCAGGAGCAGCAGGTGCAGTGCATGGTTCTTTGGCAGCAGGCGCCCTTACAACAACGTTTACTGCATCACAGGGATTATTACTTATGATTCCAAACCTTTATAAAATTGCAGGTGAACAGTTACCAGGCGTTATAAATGTATCTGCCCGTGCGATTGCAAGTCATGCGCTTTCTATCTTCGGAGATCACTCCGACGTATTAGCATGCCGCCAGACAGGATGTGCGATGCTTTGTGAATCAAGCGTACAGGAAGTTATGGATTTGACACCGGTTGCGCATCTTGCAGCGATCAAAGGAAAAGTTCCATTTATCAATTTCTTTGACGGATTCCGTACTTCTCATGAAATTCAAAAAATTGAAACATGGGAATATGAAGACTTAAAAGATATGGCAGATATGGAAGCAATTGATGCTTTCCGTCAGAATGCGCTCAATCCAAATCATCCATGTGAAAGAGGTTCTGCACAGAATCCGGACATTTTCTTCCAGGCCAGAGAAGCATGTAACTCATACTATGATGCACTTCCGGCAATCGTTCAGGAATACATGGACAAAGTAAATGCCAAAATCGGTACAGATTATAAATTATTCAATTATTATGGAGCAGCAGATGCAGAGCATGTAATTATTGCGATGGGGTCTGCATGCGACACGATCGAAGAAACAGTTGACTATTTATTAGCACAGGGCAAAAAAGTTGGTCTTGTAAAGGTACGTTTGTACAGACCATTCAGCGCGAAAGCTTTAGTAGATTCTTTGCCTGAGACTGTAAAGCAGATTTCTGTATTGGATAGAACAAAAGAGCCGGGAGCTCTTGGAGAACCATTATATTTGGATGTAGTAGCCGCATTGAAAGGTACAAAATTTGAAGCTACACCGGTATTCACCGGACGTTATGGACTTGGTTCTAAAGATACGACACCGGCACAGATCGTAGCCGTATATGAAAATGACAGTAAACAGGAATTTACGATTGGTATCGTGGATGATGTAACAAACTTATCATTAGAAGAAGGCGCTCCGCTCGTTACAACACCGGAGGGAACGATCAACTGTAAGTTCTGGGGACTTGGCGCTGATGGTACGGTAGGTGCGAACAAGAACTCTATCAAGATTATCGGTGATAATACGGATATGTATGCGCAGGCATATTTTGATTATGACTCTAAAAAATCAGGCGGTGTGACAATGTCTCACTTACGTTTTGGAAAGAGCCCTATCAAATCCACATATCTTATCAGACAGGCTAACTTTGTGGCATGTCATAATCCGTCCTATGTGAATAAATACAACATGGTTCAAGAGTTGGTTGACGGAGGCACATTCTTATTAAACTGTCCATGGGATATGGAAGGTTTGGAAAAACATTTACCGGGACAGGTAAAAGCATTTATTGCAAATCATAATATAAAACTTTATACTATTGACGGTATCAAGATTGGTAAGGAGATCGGACTTGGCGGACGTATCAATACGGTACTGCAGTCAGCATTCTTTAAGCTTGCAGCGATCATTCCGGAAGAAGAAGCGATTGATCTTATGAAAGCAGCAGCAAAAGCTACCTATGGAAGAAAAGGCGATAAGATCGTTCAGATGAACTATGATGCCATTGACGCAGGAGCAAAACAGGTTGTAGAGATTGCGGTTCCGGAGAGCTGGAAAGACTGTGCGGATGAAGGATTATTTACTCCGGAAGTAAAAGGCGGAAGAGAAGATGCCGTAAACTTTGTGAAGAATATTCAGGCAAAAGTAAATGCACAGGAAGGTAATAATCTTCCGGTATCTGCATTTACGGAATATGTAGATGGTACAACACCATCCGGAACTTCTGCATTTGAGAAGCGTGGTATCGCAGTAGATATCCCTATGTGGAAACCGGAAAATTGTATTCAGTGTAACCGTTGTGCATATGTATGTCCACACGCTGTTATCCGTCCGGTAGCGTTGACAGAGGAAGAAGCGGCAAATGCACCGGAAGGCATTAAGACGTTAGACATGATTGGTATGCCAGGAACAAAATTTGCAATCACCGTATCTGCACTCGACTGTACCGGATGTGGTTCTTGTGCGAATGTATGTCCAGGAAAGAAAGGCGAAAAAGCGCTTGTTATGGAGAACATGGAAGCAAATGTTCATGTTCAGAAATACTTTGATTTTGGAAGAGAAATCCCTGTAAAACCAGAGGTTGTTGCAAAATTCAAAGAAACAACTGTAAAAGGAAGTCAGTTTAAACAGCCATTGCTTGAATTCTCAGGTGCATGTGCGGGATGTGGTGAGACACCTTATGCAAAATTGATCACACAGTTATTCGGAGACAGAATGTATATTGCGAATGCAACAGGATGTTCTTCTATCTGGGGTAATTCTTCACCGTCCACACCATATACAGTAACACCGGAGGGCAAAGGACCGGCATGGGCAAACTCTTTGTTTGAAGACAATGCAGAATTCGGATATGGTATGTTATTAGCTCAGAAAGCAATGAGAAGCGGTCTGAGAGCAAAAGTAGAAGAGATTGTAGCAAACGGTGACAATGCTGCAGTTGTAGAAGCAGGAAAAGAATGGTTAGAAACATTTGACTGTGGTGTTACGAATGGAACTGCAACAGATAAATTTGTTGCTGCATTGGAAGCTTGTGACTGTGGATGTGAAAGAAGAGCATATCTCTTAAAGAATAAAGATTTCCTGGCGAAGAAATCTCAGTGGATCTTCGGTGGAGATGGATGGGCTTACGATATTGGATTTGGCGGTGTCGATCATGTATTAGCAAGCGGACAGGATATCAATATTATGGTATTCGATACCGAAGTTTACTCTAATACAGGCGGTCAGGCATCTAAAGCAACGAAGACAGGAGCTACTGCACAGTTCGCGGCAGGCGGAAAAGAGATCAAGAAGAAAGACCTTGCAAGCATTGCGATGAGCTATGGTTATGTATATGTAGCACAGATTGCTATGGGTGCAGACTTTAACCAGACAGTAAAAGCAATCGCAGAGGCAGAGGCATATCCGGGACCATCACTGATCATTGCTTACGCTCCATGTATCAACCATGGAATTAAGAAAGGTATGAGCAAGGCTCAGACAGAGGAACAGTTGGCAGTAGAATGCGGATACTGGAATAACTTCCGTTTCAATCCTCAGGCCGAAGGCTGCAAGTTCACACTTGACAGTAAAGAACCAGCAGGTGATTATCAGGAATTCTTAAATGGTGAGGTTCGTTACAACGCACTTGCAAGACAGAATCCGGAAAAAGCAGCGAAACTGTTTGCACAGAATGAAGCAGAAGCAAAAGAAAGATATGCATACCTTAAGAAGTTAATCACTCTTTATGGAGAGGAATAATAAGAGTAAGGCGATTAGAAAAAATAGTAATAGTTTATATATGATAAAACACAAAAAACTCTGGGCTTTCCAGAGTTTTTTGTGTTGGAAAAAAGCGAGGCATAAATGTGTGAAAACGCTTGGTTAGTTCTATACTTACAGGCAAAAAAATGTTATAATCATACATTATGGTTAAAATATTAATAAAATATGAAAAACAGTAAAATTTCTTGGAGGAAAAAGAATGGATTTTAGTAAGTTACAGGCTTATGAAGTAATTGAGCAGAGGGATTTAAAAAATCTGCAGTCAGAAGGCTATTTATTACGACATAGAAAAACCGGGGCAAGGGTGCTCCTTATGAAAAATGACGATGACAATAAAGTGTTTACCGTTGGATTCCGGACGCCGCCGGAAGACAGCACAGGTCTGCCTCATATTCTGGAACATTCTGTATTATGCGGTTCCAAGAATTTTCCGGTAAAGGATCCTTTCGTGGAACTGGTAAAAGGTTCTCTGAATACTTTTTTGAATGCGATGACCTATCCGGATAAAACGGTTTATCCCGTTGCAAGCTGCAATGAACAGGATTTTCAGAATCTTATGCATGTATATATGGATGCCGTATTCTATCCGAATATTTATGAGTATGAAGAGATTTTCCGACAGGAAGGCTGGAGCTATAATCTGGAATCAAAAGAGGATGAGCTGACCTATAACGGTGTTGTCTATAATGAGATGAAGGGGGCATTTTCTTCACCGGAAGGAGTGCTGGATCGTGTGATCTTAAATTCTTTATTCCCGGATACCAGTTATCGTAATGAATCTGGAGGTGACCCGGAGGTGATTCCGGAACTGACTTATGAGCAATTTTTAGATTTTCATCGAAAATACTACCACCCAACGAACAGCTTTATCTATCTTTACGGCGATATGGATATGGAAGAAAAGCTTATCTGGCTGGATGAAATGTATTTGAACAAATTTGAAAAAATTGATTTGGATTGTAGGATTAAACGGCAGGAAGCATTTGATGAAGTAAAAGACATCGAGATGAAATATTCTATTTCCAGCAGCGAATCAGAAGAGGATAATACCTACCTTTCTTATAATAAAGTCATTGGGACAAGCCTGGATGAGAAGTTGTATCTGGCGTTTCAGATCCTGGATTATGCATTATTGTCTGCACCGGGGGCACCGCTTAAGAAGGCTCTTATCGATGCAGGGATTGGAAAGGATATTTTAGGCTCCTATGATAATGGAATCTATCAGCCGATTTTCTCGGTGATTGCGAAAAATGCAAATCCGGAACAAAAGGAAGCATTTGTAAATGTGATTGAATCGGTGCTTGGCAGAATGGTTTCCGAAGGAATCAATGAAAAAGCTTTGAAAGCCGGTTTAAATTATTATGAATTCCGTTATCGGGAGGCGGATTTTGGAAATTATCCAAAGGGGCTGATGTATGGGCTGCAGATTTTCGACAGTTGGCTGTATGATGACGAAAAGCCATTTATACATGTGGATGCGTTAGATACCTTTGCATTTTTAAAAGAACAGGTTGGAAGTGGATATTTTGAGAATCTGATTCAGACATATTTACTGGATAACAAGCATGGTTCTATAGTCATGGTTGTGCCGGAAAAGGGCAGAACTGCAAAGATGGAGCAGGAACTTTCAGATAAGCTTGCTGCGTATAAAGCAAGTCTTAGCGAGGAGGAGATCGAGAAACTGGTCTTAGATACGAAAAAGCTTGCGGCATATCAGGAAGAACCGTCTGCGCCAGAGGATCTGGAAAAGATTCCGGTGTTGAAAAGAGAAGATATTTCCCATAAAATTGCACCGATCTATAATACAGAGGTGTATGTGGATGACACGTTGATCGTACACCATGAAATTGAGACGAATGGCATCGGATACCTGGAAGTGATGTTTGATTTATCCGAAGTACCAGAAGAGAAGCTTCCGTATGTGGGGATTTTGCAAAATGTGCTTGGATTGATCGATACTGAGAATTATGAGTATGCAGAATTGTTTAACGAGATCAATATGAATACGGGCGGCATCGGAACAACGCTTGAGATGTATCCGAATGTGGAAAAGGCACATGAGAAAGAATTTAAGGCGACCTTGGAAGTGAAGACAAAGGCATTGTATGGGCAGATGCCGAAGGCTTTGGCAATGATGCAGGATATCCTGACACGTTCAAAATTAGATGATGATAAGAGAATCAAGGAAATTCTGGCAATGACAAAATCAAGACTTCAGATGCGGATTCAGTCTGCAGGGCATACCATGGCAGTGATGCGTGCGCTTTCTTATGCTTCTCCGGTGTCAAAATTCAAGGATATGACAAACGGTATTGAATTCTATCAGATTCTGGAACGGATTGAAGATAATTTTGAAACGGAAAAAGAGGTATTAAAAGAGAACCTTAAATGGTTAGTACAAAAGCTGTTCCGTGCAGACAATATGATGATGAGCTATACTTCCACAAAAGAAGGTCTGGAGGTGTTGGAGAAGTTAGTGAGCGAGTTTAAGGCATCTCTTTACACCGGGGAAGTAAAAGAGAGCCGATGCATACTGCATTGTGAGCAGAAGAACGAAGGATTTAAGACGGCATCCAAAGTACAGTATGTCGCAAAATGCGGAAACTTTATAGACGCAGGATATGAATATACAGGTGCATTGCAGATATTGAAGGTTATTTTAAGTTATGATTATCTGTGGCAAAACATCCGTGTCAAGGGCGGGGCATATGGCTGTATGAGTAGTTTCAGCAGAATCGGTGAAGGATATCTTGTGTCTTACCGTGATCCGAATCTTGAGAAAACTTTGGAAGTGTATGAAGGTGTGGTCGAATACCTGAAGAATTTTGATGTGGATGAGCGTGATATGCTGAAATATGTCATCGGTACCATCAGCAATATTGACCAGCCGATGACGCCGGCAACAAAGGGCGAGCGTTCCATGAATCTTTACATGAACCATGTTTCGGCAGAAATGATCGAGAAGGAACGAAAAGAGATCCTGGAAGCGACACAGGAGGATATCAGGAGACTTGCGGATATCGTGACAGCCGTATTGGCAGCAAATCAGCTTTGCGTTATCGGAAGTGAGAGTAAAATAGAAGAACAAAAAGAATTGTTTAGAGAGATCAAGGCGTTGATTTAGTGAATTGGGGACATAGTTTTTTACATATGTCCCCGATTAAGAATTGATTTGTCCTTTTTGGAAGAGGAGGTTTTATGCAGGAGAATTTTAAGTCCGGGTTTGTGACTTTGATTGGGAGACCAAACGTAGGAAAGTCTACGCTTATGAACTGTTTGATTGGGCAGAAGATTGCGATTACATCGAATAAGCCGCAGACGACGAGAAACAGGATCCAGACAGTTTTGACGATGGAAGAGGGTCAGATCGTGTTTGTGGATACACCGGGGATCCATAAGGCGAAGAATAAGCTTGGAGAATATATGGTGAATGTGGCAGAGCGTACGCTCAATGAAGTAGATGTAGTGTTGTGGCTTGTAGAACCGACGACGTTTATCGGAGCAGGAGAAAAACATATTGCAGAGCAGCTTCGAAGAGTCCGGACACCGGTGATCCTGGTCATTAATAAGGTGGATATGATTAAAAAAGAAGAGATTCTAAAGGTAATCGATACATATCGCAAGCTATATGATTTTATGGAGATTGTACCGGTTTCGGCAAGAAGCGGAGCAAACACAGATGAGCTTTTGAAGGTGATTTTTCAATATTTGCCGTATGGTCCGCAGTTTTATGACGAGGATACTGTGACGGATCAGCCGGAGCGTCAGATTGTGGCAGAGATTATCCGTGAGAAGGCGCTGCATTCCTTAAATGAAGAAATTCCGCATGGAATTGCAGTGTGCATTGACCAGATGAAGGCAAGAAAGAAGATGATGGATATTCAGGCGACCATTATCTGCGAGAGGGATTCTCATAAGGGAATCATTATTGGAAAACAGGGCGCGATGCTTAAGAAAATCGGCAGTACAGCGCGATTTGAAATCGAGCGTATGTTAGAGTGCAAGGTGAATCTCCAACTTTGGGTAAAGGTAAAAAAAGATTGGAGAGATAGTGAATTTTTGATGAAGAACTTCGGATATCGGGAAGAGGAAGAATGAGACTGGAAGAGATTGCCCGGTATGAAAGCTTTGTAATCGGAGATGATATTTCATAAGAGGTGATTACAATGGAAGAAACATACTGGAATAACTTCGTGGAAACAGGAAGAGTGTCAGACTATCTGAATTATAAAGGAATACGAAGTTATGATGAGGCTGTGAAAAACCACGAAGGGACAAAGAAGAAGCAGGTGTTAGAGTGTGAGTCAGGCAGTAACGGTGACAGGTATGATTCTGTCGTCCGCTCCGATTGGAGAATATGATAAACGAATCGTGATACTGACAAGGGAAAAGGGAAAGATATCGGCATTTGCCAAAGGAGCGAGAAGACCGAACAGTCTGCTTATGGGCAGTGTCAATCCCTTTTCTTTTGGTGTGTTTCAATTATACGAAGGGCGGAACTCTTATAATTTGATGCAGGCACAGATTTCCAATTATTTTATGGAACTTCGAGAGGATGTAGAAGCGGCATATTACGGATTCTATTTTATGGAATTTGCCGGTTATTATGCAAAAGAATATACGGATGAAACCCAATCTTTAAAGCTTTTGTATCAGACGCTTCGGGCGCTTACAAAGAAACTGATTCCCAATGAACTTATCCGCTGTATCTTTGAGCTGCGTCTGATATCAATTAACGGAGAAGGGCCGCAAATGTTTGAATGTGTAAGTTGTGGAGACAAAGAGCGAAAAACAATATTCAGCCCTTTGAAGGGCGGACTCGTCTGTGAGGAATGCAGGAATGGAATTATTGATGGAATTATGATAGATAATTCCACGCTTTATGCACTTCAGTACATAGTAAGCAGTACATTGGAGAAGCTGTATGCGTTTAATGTCTCGGAAGAAGTGCTTAGGAAGCTTCAGGAAGTCATGAAACGTTATCTTGATATTTATGTGGAAAAACAGTTTAAGTCGTTGGAAATTCTAGAAATGCTGACCGGCGGCTTGAAAAAATAGAGATGAACTAGTATAATAGAAAAAATATAATAGTAGTCAATAGAACTGTGGGCGGAGATCCGGGAAGCAGTTTTGATGAAAATACAAGAGAATGTGAGGAATTTGAGAATGGTAGAAAAGACAATGGAGAAAATTGTGGCTCTTGCAAAATCCAGAGGTTTTGTGTATCCGGGTTCTGAGATTTACGGTGGACTTGCGAATACATGGGATTATGGTAACCTTGGCGTAGAACTTAAAAACAATGTAAAAAAGGCATGGTGGAAAAAATTCATCCAGGAGAATCCTTATAATGTTGGTGTGGACTGTGCAATCCTTATGAATCCGCAGACATGGGTAGCATCCGGACATCTGGGCGGCTTTTCTGATCCGCTTATGGACTGTAAAGAGTGTAAAGAGCGTTTCCGCGCAGATAAATTAATTGAAGATTACGCAGCAGAACACGGAATGGTATTGGAAGAAAGCGTAGATTCCTGGTCAAATGAGCAGATGGTAGCATTTGTGGAGGAACATAAGATTCCATGTCCGACTTGCGGAAAACATAATTTTACAGATATCCGTCAGTTTAACCTGATGTTCAAAACATTCCAGGGAGTAACAGAGGATGCGAAAAACGTAGTTTATCTTCGTCCTGAGACTGCACAGGGAATCTTTGTAAACTTTAAAAATGTACAGCGTACATCAAGAAAAAAAATTCCGTTTGGTATCGGACAGATTGGAAAGTCCTTCCGTAATGAAATCACACCGGGTAACTTTACATTCCGTACAAGAGAATTCGAGCAGATGGAATTGGAATTCTTCTGTGAACCGGGAACAGACCTGGAATGGTTTGCATATTGGAAAAAATTCTGTCTTGACTGGTTGATTTCACTTGGAATCAAAGAAGAAGAAATTAAGGCACGTGACCATTCACCGGAGGAACTTTGCTTCTATAGTAAAGCAACCACAGATGTGGAATTCCTTTTCCCATTCGGATGGGGTGAACTTTGGGGAATCGCAGACAGAACAGATTATGATTTGACGCAGCATCAGGAAACATCGAAAGAAGATATGTCCTATTTTGATGATGAGAAAAAAGAAAAATATATTCCATATGTAATTGAGCCATCACTCGGCGCAGACCGTATGGTACTTGCATTCTTGTGCAGCGCATATGATGAAGAAGAGTTAGAAGGCGGCGATAAGAGAACCGTACTTCATTTTCATCCAGCGCTTGCACCGGTAAAAATCGGCGTGCTTCCGTTATCAAAGAAATTGAATGAAGGCGCAGAAAAAGTATTTGCAGAATTATCAAAATACTACAACTGCGAATATGATGATCGTGGAAACATCGGAAAACGTTATCGCCGTCAGGATGAAATTGGAACACCGTTCTGTGTGACATATGATTTCGATTCCGAAGAAGATGGAGCGGTAACTGTACGTGATCGTGACACGATGGAACAGGAAAGAGTAAAAATCGAAGATTTGAAAGCATACTTTGAGAAAAAATTAGAATTTTAATCAAAGAAAAAAGATGAAGGACTGTTGAGCGGTTCTTCATCTTTTTTTTGTTGGAAACATTTACAGCCGATATCGGTTAATGCAGGCAAAAATCTCATTTCTTCTTGGCAGCGTCAATCCGCAGAAAGGATATTTTCCGCAAAAAGCTTCGAGTCCTTTGGTTTTAAGTAACATTTCCAAATGAGAGACCAATTCTGTCAGTGTCATAGATTGCATCTGAGGATGTTCCAGAATGTATTTCATCATGTAACCAAGCGCGGTGGTTTGTCCGGCATCTGTAAGCTGTTCGAGGTAGCGAAGCTCCACGGTGTTTTTATCTATTTGGAATCCGTTTATGCCAAGTGTTTTCACTTTGACAAAGGTACGCTCGCCAAAGTTTCTCGAGTGACCGGAAGTTTTGAAAGGTCGTCCATGTGATTTTCCTGACATTGGGTTTCGTTTAAATTCTGGTATCCGATAATTTGGTGCGTGCACAGATGGCATAGGATAGGAGCTGCATAGTTTTTTGACAGCATCTGTGATATCTATCGGGTGATAGCAGTCCATCTGTATGATCGTGTCTGCGATATGGAAATATGACCCGGAACTTCCTGCTACGAGTATGGTGGAAATACCAGATTGTTCATATAAGTCAAGGGCACGTTCCAAAAATGGAGTAATCGGTTCCTTGTCACGTTTGATTACTTGCTGCATAAATTCATCACGCACCATGAAGTTTGTAGCGGAAGTGTCCTCGTCAATCAGGAGAAGTTTACTTCCGGCTTCGATTCCTTCCACGACATTGGCAGCCTGTGAAGTACTTCCACTGGCATCTTCCGTAGAAAATGCGTGTGTATCTTTCTTGTTTGGCAAGTCATTGATAAACATGGAGATATTCACGTTTTTGACACAGCGCCCATCTTCTGCACGCAGCTTTAGTGCGGATGTATCTGTGATGACATATTCACGTCCGTCGCCTTTGATATGGTTGTATACGCCAAGTTCCAAGGCATTTAGCAGGGTGGATTTACCGTGATAACCGCCTCCGACAATAAGCGTAATGCCTTTTGGAATGCCAAGACCGCGGATTTTGCCTTTATGCGGAAGCGTGAATTCTACCTCTAGTGAAACAGGTGCAGTAAATGGGACGCTTTCTTTCATTGGGCGCTGTGAGATGCCGCTTTGCCGCGGTAAAATGGAATCGTTGGCCACAAACGCGCAAAGTTTGTAAGCTTCCAGATGCTCACGAATATACTGCTGGTCATCGCTTAGATAAATGCTTTCCCAAATGGCATCGGAATTTAACTTTTTGTAAAAAAGGGTTTGGCGTACACAGGCAGGGATGAATTCAAACAGCATTTTTTCGAGCTCACCGGAATTAACCGTACGGCCATTTGCAGGGAATCCTGCTTCCAGGCGTATGTGGATGCCTTTTTCGGTGATTTCACATGCGGTACGTTTTAAGATTTCCTGCCCTGGTTTCGTAGTGGACAGCAGTCCGCTTTTTCCACTTCCTTTGGCTTTGAATGAAAAACGTTCAAGGGCAGCCGAAAATAAACGCAAAAGATAATCCTCCAGCGCAGTTTTGCGATGTGCAGATGAAAAAAGCTCTGCAGGGAATCCGGCAGTTTTATGAGCGATGAAAATATCCAGATCGGAAGGAGAGGCAAAAGGATCTCCTTGGACATGACAGATACTTAGCTCGAAGTCATCAAAGTTGTAGTCACCCTGTAATGATTTGTAGGCAGGATAACTCTTTTTGTTGAGAGAAAAAAGCAGTTTCTGCAATTCAGATTTATGTTTCATATGATCAATACCTCGATTCTACAATAGTTCGCCATTTAGTATAGCGAATTCATAAAAAAAACTCAACTTAATTATGTAAAAGTCAGGTTGAAAAGTTTACACATAAGTTGACAGATGTAAACACAAGTGTTATAATCTGATGCCGTAAACAAAGACGCCCGTATGATGAGGTAAAGGACAATGAAAAATCAAATCGAACAATTAAAAAGGGCGAAGAACGCTGTTGTTCTCACACATTATTATGCCCCTGCCCAAGTGCAGGAAGTAGCCGATTATGTAGGCGATTCATTTTATCTTGCGAAAGTAGCAAAACAAATCGATGCAGATATTATTGTGTTCTGCGGAGTAGGTTTTATGGGAGAGAGTGCAAAGATTTTAAATCCCGACAAAAAGGTTCTGATGCCTGATCCTTCTGCTGATTGCCCAATGGCACATATGGTGGCAGATGGTATCATCGAAGAAATGAAAAGTAAATATGACGATCTTGCGGTGGTTTGCTATATCAACTCTACGGCAGAGTTGAAATGTAAAAGCGACGTTTGTGTAACATCTTCCAATGCAGCTAAGATTGTGAAGGCATTACCAAATAAAAATATCTTCTTTATTCCCGATAAAAATCTCGGAAGTTTCGTAGCAAAGCAAGTTCCTGAAAAGAATATCATTCTCAATGACGGATATTGCCCGATTCATGCAGAGATTACTGCGGCGCAGTTGCAAAGTGAGCGAGACAGTCATCCCAAAGCTATGGTACTTACTCATCCCGAATGTGAAGCAGAAGTAGTTGAGATGTCTAATTTCGTTGGTAGTACGGCAGAGATTATTGATTTCGCGAAGGCAAGCGAATGTAAAGAATTTATCATTTGCACCGAAGATGGCGTGGATTTTAAACTTGTAACAGATAATCCGGACAAGCATTTCTATTATCCTGATCCGCGTCCTTGCTGTGCAGATATGAAACGGAACACTCTTGAGAGTGTGTTGTTGGTTCTTGAAAAAGAAGATAAAGAAATAACCGTGGATAGTGACATTCGTGAAGGCGCCTTAAAGCCATTGGAAAGGATGTTGGAGCTTGGAAAATAATATGAAAACAGATATTTTAATCGTTGGTTGTGGTGTGTCAGGTCTTTACTGTGCACTTAATCTGCCTGAAGACAAAAACGTCACCATTGTTACTAAAAACATTGCCTGTAAAAGCGATTCTTATTTAGCGCAGGGTGGTATTTGTGTATTGCGTGACGAGGATGATTTTGAGGCTTTCTTTGAGGATACTATGAAAGCCGGACACTACGAGAATAATCCCGAATCAGTGAGGATTATGATTCAGTCTTCACAAGATGTTATCGCCGATCTTGTTTCCTTTGGTGTATGCTTTGAAAAGAACGGAGAAAGTTTTACATATACCCGTGAAGGTGCTCATTCAAGACCAAGAATTTTATTTCACAAGGATGAAACAGGTAAGGAAATCACCTCGCATTTACTTGAGACTGCAAGAAGCAGAAAAAATATTACTCTGATTGAAAACTTTGCAATGGTGGATATTATCTGTTATAACAATAACTGTAATGGGATTGTCGGTCGCGATGCAGATGGCGATTACATTTCTATCATTGCGGATTACACTGTACTTGCCACAGGTGGTATTGGTGGACTCTTTAAGTATTCTACCAATTACCGACATTTAACGGGTGACGCCTTAGCGCTTGCCCTTAAGTATGATATTAAGTTGCAGCATATTGATTATATACAGATTCATCCAACAACCCTATATACAAAAAAACACGGACGTGAGTTTTTGATTTCTGAGTCGGTTCGCGGTGAAGGCGCTGTTTTGCTCAACTCTAAAGGTGAAAGATTCGTCAATGAATTACTTCCTCGTGACATTGTGGCAAATGCCATCTTTAAAGAAATGAAGAAAGAAGACAGTGAGCACGTGTGGCTTTCCCTTGCGCCTATTTCCGAAGAAGAAATTAAAACCCATTTTCCGAACATTTATCAAAAATGTTTAGAGGAAGGTTATGACGTTACTAAGGAGCCGATTCCTGTTGTTCCCTCTCAGCATTATTTTATGGGTGGCATTGATGTAGATGGGTATGGCAAAACCTCTATGGAGCGTTTGTATGCAGTGGGAGAAACGGCTTGCAATGATGTTCACGGCAGAAACCGTCTCGCAAGTAACTCATTGCTTGAAAGTCTTGTATTTGCAAAACGCGCCGCAAATCATATTACGGTTAACTATTTACCGTCCGGTTCGCAGGACAATTACACAGTAGATGCAGCTCAGTATGAAGGATACGAAGAAAAATATAAAGAATTGGTCTTGGCGGCCATTGAAAAGGAGAAAAAAAGCCATGAATAATATTTCAATGAAATTAAATGCAGACAACTTAATTATGCTTGCCTTACAGGAAGATATCACAAGCGAGGATATTACCACCAACTCGGTTATGAGAGAATATCAGCTTGGGGAAGTTGAATTGATTTGTAAAGAGGACGGTATTGTTGCAGGTCTTGATGTATTTAAGAGAGTTTTTGAACTTCTTGATCAGAAAACTGAAGTGATATTTACTTGTAAAGATGGCGATACTGTTAAAAACGGTGAAAAACTCGGCGTTATCCGTGGTGACATCCGCGTTCTTCTTTCAGGGGAAAGAACAGCGCTTAATTTCTTGCAGCGTATGAGTGGCATTGCAACATATACTCGCAATATTGCCAATCTGCTTGAAGGCACCGATACCAAACTTCTAGATACTCGTAAGACCACACCGAATATGCGTATCTTTGAAAAGTACGCAGTAAAGATTGGTGGCGGCTGCAACCACCGTTATAATCTCAGCGACGGCATTCTCTTAAAGGATAACCACATCGGCGCTGCCGGCGGCGTTAAAGAGGCTGTTATGATGGCAAAAGAATATGCTCCTTTTGTTCGTAAAATTGAAGTTGAAGTGGAAACTCTCGATATGTTAAAAGAAGCTCTTGAGGCCGGCGCCGATATCATTATGCTTGACAATATGAGTGTTGAGGATATGAAAGAAGCGGTGAGACTTACTGCCGGAAAAGCTGAAACCGAGTGCAGCGGTAACGTAACAAAAGAAAATGCTGCGGAATTGGCAGATATTGGCGTAAACTATATTTCTAGTGGTGCATTGACCCATTCATCTCCGATTCTTGATCTTTCGCTTAAAAATCTTCACGCTATATAAAAAGAGGTGACTTCATGAAGGCAGCCGAAAGAAGAAAAGCTATTGTTAACCTGCTTCTGTCAGAGCAGGAAGCTATATCCGGTAGTGTTCTCTCGGAACGGTTTGGTGTATCCCGACAGATTATTGTACAGGATATAACTGTATTGAAAGGTTTAGACTATGATATCCTTTCAACACATAGAGGATATATTATGCAAAAATCGCCCTTAAAGGAGCGTGTACTTAAACTACATCATACTACCGAGCAGACTGAGGAGGAACTGTCCTTGATCGTTAAACTCGGAGGAACTGTTGTAGATGTTTTCGTATGGCATAAAGTATATGGCAAAATGGAAGCAAAGCTTAATATTTTCTCGAACCTTCAAGTCAAACAGTTTATTGAAGGAGTCAGAACCGGAAAATCCTCGGAACTGATGAACATCACGGGCGGATATCATTACCACACTATTCGTGCAGAATCCGAAGAGATTCTCAATCAAATTGAACGAGTATTGGAAGAGTGTGGTTATATCGCTCCCGGTGAATAATACGGATTGCGTTACAGCTAGAGTTGTCATAATGGTCTTCGACAGAACCATAGAGAGGATTCGCAATGAAAACTTCTTCCTGATTATATATGTACATAGAAGTTAAGAGGTTGCTCAAAATAATAATACATCTTGACGAATTTCAGCAAAACATATACAATTTAATTATGCAAAATGCAACATTGGAAAGTAAAATTAGGAGGAATGTGAGATGGAAAAATGGGTTTATATGTTCACCGAAGGTGATGCAAGTATGAGAAATACTCTCGGCGGTAAAGGTGCGAATCTTGCAGAGATGACCAAGTTAGGTCTTCCGGTACCACAAGGATTTACGATCACAACGGATGCTTGTACACAATACTATGAAGATGGAAGAAAAATTAACGATGAAATTATGACGCAGATTATGGATGCCATCGTAAAAATGGAAGAAGTTACGGGAAAGAGATTTGGTGACAAAGAGAATCCACTCCTTGTATCTGTTCGTTCGGGAGCGAGAGCTTCTATGCCAGGTATGATGGATACAATTCTTAATCTTGGTTTAAATGAAGAAGTAGTACATGTACTTGCAGAGAAATCAGGAAATCCTCGATGGGCATGGGATTGTTACAGAAGATTTATCCAGATGTATTCAGATGTAGTTATGGAAGTTGGTAAGAAATATTTTGAAGAGCTTATCGACGAAATGAAAGAAGAAAAAGGAATTACTCAGGATGTAGATCTTACAGCAGAAGATTTAGAGAAACTTGCGAATCAGTTTAAGGTTGAATATAAAGAAAAAATCGGAGAAGAGTTCCCAACGGATCCGAAAGAGCAGTTAATGGGCGCTGTAAAAGCCGTATTCCGTTCATGGGACAACCCTCGTGCCAATGTTTACCGTCGTGATAACGATATCCCATACTCATGGGGAACCGCTGTAAATGTACAGATGATGGCATTTGGCAACATGGGCGAAACATCCGGCACCGGTGTTGCATTTACTCGTGATCCTGCTACCGGTGAGAAACACTTAATGGGTGAGTTCCTTATGAATGCGCAGGGCGAAGATGTTGTTGCCGGCGTTCGTACACCGCAAAAGATTGATCAATTAAAAGAAGTTATGCCGGAAGTTTACGAACAATTCGTGGCTATTTGTAATAAGTTAGAAGACCACTATAGAGATATGCAGGATATGGAGTTTACGATTGAAGACAGAAAGCTTTATATGCTGCAGACACGTAACGGTAAAAGAACCGCTCAGGCTGCTTTGAAAATAGCTTGCGATTTGGTAGATGAGGGAATGATTTCAGAGGAAAAGGCGGTTGCCATGATCGATCCTCGTAATTTAGACACATTACTTCATCCACAGTTTGACGCAGAGGCATTGAAAGCAGCTGTGCCAATGGCAAAAGCACTTGGAGCATCTCCGGGAGCAGCTTGCGGTAAAATCGTATTTACGGCAGAAGATGCAAAGACATGGGCTGCAAAGGGAGAAAAGGTAGTGCTTGTTCGTCTTGAAACATCACCAGAGGACATCGAAGGTATGAAAGCGGCTCAGGGTATTCTTACTGTGCGCGGCGGTATGACGTCTCATGCAGCTGTAGTTGCACGTGGTATGGGAACATGCTGTGTATCTGGCTGCGGTGATATTGCGATGGATGAGGCAAACAAGAAATTTACACTGGCAGGAAAAGAGTTCCATGAAGGAGACGCGATCTCCCTTGATGGTTCTACCGGTAATATTTACGATGGAATCATTCCTACTGTAGATGCTACGATCGCAGGAGAATTCGGAAGGATCATGGGATGGGCTGACAAATACAGAACACTGAAAGTAAGAACCAATGCGGATACGCCTGCAGATGCCAGAAAAGCACGTGAGCTTGGTGCAGAAGGTATCGGACTTTGCCGTACAGAGCATATGTTCTTTGAAGGAAACAGAATCGATGCATTTCGTGAGATGATCTGTTCTGAGACAGTAGAAGAAAGAGAAGAAGCGCTTAATAAAATTCTTCCGGAACAGCAGGGAGATTTTGAAAAATTATACGAAGCGCTGGAAGGAAATCCGGTTACTATCCGCTTCCTGGATCCGCCGCTTCATGAGTTTGTACCGACAACAGAAGAAGACATCAAGAAATTAGCGGATGCCCAAGGAAAAACAGTAGAGCAGATCAAGATGATCATAGATTCTCTTCATGAATTTAACCCGATGATGGGACATCGTGGATGCCGTCTTGGGGTAACTTATCCGGAAATCGTTAAGATGCAGACGAAAGCAGTTATCCGTGCAGCAATCAACGTTCAAAAAGCACATGCTGACTGGTGCGTAAAACCGGAGATCATGATTCCGCTTGTTGGTGATGCAAAAGAGTTAAAATATATTAAAAAGATGGTTGTTGAGACAGCGGATGCTGAAATTGCAGCAGCAGATTCCGATTTAAAATATGAAGTAGGTACTATGATCGAGATTCCAAGAGCAGCGCTTACAGCAGACGAGATTGCAAAGGAAGCTGACTTCTTCTGCTTTGGTACAAATGATTTGACCCAGATGGCATTTGGATTTTCTCGTGATGATGCCGGTAAGTTCCTGGATGCTTACTATGATGCAAAGATTTTTGAGAATGACCCATTTGCAAAACTTGACCAGACCGGTGTTGGTAAATTGATGGAAATGGCTATTAAGTTAGGTAAGCCGGTAAATTCAGATCTTCATATTGGTATCTGCGGAGAACATGGCGGGGATCCAAGTTCCGTAGAATTCTGTCATAAGATTGGATTGGATTATGTATCTTGTTCACCATTCCGCGTGCCGATAGCAAGATTGGCAGCAGCGCAGGCAGCTATCAACAGTAGGGAGGGGAAGTAATTTATACTTTGAATTAGGTATAGATTACGAAAAAGCACTGGCTTTCCGTAAGGCTAATGGAGATTACTTGAGAAAAGGTCAGTGGAAAGACTTACAAGTTGAAGTATATATAATTTAAAGATTAGCAACGCTCTGTTCTTTGGAACAGGGCGTTGTATTTTATCTCAATATGGCAGTATCATTATTTGAAGCATTAATACCACCACCATTAATACTCATTTGTTCAGAAAGATTCAATTCTTCCATTGTTTCATTTAATAATTCCATTGCTTTCATCTTCATTCTTCCTTTCGAATTCATTTAAAAATTTAATTATTTTATCTATTTTTCTACTATTGTATTCTATATAATCTAAATAATATTTTTTTACACACGTAGCTTGCAATTCTTTTTTATATAGCCATTGCCTCGTTTTGGCTTCCGGAACAAAAAAGACCACTTGATATTGTGAAGAAAAAATTTCACTGTAGACGCATGCTGACTTATCCAAAACACACCTCCAATTCATATTCTTTTCTTCAAAACATTCATTTAATACACTCACAAATCTTTTTGCTTTCCGTATGTAAATAGCATACATAATTGGATTATAATATTCGCCCTCTACTAAAGGGATTTGCCATACCAAAATACATTTTTTCATTTTTATACTCCTTTATACTCCATCTTTTTGCGAAAGGAACTAATGAGTCATGAAAAATGTTAGTTGACTTTCGCTTTTCTTTTTTATCTCCTTCTTAATATCATTTTTTATAAGCCTGACATGCTACAAAACATGTGGAGAGGAATGGCGGGGATGTTGCATTCGTAATGATAAAAGCAATCAAAAAATCAAATGCACTAAGATTTCCTGTGTTGGTTCTTACTTTCTTTAAATCAATTTTAGTACAAGATGTAAGTGCTTTAATTAAATCTAAAAAGTATCCTGAATTTGTAACCCGTCATCGACATATAAAAGTACATCTTGGGTATAAGACGGATAACATTGCTATCTGTCTTATAATTCTGACAACTATCTGGCATATACTTACAGATTTAAAATCATACACACTAGAAAACTTTTTTAAATCATGTCCTGCGAACAAATAAAAAGTAATTACCACTTCTCAGAGACTTAATCTTATGAAACAACAAGGCTATATCATCAAAGATGGGGATACTCCTACACTTTGCCTAGATATTGTGTCTATATGTACTTTTCAAAACCATTGCAAATTATGGTTTATTTGATACGCCTGTTATTTCTTAGTAGTTTTCTGCTGATTTATTTCAAGCTTATCTTAATAAACAAATGATTCTTCAAGTCTATACACTCGTTCACCTGTCCGTTCCATTTCATTTTTCAGTTTTAATTCATCCATTTTACCAGTTTCGCACACATATGAAGGGTCAATATAATAAGTAGAATTATCAATTTTTAAAGCAACCCATCCATGCGGTATAACTGAACCCTTTACATTAACAGTTCCACATACTGGGTAAGCCGTTATGCCCACTCTATTGCAAAGTTCTGATAAAATAATCGAGATACCCCCACATATAGCTCGTTTGTGAACCACCCATCGTCTAAAGCCAATGGGATTCCTGCTTCGCAGACCTCGCAACCTACTATCTCCACAGGCGTTAATTCGGGCAG
>OFGF01000498.1_pt1 | contig 33510 bp, 26 predicted proteins | sample 1521711 | NCBI WGS metagenome assembly OFGF01 (sample SAMEA3504092, study PRJEB24116) | mouse gut metagenome | biome: mouse gut; feature: mouse-associated habitat; material: faeces | place: Denmark | collected 2011 | reverse complement strand
CCCTGCCGTATTCTCCACCAACAATGATAAAACCTGTCTTCTCATCCGAAAACCTTCCTTTTCTTTACACTCACACTAAAAAGTATTCTAGCACAAACCATTGAAAAGTCAATAGTTTCTTAATCTGTCCTTGTATTAAATGCCTGTGACGCTTCCCCCGTTATAATTTGCTTCTGGTCTTTTAAGCCAAAATAATAATTGAAAATATCCTTGCCAGCCGCAGTCGCATTGGAGAAGCCATATCCATTTGCAATCCGGACTGCAACTGCTATTTCTGGTTTATCTGCCGGGGCATACCCCACAAATAATGCATGATCTGGCCTGGTTTTAGATTCCTGGGCAATTCCTGTCTTTCCTGCAATACGGATTTTTATATCCTTTAAACATCATTATTCTGTGCAAACGAAAGCATCCATCCCCATTTCTTTTTACCTTAAATTCATTATTCACCGGCTCATTATTTTCTTTTAGTTTCTTTATGGCATGGTATATCACACCGTTTAACGCTATCTGCCTTTCCCTTACAGAATGATATTCGACAGTATCTGTCATCGTAACTGTATATACCAGCTTATTGTATGCCAAAACTTCTCCGTTACAGTCGTATATGACGCCCCTCGTATTTTTTCCCTAACTGTTTTTGTAATTTTCAATTCATAATTTTGGGCATATTTTTGCCCGTTGACAATCTGCAAGCCCCATAAGCGGCAATTTAAAATAGTAAATAAAATGATAAACACACCCATTAATGCCAAAAGGCGTAAGATTTAAAAGTCAAACAGTGTTAAAAAAACAAAAACAGTTTTTTTCTTACGCTTTTATTCCGATAATATAAATAGATGTATCATTTACAGAAGACAAAAAAAGAGGAATAACGTATGTTACAAATAGCATTATGTGATGACGTAGTGGAACAGACACTTTCGTTGCAGGAATTTATCAGCGAATACTGCGAAAGGAACCATGCAGAATACAGTCTCAGCATATTCACATCTGGAGAGGAGTTACTTTTAAATATAGAAAAACTGGACATTGTATTTTTAGATATTGAAATGCCTGGGTTAGACGGTATTGAAACCGGCAGAAAAATCCGTGCCATGAACTGCAAATGCAGAATTATTATGGCAACGGTTATGGTGGAACGCATGCGGGAAGCATTTTTTATTGAAGCATTCCGTTTTATTGTAAAGCCGTTTGAACAAACGGAGGTGGAGGAAGCACTGCAGGCATGTATGAAGCGTGTGCTGGGGAGCGGCTGCATTTTACTGTACCATAACCGTATCCCATATGAGATCCACCAGAGTGAAATTCAGTATGTCGTAACTTACGACAGCTATTGTGAATACCGGGTAAAAAATAAGATGCTTAGGAGCGAGGATTCTTTAAAGGACTTGGAGCAGAAGCTGGATCAAAGGCTCTTTTACCGCATCCACAGGAAATATATTGTAAATATGGCGCAGATAGAATCTTACCGAAATGGCGTTTTGCAGATGAAGGATGTCGAACTGCCCGTATCGAGAAGGAGGAAAAAACCGTTTGAGCAGGCGTTTATGGAATTTGATTTAAGGTACCGGTAGAGGTGGATTGGTATTCCATATCAATCCAACCTCTGCCGCCATCTCACTGCATCCCTGCAATATCCACAATCTCCAGCCTTTTATCCGCCCTCTCCAGGCTCCTTGCCAGCGCATTTGCCGTATCCATCGCCGTAATACAATATACGCCCGTCTCAATCGCATTCCTGCGGATTAAAAACCCGTCCCGGCTCTTATCTCCGTTTCCTTGTGTTGGCGTATCAATCACCAGATCGATTTTATGCCCTAATATCAGATCCATTACATTGGGCGACTCCTGTGATATCTTATTGACCCGAAGCGCCTTTACGCCATGCCCGTTCAAATATTTTGCTGTGCTGCGGGTTGCGTATATCTTATATCCTAGTGCAGTAAAACGTTTGGCTACTTCTACGGCTTCCGGTTTATCCGCGTCTTTTACTGTCATAATCATCTGCCTGTATTTTGGCAGAATAACGCCTGCCCCAAGGAAAGCCTTATATAACGCTTCGTCAAAATTTTTCGCTATCCCCAGGCATTCTCCGGTTGATTTCATCTCAGGCCCCAGGCTTATTTCTGCGCCACGCAGTTTTTCAAATGAAAAGACAGGCATCTTAACCGCAATATAATCCGATTCCGGCGCAAGGCCTGCTGTATATCCCATTTCTTTTAATGTATTCCCAAGCATCGCTTTGACCGCCAGATCTACAACCGGGATACCTGTCACTTTGCTAATATAAGGCACTGTCCTAGAAGAACGCGGGTTTACCTCAATGACATATACATGCCCATCCATTACAATAAACTGGATATTGATAAGCCCCACCACATGCAGCGCCTGCGCCAGCCTTGCGGTATAATCTACCAGAGTTTCTTTTATTTGGGAGCTGATGGTCTGGGCAGGGTAGACGGAAATACTGTCGCCGGAATGCACGCCAGTACGTTCAATATGCTCCATAATCCCCGGTATTAAAATGTCTGTGCCGTCGCAAACGGCGTCAACTTCAATTTCTTTTCCCTGCAGGTATTTGTCTACTAAGATTGGGTGATCTTGTGCAATTTGGTTGATAATTCCGATAAATTCTGTAAGTTCTGCGTCATTGTAAGCAATACGCATCCCCTGTCCTCCAAGCACATAAGATGGGCGCACTAAAACCGGGTATCCAAGCCGCCCCGCCACTTCTTTTGCCTCTTCAGCGGTAAAGACGGTCCCACCCGCGGCGCGCGGGATATTTGCCTGTTCTAAAATCTTGTCAAAAAGCTCCCTGTCTTCGGCAGCATCCACATCTTCGGCTTTTGTCCCATATATTTTTATCCCCATTTTCATCAGGCTCTCTGTCAGCTTGATTGCAGTCTGCCCACCGAACTGCACTACTGCCCCGTCCGGCTTTTCGATGTTTACAATACCCTCAACATCCTCCGGGGTGAGCGGCTCAAAATACAGCTTATCCGCAATATCAAAATCGGTGGAAACCGTTTCTGGGTTGTTGTTGATAATGACAGTTTCAAACCCTTCTTTTTGAAATGCCCAGGCGCTGTGCACCGAACAATAGTCAAATTCAACGCCCTGGCCAATCCGGATGGGTCCTGAACCAAGCACCAGTACTTTTTTCCTGCCTGCCGCACCCACAGCTTCGTTTTCACCACCATAAACGGAATAGTAATACGGTGTTTCGGCCGCAAACTCCGCCGCACAGGTATCAACCATTTTATAGACTGCAGTAATCCCGTTTGCGTAACGCATCTGCCTGATTTCACCTTCTGTTTTTCCGGTCAGGCCTGCAATCACGCTATCTGGAAATTCAATGCGCTTTGCTTCTTTTAAAAGCTTTGGCGTAAGCTCTTTTGTTTGCAATGCCTGTTCCATTTCCACAAGGATCATTAGTTTGTCAATAAACCAAATATCAATCATTGTCCTTTCATGGATATGCGCATAGCTTACGCCGCGGCGCAGCGCTTCTGCGATACAAAAAATGCGGCGGTCATTTACGGTCTGTAAGGCTTCTTCCAGCTCCTCATCCGTATAAGACGAAAAACCGTATGCCAATAAGCTGTCCACATGCTGCTCTAAAGAACGGATGGCCTTCATCAAGGCCCCTTCAAAATTGACGCAAATGCCCATAACCTCCCCTGTCGCCTTCATCTGGGTCGTTAACGTACGCTTTGCCGTAGTAAATTTGTCAAATGGCAGCCGGGGCATTTTGACCACACAATAGTCGAGCGCCGGTTCAAAGCTGGCGAAAGTCTTACCCGTTACTGTATTTTTAATTTCGTCTAACGTATAGCCTAACGCAATTTTCGCCGCTACCTTTGCAATGGGATAACCCGTTGCCTTAGAAGCCAAAGCGGAAGAACGGGAAACCCGGGGATTTACCTCAATAACACAATATTCAAAGCTGTCCGGCTTTAACGCATACTGTACATTGCAGCCCCCTGTGATGCCAAGCTCCGTAATAATATTAAGCGCGGACGTCCGCAGCATCTGGTATTCCTTGTCGCCTAACGTCTGGGACGGCGCAACGACAATGCTGTCTCCAGTATGCACGCCGACCGGATCGACATTTTCCATATTGCAGACGGTAATACAGTTGCCCGCCCCGTCCCGCATTACTTCGTATTCAATTTCTTTCCACCCGGCTATGCAGCGTTCCACTAAAACCTCGCCAACCCTGCTTAAACGCAGGCCATTTGATAAAATATCAATCAATTCCTGCTCGTTATGCGCAATTCCGCCTCCGCTGCCCCCTAATGTAAACGCCGGGCGCAGTACAACCGGATACCCGATGGTATTGGTAAACCGGAGTCCGTCTTCTATATTTTTTACAACACAAGAAGCAGCACAGGGTTCGCCGATTTTTTCCATTGTATCCTTAAACGCCTGGCGATCCTCCGCTTTAAAAATCGTTTCCGCTGTTGTACCGATAAGCTTAACGCCCTGCCCCTTTAAAAATCCGGATTCTTCCAGTTCCATTCCAAGGTTTAACCCCGCCTGCCCTCCTAAGGTCGGAAGTATGCTGTCCGGTTTTTCTTTCCTGATAATTTCTTCCAGGACAGATGCGCTCAGCGGCTCAATATATACTTCATCTGCAATCTCTTTGTCCGTCATAATCGTCGCCGGGTTAGAATTGACAAGGACAACTTCTACCCCCTCCTCTTTTAGCGACCTGCAAGCCTGTGTCCCCGCATAGTCAAACTCAGCCGCCTGCCCAATCACAATCGGGCCTGAGCCGATTACGAGTACTTTTTTGATATTATGATTCCTTGGCATTATTGATCCCCTCCCATCATCGTCATAAACCGATCAAATAGATATGCGCTGTCCATTGGCCCCGGGCAGGCTTCCGGATGGAACTGCACCGTAAATACAGGCTTATCCATATACAAAAGCCCTTCGTTTGTTCCATCGTTAACATTGACAAATGCCGGTTTTGCCACGGCAGGATCGAGGCTTTGGGTATCGACGGCATAGCCATGGTTCTGGGATGAAATATAAACGCGGCCCGTTGTAAGATCTTTAACCGGATGATTGCCGCCCCGGTGCCCGTATTTCATCTTATAGGTATCCGCCCCGGCGGCAAGCGCCATAAGCTGATGCCCCAAACAAATAGCAAAAACCGGGACGCCGGATTCGTATAGTTTTCTGATTTGCTGGATAATAGAAACACATTCTTTGGGATCGCCTGGCCCGTTGCTCAACATAATACCGTCCGGATCCTGCGCTAAGATTTCTTCTGCTGTTGTGTATGCTGGATATACAGTGACCTGGCAGCCACGCTTTTGAAGTGATTTGGCAATGTTGCTTTTTGCGCCTAAATCTAAAAGCGCAACACGCCTGCCATCGCCTTTTAAGATGTGAATTTCCTTACAGGTAGCTTTCTCTACGACATTTCCGGTACTGTAAGCTTTTAACCTCGGGATAATTGCGGAGGTATCATAATCGGCATTAGTGGTAATCATGCCATTCATGGTACCTTTTTCACGCAGGATTTTGGTAAGCGCCCGGGTGTCAATGCCTGCAATGCCCGGAATATCGTACTGAATCAGAAAATCCGAAAGATCCCCTTTGCAGCGGAAATTGCTTGGCAGCCGGGATAGTTCCCGCACAATATACCCATCCGGCCACGCCCGGGCGGATTCCATATCCGGAGTAACACCATAATTGCCAATAAGCGGATACGTCATGACGACAGCCTGTCCGGCATAAGAAGGATCCGTCAAAACCTCTAAATATCCGGTCATAGACGTATTAAACACAATCTCGCTAATAGCTTCCCTTACAGAACCGATGCTTGCCCCTTCCATCACAACACCATTTTCCAGGATTAAAAACGCTTTCATATTCACCTTGCCCTTTCTAGTTTTCTGCCATGGCAAAAAAAAAGACACCTCTTTTTTCAACCTGCGTTCTATGATACGTTACTATGCTAAATTGTAAAGAGTTTATCATACCTTTTTAAAATTTTCAACTATTTCTTTTAAGATGCCCTAAAGGATATCTCCATGCCATCCAGCAAACTCTAGGTAACCCTAAAGGATATCTCCATGCCATCCAGCAAACTCTAGGTAACCCTAAAGCATACCTCCATGCCATCCAGCAAACTCTAGGTAACCCTAAAGCATACCTCATGCCATCCAGCGTAAAAATAACTCCTCTATAAGCCAGCCAAAACCGTAGTCAGGCAGAGGGCAGGCCGCCATGCCTACCCCCTTCCATACATCTTCATATATTTCGCTATTTTATGCGCCAGCCTTTTTGTCACCATCTTATGTTTCATCCGCCATTTCCAATTACACCCCAGCGTAGACGGCGTATTCATACGCGCTTCATTCCCAAGCCCTAAAATATCCTGCATCGGTACCACCGCCAGATCGCTGACACTCGCCCAGGCGCCGCGCATCATGCCCCAGTTATAACCCTCTTTATGGGTAAGGTTCAAATATTTTTTGGCAAATTTTACACTGTCTTTAGGCGCCGTGCGCATCCAGCCCATAACGGTATCATTGTCATGTGTCCCTGTATATACCACACTATGGCTCTGATAATTGTGCGGCAAATAATCGCTTTCCTCTCTCGGATCAAATGCAAACTGCAGCACCTTCATACCAGGAAAACCAGAATCCTTTACCAATTTCAAAACGGAAGGCGTCAAAAACCCCAAATCCTCCACAATAATATCCAGCTTGCCCAGCTTAGCCTCTACTGTCTGAAACAAATCCATTCCCGGTCCATCTTTCCAGCTTCCGTTTTTGGCAGTAGTATCCTGCGCCGGAATCGCATAATAAGAATCAAAGCCACGGAAATGGTCAATCCGTACAACATCATACAGCCTAGACATCGCACTGATACGCCTGGTCCACCATTGATAGCCATCGGCTTTCATCACATCCCACCGAAACAACGGATTCCCCCACAACTGGCCATCTTCAGAAAAGGCATCTGGCGGACACCCTGCCACTTCAATGGGGTTAAGGTCTTCATCCAGGTAAAACTGCGCCCCGTTTGCCCAAACATCAGCACTGTCGCCTGCCACATAAATCGGCACATCCCCGATAATAGAAATCCCTTTCTTATTGGCATATGCCTTCAAAGCACGCCACTGTTTAAAAAACAGGTACTGCAGCATCTTATAAAAATCAATTTCGCTGGCATATTTAAGCCGGGCAGCATCCATAGATTCTTTTTGGCGGAACTTCCATTCCCGTTTCCATTCCTGCCATGCCGCGCCATTATTTGCATCCTTTAATGCCATAAACAAAGCATAGTCATCCAGCCACCCTTTTTCCTTATTACAAAAAACACCATATGATTTTGGTTTGCACTCCAAAAACCGTTCATATGCTTTTTTCAACAGCGCATAACGGTTTTCGTATAACACACCAAAATCCACTTCCGTCTCTTTATCACCCCAAAAATAGGACTCGCATTCTTCCTGTGTCAAAAGCCCATCCTTACACAAAAGCTCCAGATCGATAAAATAGGGGTTGCCGGCAAAACTGGAAAAAGACTGATACGGGGAATCCCCATAGCTAGTAGGGTTAATCGGCAAGATCTGCCAATATGCCTGCCCTGCTTCTGCCAGAAAATTAACAAACCGCTTTGCTTCCCTGCCCATAGTGCCAATACCGTATTTAGATGGGAGGGATGAAATGTGCATCAGTATACCACTTGTTCTCATAATTTCCATCTCCTAATCTGAATGAAATTTGTCATGGCATTATTTTACATCATCTGTGATTATATAGCAACGAAAAGAAACTTAATCTGCCCTGGTATCCAAATCTTTTTGAAGTCCTTCCAGATAAGGTACTAAAACCCCTCCCCTATATGGCAAAAAAAATCCAGGTTCCAGCTCCTCATACCGAAAGCTTTTGCGCCCACCCTCTTCCTTACGCTGCCAGAACCGCTTTAAAAGTGAAAAACGCAAATAATAAAATTCATCCCGTTTCGTAAAAGAAATCAAGACAAATGCTATGCCCCCCTGTTTTTCAAACTGTTCCATAAACGTCACCTGATGCGCATGGACATTAGCGAGTGGGAACGTATCTGAGTTGCATTCCTTCGCGTCAAAACAGACCGGAATCCCCTGTACCACGCCAATATAATCCACCGTACTCTTCTGGTCAAAATAAGCCAGCGTAATATGCCGGCTTACTTTGTCAATTGCAATTGGCGTAATGGGCGTTGGGATTTTTTGGATTAATGCCAGCCCCTGTTCTAAATACTTTTCATTAGTACGGTTCAAAAATTCCTCAAACGCAGAGCCGCGGAGCCCCCTGCTATTCCACGTAGACATATGTTCCACTCCTATTTCTGTAAAAAATCAACGATGATTTATTAGTGCGTTTCAAATACAAAACCCTCATATGGTACTAAAACTCCGTACAAGCAAAGAAATCCAAAGTAGGCCAGCCAAAACCATACCCTGCCCTCTGCCTGACGGCCCCTTTGCCATCCACTCCCTATAGTCTATTGCAACATTAAAACGTGTTTGAAAATGCTTCCCAACAGATGTACTCCTCACTTTACAATGTGAAGCTCATCCGGCAGAAACCCATCTCCAAACACGCCCCAATACACAAAACAGCTATTTCAGCTATCTATTTATTTCACGCCCGCCTTTTTCGGAAGCCCTGCTTCTTTCAGCATATTCTTATATTTTGCCTTTTTCTTGGCAGGCACAGTTACTTTAGCCTTGGAATTAATTTTACTAAAAGCCTTCTTGCCAATTGTAGAAATCCCTTTTGCTTTTTTCATATTGATTTTAGAAAGCTTGCTGCACCCAGCAAACGCTTCTTTATTAATCTTCTTAACATTTTTTCCAATAACTACCGATTTCAGATCCTTTAACCCTTTAAACGCCTTAGAATTAATTTGTGTCACCTTATAAACAACACCGTCTATGCGTACCGTATCGCTAATTACAGCATCTTTCAGTTTTTTATTTGCAGCACCAGTCACGGCTGCCGTCTTTTTACCTGCATCTAGAATCTTATAATTTACTTTTTTCACTGTTGCAGTCGTAACAGGAGCAGGTGTTTCTGTTTTGGGAGGCTCCTTATAATTTAAAAGCTCCGTTTTCTTCGCTTCCACCGCCTTGTCAAGCTCCGCCTGTGCACTCTGTTTAGCCTGGGCCGTTGACTCTTCTCTTACCGCTTCTTTTTCCAGATTCTCAGACTCAGCCCTTTTTGCAGCTGCATCCTGTGCATTGCCGTCAAGCGCAATCATTTTTGCTTCGATTGCCACAGCCTCTGCCTTTTTCTTTGCAGCTTCCGCTTTCTTTAAAGCAGTTTCTGCTGCCAGCTTATTTGCCTCTGCGTAAGCTGTACAAAGCTCTGCTTCTGCCATAAGCTTCCCTTTCGCATCAACTGCCACTGCTACTTTCTGCTCTGCCGCCGTTACGCGCCCTTCTGCCTCTGCCAGCTTGCCTTGTGCATTTGTAACAGCCGTCTGAGCGTCAAAAACTTTTTTATCGGCTTCTTTTAACTGCTTCTCCAGTGATGAAATTTCCTTCAAAGCGTCATACACGCCCAAAACGTCTGCTTCATCCACTGCAGCGGCACTTGTAGCTTTTGCAATAAAATCTTCGTATGTAACCGTATTCTCCGCATCTGGATCATAATTCCATACGCGGTAGCCGAACGCTTTAATATCTGTCATCATATCCGTTAAAATTGTATCGGTTGTCTTAGCGGCCGCATCATCGCACCAGATAGCCATACATGCCCCGCGGACATTTTCGGCAGCCGCCGAACCTGGCTCTACGGCAGAATTTCCATTAAATAACAATGGATGCCATTGCTCAAAAACCTGTTTGGGCTTAACTGTCCAGTCATAGCTTTTTAAAACATAGTACATAAAATCGCTGTTAAAATTAACAACCTGATAGTCAGAAGCAGCAGCGCCCCTGCTCTTCCAGTCATTTACGATTACGCTCTTTTTCAACAACCTGGACTCGCCGGCCTGCCCGTCTACCCAAGCATACGCCGTCATGCCCTTTTCTTCTACATAGTCTACAAGCCCGTTTACATATTCTGCTATCGTTTCGTTTGTAGTGCCATGGGCCGCAAACTCGTCTCCGCCCACGCAAAAACCAGTACATCCGTTTTCCTGGAAGAAATCTACATATTTTTTAATTAGGGCCGCTGTAAAATTTTTGGCCTCCTGGTTTTCAAGATCAAGTGCATAACAGGGATTGCCATCAATTCCCCAGATACCAATATTGCGGTATTCCGGGAAGTACCACAATAACTGCCCGGTATGCCCAGGGCTGTTAAATTCTGGAATCACGTTAATCCCATATGCTTTTGCGTAGGTGAGAATCTTAACCATATCATCCTGCGTCAGATACTTGTCGTTATCATAGCTCCTAATCCCCTGCGCTACATCATCCGCTCCCTCGTTGCGTTCTGCCAGAAATGCGGAATCATTAATAGTATGCGGGTTATCCCCAAGATGCTTCATAAACTCGTGATCATACTCAACTGTGCTGCCGCTGCCGTTATCAAATGAAACGCCCATATCATCAAGCAGGAAGCGGAACCCTTCGTCATTGGAAAAGCTCATATAAAGCGTATTCATGCCGTTCCATGCCATTTCCCGGATAATGGATTCAAACCATTCTACACTAAAGTATTTCCTCGCACAGTCTACAAATAATGCCCTTATATCCTCCGCAGGGGCACAAACCAGCTTTTCTTCAATCTCTTCCCCGCCCTCAAGCTGTTTTAACACATCCCGAAGGCCATAAGCCGCGCCATTCGCCCCAGCAGCCTTTACCGTAATAATCCCTCTGCTGTCCTCAATTCCATAGCCCTCCGCACCATACACTGCTTCATAGCCATCCCCCTGCGTATCAACTATGATATCCCCAGCCTGCTTACCAGCATTATATACCAGCTTCACATCCTGATCTTTAGTGGCAAATTCCTTACTAACCACCATATATGCCGCTGCCCTTTCCCCTTGTACATTAATACGCGCTGCCGTACCTTTCACAGCTTCTCCTGCAAATGCGGCAACCGGCATAGCAGTCAATGCCATACATACGGAAATCGCTATCGCAGAAACCTTGGCCCTAATCTTCATATACATCCTCCTTTTCCTAAAATGTACTCCCAATGAGATACATATAAACACATTAATATTATTATTCTATCATATCATTAATAAAAAAACAATTGCCATTCAACCCTAAATTTAAAGCGTTTCCAAAAAACGTACAAACCCATCCGGCAGCGGCGCAGTTACTTCATCCCCACTGGCAAAGCGTACACGGTACGCATGCAGATAAAGAGTATGCCCCTCTTGCGGTACGCCCGCTCCGTATTTTGTATCCCCGATTACCGGGTGCCCGATAGACGCTAAGTGAGCCCTAATCTGATGTGTCCGCCCAGTAATCAAACGTACCTCCAAAAGCGTTGCACCGTTAAACCTCTGGATAGGGATATACTCTGTTTCAACCGCTTTATCCTCTTTCGTTTCCGGTTCCTGCAAAATACACACCTTATTTTCTTCCCACCCTTTGCGTAAATACCCTTTCAAATAACACGCCTTTGTAACCGTCCCCCTTACTACGCATCGGTAATATTTTTCAATTTCCCGGTTTTTTAACTGCCTTGCCATTTCCTGCAGGCCCTTTAACGTTTTACCTGCAATCAATATACCAGATGTATTCCGATCCAGACGGTTGCAGACCGACGGGGTAAACGTCTGGTTTGCGCTGCGCTGATATACGCCTCTGGCCGCCAAATAAGACAAGATATATTCGTTTGCAGAAATATCTTGCGGCTTCGCCTTCTGAGAAAGCATCCCTGCAGGTTTATTAATCAGCAGTATATCGTCATCTTCGTAAAGGATGGTAAACGGAAGGCGCTCCATATCTATCACAGGAAGCCGTCTATCCCCTGGCCCGTCCAAAACAGACGAAGAAAATTTTAGGAATGTTTCATCAGATAAAAACAGCTTCACCCGATCGCCTTGGGCCAGCATTTCCGGACCTTGGGCTTTTCTTCCATTTAATATAATGTTCTTTTTACGCAGCATTTTATATATAAAACCCGCTGGCGCATTTTGTAAAAGCTTTTTTAAATATTTATCAAACCGCTGCCCAGCTTCGTTTGTACCAATTACTAATTCTCGCATAATACCTTATTTCCCTGCTTTCTTCTTCTTTGGATGGACGTTTCGGATAGTCTTTTTCTTTACGGGTTTTGGCGCTTGTTTTTTCATGGGAGGGGCTTCCCCCTTCTTAGGCCGGATCAGGCATTTTTTGCCAAACCCAATCAAATCCTCCCTGCCCGCTTTGATAAGCGCTTCATGCACCAATTTATAATTTTTGGGGTTGCGGTACTGGATTAAGGCACGCTGCATCGCTTTTTCATGCGGATTAACGGCTGTATAAACCGGTTTCATCGTGCGCGGATCCAACCCTGTATAGTACATACAAGTAGATATTGTAGACGGTGTCGGGTAAAAATCCTGCACCTGCTCCGGCATATAGCCCAAATCCCGCAAAAATTCCGCCAGCTCCACCGCTTCTTTTAACGTTGACCCCGGATGGGACGACATAAGATACGGAACCAAGTACTGTTTTTTGTTCAACGTTTCATTCATATTTGTGTATGCGTCCACAAATTTCTTATAAACCTGCACGGGCGGCTTGCCCATTTTTTCCAAAACTGCATCACTAATGTGCTCCGGCGCCACTTTTAGCTGCCCGCTGACATGATGCTCGCACAATTCCCGCAAAAATGCCTGATCCGGATCCGCAAGTAAATAATCAAACCGTATCCCTGAGCGGATAAACACTTTTTTTACTCCTGGAAGATCACGCAGCTTTTTTAACAGCGCCAAATAATCTGCGTGATCCGCCGTAAGGTTCCTGCAAGGCGCCGGGAATAAACACTGCTTTGCCTGGCACACACCTTTTTCCAGCTGTTTTTCACAGGAAGGATGGCGGAAATTGGCGGTAGGGCCCCCCACATCATGAAGATACCCTTTAAACCCTGGATCCCATGTCATTTTTTCCGCTTCCTTTACAATAGATTCATGGCTCCTCGCCTGTATAATCCTGCCTTGGTGAAATGTCAGCGCGCAAAAATTACAGCCGCCAAAACAGCCGCGGCTGCTAACTAAACTAAACTGTACTTCCCGTATCGCCGGAACGCCGCCCGCCGCTTCATAGGACGGATGATACGTCCGCATATACGGCAATGCATAAACCGCGTCCATTTCACTCTGGCTAAGCGGCTTTGCCGCAGGGTTCTGCACGACAAACAGCTTGCCATCATATGTCTCAAACAGGCGTTTGCCATTGTATGGGTCGGTGTTTAAATACTGCGTATAAAAGCTTTTGGCATAAGCGCGTTTCTCCCTTTTTACTTCCTCAAAGGAAGGCAGCTCAATAGAATCGTAAATCAATTCCCGATCCCTGGTCTTAAAAACAGTCCCCTCGATAAACGTAATATCCTTAACCGCAATCCCGCTATCCAAAGCGTCTGCGATTTCCACAATGCTGCGTTCCCCCATGCCGTACGATATCAAATCTGCACCCGAATCCAGCAAAATGGAACGCTTCATGCGATCTGACCAGTAGTCATAATGTGAAAGCCGCCGCAGGCTCGCTTCAATGCCCCCTATTATAACCGGCGTATTCTTATAAACACTGCGGATTAAATTACAATAAGTAACCGTTGCATAATCCGGCCTCTTCCCCATTACGCCTCCTGGTGTAAATGCGTCTGTCTGACGCCGCCGTTTTGACACAGAAAAATGGTTCACCATAGAATCCATATTCCCTGCTGTAACCAAAAACCCCAGCCTTGGCTCTCCAAACACGGCAATACTGCCCGGATCCTTCCAGTCAGGCTGTGAAAGGATCGCCACGGAATACCCGTGCGACTCAAGCACCCTGGAAATTATGGCATGCCCAAACGACGGATGATCCACATATGCATCGCCAATTATATACACAAAATCCGGCTGGCTTATCCCGCGGGCATTTAACTCTTCGGCTGTTATTGGTAAAAATCCTTTTTGCATCTTTTCTAATCCTTTTCTAAACCGCATCCGCCATTCATTGCTGCCAGCTGTCTTTCATTGCCAGTTATTTGGCAATGCAGCCAAACAGATACTTGGCGGACTGCGGATAATACTAAACTGCAGCAGCTTTATGCCTGGTAATAGCAGTTATTCCTGATATCATGATAAGTTTCTATGTAATAGTCACAGATTTCCCTCTTTTGCTCGCGCTGGCACACAGAATAGGCGTCCTCAACGGCGCAAACTTTCATGCCCGCATTTTTGCCTGCCTCAATCCCTTTAACGATATCTTCAAACACCAGGCAGTCCTTTGGTGCAACGGCAAGCTGCCTGGCAGCTTCTAAATATACGTCAGGGGCAGGCTTTCCCTTATTGACAGAACAGGACGTCACAATGCAGGACATATAGCGGTCAAAATGGTGGGCAGCATTGACTGCTTCAATCAGCTCGCCAGAATTACTAGTGGCAATGCCCATTTTTATCCCACGCCCTTTTAATTCTTCTAAAAATTCAAGCACGCCTGGCTTGGGCTGTACCTCATAACGGTATTTGTGCTCCGCCATTTTGTTCCAGATGGCTTTGAGCTCTTCGACAGATTCGCTAAGGCCATAATATTCTTTACAGAATACAGCCGTTTCCGTAAAACTCATACCTTCAATCAGAGCCTGTAAGCTATCATGATATTCGATGCCCCGCTCCCGTAAAAATGCAATATCGATATCGCGCCATAAACCCATGGAATCCACCAAAGTGCCATCTAAGTCAAAAATTACGGCTTTAATCTGATCTAACATGTATACACTCTCCTTCTTTCGTACCGCTATTATATATCATAAGCCTGATTTTGCAAATACATTTAATAATCCATACCTATCTGGCATTGACAAGAAATCCTCTGTAGGCCAGACAAAACCATAGCCAGTCAGAGGGCAGGGTATGCGGCTTTAGCCTTGTGATGGGATGCTTTAGAGCCCCTTTGCCACCCACTCCCTACAGTTCGCTATAGTATTAAAGCGTATTTGAAAAATGCTCTAGTCAAAGGCCTCCCCCTTCTCATTTATCCTATCCATATCCTCCTTCGTATAAAGCTCATCCTCACTCTCAATCACACCAGTTTCAACCAGCGCCTCAATCACATTTTTACAGTTCTTATCAAACGTAACCGAGGCCGCCCCCTCTGCCCCCCACATATTATACTCCCTGCGCAATGCATCCTTATTCCCGGACTTATCGCTTTTGAGCATATACTGAATCGTAAGTGTATTATAATAATAAACGTTGTCTATGGCCTCTTCCATATCACGGTACCGGAGGAACCCTCTTTTAACAAACTCCTTAAAATTTCCATCCTTAGCATCCTCAACCACCGCCTGGTACAGTTTTTTCGCATCCTCCTCCGAAATCCGGCGATCCTCATACTCCCCGCCTTCATTATAAACATCCATACTTCCCTCTTTAATTACTACATTCTGATAATCCCCGCCAAACATATTATCCAGATACACTTCCGGCACAACGCATAGCTGGACAAGCTTTCCAGCCACAGTCGACGTATCGGAAACCATCTCTTTTTGGGCAGGCACGTTATAAGAACGCCTCATTATGGAACCGTCTTTCAGGTAATACTTAACAGCCACCGAAATCAAATCACCGTCTACCCAGCGGTTTCGCTCCTCAAACGCTTCAAATTCTTTTTTTGATGAGATTATCTGGCTATGGATATCAAGTACCTGTTGTATTTTTTCCTGATCCATTCCCCTGATAACATAGGAGCTAGAAATATACGCACTCTGCACATCGGCAATGTCCGGCATTTTTTTCTCCTGCCCAAAAAAATCGCATTCAATGCTTACTAGCATAATAAAAAGCGCCACGGAAAATATACCATACTCCGCCAGCCTTTTTTTCCTAAATACACGGAACCCTTTTTCCAAAAGCATCTGCGCCGCAAAAAAGAAGACTGCCCCAAACAAAATAGCAAATGCAAGCACAGCAAAAAATAAAGACTTGCCCGACGCAATACCAAGCATGGAACAAAACCCCATACTAAAGAGACATCCGCCACAAAGCGCCGCACCCCACCGGAAAATTGGGCTGATCCAAAAAACAGAAATCAGGCTCCCTGCCGTTTCCAGATGCTTCTTTTTGTACACATAATAAGCCGCTGCCAAAAACACAAGGGCCGCCACCGCATAGCCCGCTACTATCTCCGCTCCCCGAAACCCGTTTACAACTGTAGCATTATCAACATATTCAAAATCTATACCGGTATTGCGTATCAGATAGACAAGGGGTGATAAAAAATCCAGGCCGCTGCCCGAAAAGCCCAAAGCCACACCATAGGAAAGGATCTCTACCATCGCTGAAACTAACAGCCGCCCCCCTACAAACAAGCCGTTTAAAATCAGCGTCAAAACCGGAACCGCAAACAGCTGCCCAGTAACCATAGCTACAAACACCGTAAACGTATAAAAGAAAAAGCTAATCCCGGCTGCAAACAAAAGCCCTGTAAACAGATAATTGATGCTCGTATACCCGCATACCACACTAACCAGCGTGCCAGCCAAAAATCCAATCGCTTCCGGCACAAGCAAAAACAAAAGCCCCGAAACATAATTGGTCACAAAAAGTTCTATGCGCGTAACTGGAAGGGCGTGGAATGTATACGCGCTCCTTGTACTATACAGATAGGAAAACACCGCCATAACCGCCGCGACCGAAAATATAAACAATAGCCCGGGGGTGATATAAATTTGCAGCAACGATGTCACATCACTTAAACGCTGCTGATCCATCTGCGCCTGTGTCATATTGGTAAAATAACGATATTGCAAAGAATTGTCATAGAGCATAAAAGGCAGCAAAAACAAATTCCAAAACAGAATAATTCCCCAGATCGGCCAGTAGTGCGTGATGTTCTTCTTAAAAATCGTCTTATTAAAATAAGATGTCTTTGACTTCATAATCAACTCCTCCTAATTCATATATGAAAATCTCTTCAAGTGTCAGTGGAAGGATATCAATTAACATAGGGTGCATCTTTTCCAGCTGCACCTTTGCCTCGGCAGGGTCCCCTTTGACAATCATAGTGTAAACCCTCCCTGTATTAGACATATGCAGTACATCAAACCCTTCTGGCAGCTTTGGCATTTCCGCCTGAAATGCAACCTGGATCTTGCATACGCTCCCCTGCAGATCACTTAATGAACGCTCAATCATGACTTTTCCCTTATGCATAATCCCCACATGGTCACAAACATCCTCTAACTCGCGCAGGTTATGGGAAGATACAATAACCGTCGTATTGCGCTCTGCTACGTCCGCCATAATAATACTCCAAATCTGCCGCCGCATCACTGGATCCAGGCCGTCCACAGGTTCATCCAAAATCAAAAGCTCAGGCCGGATACAGGCTGCCAGCCAGAATGCGACCTGCTTCTGCATCCCTTTGGAAAGGCTGCGGATATTTTTCTTCGGGTCAATCGTAGGAAAATATTCCATCAGGCGCGTAAACATTTTTTCATCAAACGTCGGGTAAATCCCCTGGTAAAAACGTTTCATTTCCATAGTATTAGCCTGCATAAAATAAAAAATATCATCTGGAATAAACGCAAAACCAGCCTTTATCTTCGGGTTCTCATAGACTTGCTCGCCCGCTATTTTAACCGTTCCGGCATTTTGCCTGTAAACCCCGGTCAAATGCCGAAGCAGCGTCGACTTCCCTGCACCATTAGGCCCGACCAAGCCATATATAGCGCCCCTTTTCACATTCATATTTGCGCCGTCAAGCGCGCGAAAGCCATCAAATTCTTTTACTAAACCCCTTACCTCAACCATTCTCTGACATCCTCCCCTGCTCCAGATTTTCCATACGCCGCCCCAAAGCTTCCTTGGTCACATCCAGCACGAAAAGCTCAGTCACTACATCATCAAATGCTGTCAATAGCTCCTGCTCCCGCGTCTTGTGTATAAACGACGCCTCAGATGCAAACGTACCTTTTCCCTGTTTGGAATAAATATAGCCCTCTGACTCAAGTTCACGGTATGCACGCTGAATAGTATTGGGATTAATCGCCAGATTCGATGCCAGCTCCCGGACACTTGGCAGCTTTTCATCCGCCAAAATTGCATTGGACAGCAGCAAATGACGGATTCCGTCTTTAATCTGTTCATAAATGGGCTTTGCATCCCTGTAATTTAATTGCAGCAATCCTATAACCTCCTGTCCCAAGGAACGGTGTGCAAACGCCATTCCTAAGTGTATTAATACAATTGATACACTTAGTCTAACATTCTACAAGAAAAGGTACAATAAAGATATTAGAAGGAATTTTTTAATTTTCTTTTAAGATAAATGCGGCTTAAACAAAAAACCAGCGTCCTACAAACATACCCTTCCAAAAAATAACCATCATTCACTTTATTTAAACCTTTACCCCCGTAACGCAAGCGCCGCCGCCAAGTTCCCACGTTTCCCCCCGCTTGCCCTATGGGAAAACAATAACCTTGGGTTACAACAAGTACAAACATCCGGCAGCGCTATATTCTCTTTCTTTACCCCTGCCGAAAGCAGCACCGCCTCATTAGCCCGCCAAAGATCCAGCTGATACTTCCCATTCCCTTTATCAAACAGGATTTCATGCTCCAACCCCTCAAATTTTTGCCCAAACACCTCCGCCACATCCCCGCCAACTTCATAACAATTCCGGCAAATAGAAGGGCCAACCGCGCAGATTACATCCTTTGCATCCGTGCCAAATTCCTGTTTCATTTTATCCAGCGTCACCTGCCCCATGCGCCCCGCCGTCCCGCGCCACCCAGAATGGCTAAGGCCAATCGCACGATGGACCGGATCCACAAAATAAAGCGGCACACAATCTGCAAAATACGTGATTAATGTAACCCCTGGTTCGTTTGTTACCATACCGTCTACATCCGTAAATTTCCGTTCCCTTGTAACTCCACACCCCGCGTCTGCTCTGCCGACACGCACCACATTTGTCGTATGGGACTGATCACAGCAGACAAAACTATCATAGCTTACGCCAAGGGCTTCTGAAAGCCTGCGGAAGTTTTCCTCTACAGCTTCGCGCTTATCCCCCCTGCTAAAGCTTAAGTTCAGTGATGAAAATATGCCCTCGCTGACTCCTCCCAAACGCGTTGTAAAAGCATGCTTTACAATTCCAAGCTGTTCTATTGACGGATAAATAAAAAAAGGCAGGCTTTCACCATTTTTTGTAAAAAACCGCCGTAATTTGGGTTTATTTCCAGTATACATCCTGTTTTTCCTTTCCTGATCATTTCCTGCATCCATGCACCCCCACAATACCGATATGATGCATATCAATATATAAAATCAAATGCACCTTTAATATGCAGCGCCGCACCCTCCCCTTCGATTGCAACCACATCAAAGCGGCATGGCGTGCTGTCGCCATATCCATTTTTGCCGCAATAATACAAAGCCGTCCTGCAAATACGCTTTTGCTTTTTTAATGTTACTGCTTCTAAAGGGGTACCGCAGGCGCTGTCCCTGCGGTACTTTACTTCTATAAATACAAGGTATTTGCCATCCTTAGCAATCAGATCAATTTCCCCAAAGCGGCTGTAGAAATTGTGCTCTATAATCCGAAATCCCTGCCTGGACAGGTAATCGGCTGCTTTTTGTTCATAAATGCCGCCCACCTGCCTTTTATTGCCTGCTGCCATATTTTATAATTCTCCCCTTTTACGGCCAAGGCCCTGCAAAATCCCCTACCTGCCAAGCTTAGCCTTCAATCTGTCCATATCGTCCACAAACACAAGGATCTCTGCCACCACATCATATAGCTCCGGCGGTATAGAATCCCCAATCTCAAGCTTGGAAAGCGTATTTGCCAGCTTATGATCCTTATAAAGCGGCACATCCTCCTCCTGCCCTTTTTTGATAATCCTCTCCGCCAGCTCCCCTTTGCCAGTCGCTAAGATCTTTGGTGCAACATCCCCTGGCTCATAAGAGAGGGCAACCGCCGTTTTTATTTTAGTATCCCTTTTTTCCTGTTTCATAACCTCACGCCCTGACATCAAACGAATACCGGTGCACCATACCCCCTGCGGACGGCGCACCTTGTTTTAAGATATCTTCTACAAAGTTCACTTTTTCCTTCTGGTTTGAAATATAGATTTTCGCATTGTAGCCTTTTTCCAAAAGCCTCCCTTCCAATATTTCTATATGCTCTGATAAAATCTGGTAAGAAAGCTCATCTGCCAGGTAAAAATTCGTGGACACCTGGCGGTTATGCAGTTTTATGGATACGTCGGCCGGACCAAGGTGATCCAGATCCAAATGCAAAAATGCCGTCAGCTCGTCGTCTTTCCCCCGTTTTTTGCGTTTGTCGGTATACACATACAAATCACTATGGGCATTCTGCCCAGCCAATTTTAACGGGATCTGTACATAAGCAAAGTTCTGGTTCAGCTGATTCATAAACTGGATGTTATTGCGTACGCTTGCTGCGGTATCGGATAGCTGCGGTGTACTTTGCCCAAAAGACTTTAATACTTTTTCCATATGCTCCATCTGGCGGTCCAGGCGCTCATACAGCTCGCTTACCTTGTGTTCCCCTTTTAGCGCCTCTGGCCTTAGCAGCCATTGCTGTTCCATAGCATTGCGGATTAAGGTACGGTATTCTTTTGAAGATACCAGCCCGCTAAGCGCCTGCCTGCTAAATGGATTTTTGCTGGAAAATGCCTGCCCGATTAACTGCAGCAGCTCCCTGGATGACAGGCCGGCCGCAAGCATCCCGTTCTGGAACACGGCAGGATTTTGCGACAATTCCGGAATTTTGGCGAGATATCCTGACAGGTGCTGTAACCCGCTGCTGTTAAAAAGGCTTTTTACTGTGTCAGTCTGTGCAGAATACACAGCGGCTTTTCTGTTATCAGAAGCCGCTGCTTCTGCAAGCTGCTGCCCTTCCCCTGGCTGTATCCCGGCTTTCCCGGCTGTATCTGCCCCTGGCTGTACTGTTTCTTTCCCTAAAATGCCTGCTTCAGGCTGTGGGCCAGGCTGCCCGGCTGCCCCTGCCTCTGGCGCCTTGTTTTCCCCTACAAGCCCTTCTGCAAGCTGTACCACGTTTTTTCCGGCAAGCCCTTCTGCAAGCTGCGCCCCATTTTTTCCGGTAATTGCTTCTTCTGGCTGCAAGCCCCCGCTTCCGTTTAGCTCCGCCTCTGGCAATACGCCTCCTTCTAAAACCACTTTTCCGCCGGCCTGCTCCTCTGTTTGCAGCGCATCCTGCGGCTGCTGCGCCGTATTGCCAGCGCCTTCCCCATTAACAGTTACTTTCCCGTCAGCTTCTTTTGGTATCTCCCCCAGCAGTATCTCCAGCATTTGGCGGTTTAGCTCCAAAAGCCCTTTTAAGTCCCCGCTGCCGTGCGCTAACGCATCCGGAAGCGTTTCCATCACAGCTTCGAGGCTGTCCAAAATAGCATACTGATCCGATTTGTAATTTTCAAACTGGGCCGCCATTTCTTCGGTAACAGGAATTTTAAGCTTAGCCATCTGTACAATTGTAGCGGCATCCATCCTGCTATTCCCCACAACCAGCTTTGCCATCTGCACCAGGCTCTGCTTATCAATCGGCATAGACAATTCCATCATGCTGTTCACCATCGTGACCATCTTCCCGTCTGCCGGTAAATTCGCTACTTTTAAAGCATTCAAAAGCGCCGGGTTCATCCCCCCTGCCTGTGAAAACGGGCGAATCTCAATCTGCGTGCCGTTATTAGAACGCACCTGGAAAAACATTGATTCCCCAACACGGACCGAAACCCCCGAATCAAGCCTGGCCTGAATGGTTTTACCATCGGAAAGCCCCAAGGTCACAACGCCATTCTCCATATGGGTAATACTGCCCTCGAAGACGTTCCCCACCGATAGCTGCTGCAGGGAAGATGCAATCTGCCGGATGCCCTGTGTCCCGCCGGAAATTTCTGTGCCATTTGCAATATTCCTGTTATATTGGTTTAGCATATCTGTAATCTGCATACATTCCTTCTCCTAACTGCAAAAATAAGTATCTAAACGAATTTCCCTATAAAAGACCTGCGATGGATTGGTGTCGCCCCAAGCTGCTTTATCGCTTCAATATGGGCCGCCGACCCATACCCCTTATTATCAGCAAACCCATACCCCGGCAGGATAGCGTCATACTCCACCATCAGACGGTCCCTCGTCACCTTAGCCACAATACTTGCCGCCCCGATTGAAATGCTCTTCGCATCCCCTTTCACAATCGGTACCTGCCGTATCGCAACCCCCGGGATCGTCACTGCGTCATTTAATAATATATCGGGCACTACGCCCAAATTGTGAATAGCCTGCCGCATCGCTTCATACGTTGCCTGCAAAATATTAATCTCATCAATCCTCTGCGGAGAAACCATTCCTATCCCAACAGCAACCGCTTCATCCATGATTACATCATAAAGCTCCTCCCGTTTCTTTGCGCTCAGCTTTTTAGAATCATTAATATAAAGGATGCCGCAGTCCTCCGGTAAAATCACGGCCCCCGCCACAACAGGCCCTGCAAGCGGCCCACGGCCCACTTCATCTACTCCGCAGACAGCCCCAAACGGTGCATATTCTGTTTCATACGCCTTTAACCTCATTGTGCGCTCTTTTTCCGCCTCCAGCTTATCCAGGCATTTTTGAGCCTGTGAAACCAATTGTACCACACCAGAACGTGTGTCCTTCCCATACTGCCTAATAAAAGAAGGCAGCCCTTCCACCGCTGCTGCCTTTAACTCCCCTTTTATTTCACTTATCTTTTTTGTATCCATTTTATCCTTCCCTGTTATGGCGCCTCAATCGTAAACCTTCCTGTCTTCCCACTGCGGAATTCATCTATCACAATCGACGCCGCTTTGCTATAATCCGGCTCGCCGCCCTTCCCAATACAGTTGCGTGCCTTTGCGACTGCACTAAGCACCTCTGCGGCGTCCTGCGCCTCCTCTATCCCATACCGCCCTGCCAGGCTGCCTGGATACTCTTTAAGAAGGATCCGGATCAGCTCAACCGCCAGGCCGTCTGTATTTAAAATCTCATCCTTAATCGAGCCAATTAATGCCAGATGAAGCCCCACCGTCTGATCCTCAAACTTCGGCCACAATATCCCCGGCGTGTCCAATAATTCCACGTTTTTATTCAGCCGGATCCACTGCTTCCCTTTTGTAACCCCCGGCTTATTACCCGTTTTCGTACATGCTTTGCCTGCATAGGTATTGATAAACGTAGACTTGCCCACGTTTGGAATGCCAACCACCATCGCACGCACTGGACGGTTTTTTATACCCCTTTTCCTGTCACGCTCCATCTTCTCTTTGCAGGCTTCCAAAATCGTATTCTGGATTGCCTTCATGCCAGCCCTGCTCCTGGCGTCTAAATTAACTGTAAAATAACCTTTATCCTTAAAATAACGGCCGAAAAGCTCCGTTTTCTTTGGATCCGCCAAATCCGCCTTATTCATCAAAATCAGGCGGGCCTTCTGTTTCCCTAACATATCAATGTCAGGGTTACGGCTTGAAAGCGGAATCCTTGCATCTACGAGCTCAATAATCAAATCTATTAATTTTATATCTTCCTGCATCTGACGCTTTGCCTTGGTCATATGCCCCGGATACCATTGAAAATGCATAATACCCTCCATTTTTTAACACACTCTAATTCTTTAAAAAGCCAAAGTCCTCATATGGCGACACAATAAACCAGGCTTTTCCGATAATATGCTGCTTTTTGACATTCCCAATATTGGCATACCGGCTATCTTCGCTGTTATTGCGGTTATCGCCCAGTACAAAGTATTCGTCCTCCGCCAAAATGATCTCCTCCGCAGCCAGCTCTGCATCCAAAATTGCATCCATTTCCCCTGCTTCTTCAAACGGCTCCCCGTTCACAAAAACTATGCCTTCCTTAATCTGCACCGTATCCCCTGGCGTCCCTACCACACGCTTTACATAGTAATGGGATTTTTCATTGCCATTCGGCAAAAAAACAATAATATCATTGGGCTTGGGGTCGGTCAGCAAATAAATAAAACGGTTAATCAAAATTTCCTGCTTATTTGTTAAAACTGGCATCATAGACTGTCCCACTACGCTGGTGCGCAGCCCAATGTAATAGACAAATACAAATGCGATCCCAAGCACAATGGCAATTTCTATAATCCATGTAACAACTTCTTTTATAATGGGTATATTGACTTTCTTTTTTTCTCGTCCGAAATGTAATCCGCTTTTTCTTCTCATGTCCGCCTCAATCGTTTCTCCTGGTAAAAATAGCCGTACCTGCCCAAAAGTCTGGCACAGGATACGGCTTTATTATTGCATCTGCTGCATTGATTATCTAACTTTTTCTTTAACCTTCGCTGCCTTACCTACACGATCCCTTAAGTAGTATAATTTTGCCCTTCTTACTTTACCGTAACGGACAACTTCGATTTTCTCCACGTTCGGGGAATGCAGAGGCCATGTCTTTTCTACGCCAATGCCATTTGAAAACTTGCGGACCGTAAATGTCTCCCTGCTGCTGCCGCCCTGGCGTTTTAATACAATCCCTTCAAATACCTGAATCCTTTCGCGGTTTCCCTCTTTGATCTTGCCGTATACTTTTACGGTATCGCCTACGTGGAATTCGGCTACTTCAGCTTTCATCTGCTCTGCTTCGATGTTCTTGATAATTTCAGTTGCGTTCATTTTTATTCCTCCTGATTTCTCCGATGTTCTTAATACCTTTTGTAACAGAGGACCATCGTATGGTTAATGTAACTATAAGACTATAGCACAATTTCTTCTGGCGCGCAAGAGGTTGGCGGGAGAAAATTAAATCTGTGTCTGGGCCGGCATCAAAACCACGGCCTTCGTCCCTTTTCCTTCCTGGCTTTGAATCTTTACCCCAAACTTATCCCCATACAAAAGCTTCAGGCGGCCGTCTACATTATTTATACCAATGCCAGTTAAATGCTCTTTCCCTCCACGCTTTTCATTCCTCTGCACTAACTCAAGCTGCTCCTTTGACATCCCAACGCCGTTATCTACAATCTCAAACACCAGCATGTCCCCCTTTTTCCTGGCAAACACCTGGATCAGACCCCCTTTCCCCTCAGGAAATGCATGGAAAAATGCATTTTCAACAAAGGGCTGCAATACCATTTTGGGCAAATAACAGCCGATACAGCCATGCTCCACATAATACTCTGTCTGAATCGCATCTCCATAACGGACATGGTTAATCAAAACATAGTTTTTTAAGTTTTCAATCTCCTGTTCCACTGTAATACATTCCTGGGTATTGCTGATCGTGTTACGCAAAAGCAGCACAAAAGCATCTATCACGCGGGTGGACAATTCGGTATTTCCCTGCCAGATAAGCATTTTGATACTGGTTAGCGTATTATAAACATAATGTGGGTTAATCTGCATTTGGAGCGCATGGATTTCTGCGGTGCGTTTCTCTTTTTCAGTTTCTATCAGCTTACGGACAGAATCGTCTAAAAGGCTTATCATCTGGTTATACGTTTTGGTCAGTTCACGTATTTCTTCTGTGCCTTCTACCTTTACACAACCGCCAAAGCTGCCGTCATGCACACTGCGCATTTTATCCGCCAGGTTTGCTAACGGCTTTGCCTGCTGGCGTACAAATACAATCACTGCCATAAGCACCAGGCTTGCCGCAAATAAGGTAAAAAATATAATATTCACCGTCTTGTACTTTAATGCAAATGCTTCCTTGGCGTTTACAATACCTATCAAATGATAGTTGCTGTTTTGCAGGCGCTGGTATAAGATATGCTCTGTTGAACCGCCGTTTTTTTCCTGCTTTTGGTACACCTGCTGCGCTTCCATTTCTGCGGCAAGCTGCCTGACCCGCTCCTGCTTAGGGGATCCGCCCTCCAGGTAATCCGGATCATTTGAGGAAATAACGTCGCCCTCCCCGTTTAATACCGCAATGGCGCTTGTCTGGGATGTAAAATGGTTGTACATATCCCTAAAATCAGCTTCTTTCATTGTAATATACAAATACCCCAGCGCCGTACCCTGTTCATGGACGGCACATGCCATGACAATCACAGGTTCCGATTTTGTGGTGTCACTGTAACCGGATTCCTGATATTCACATACGAGCTTTCCCGGCGCCTTTGCCGCCCTTTTTGTAACGGAATTATACAGGATATCTTCTGTAGACGCTGCCAGCTTATCTGTCCAGTTATAAACATAGCTCTTGCCTTTTGTTCCAACCAGCGCGACATTGAGCTTGGTATAATCCGAAAGCCTGGTTTTTTCCATTTCTTTTTGCATATAGTAGATATTGCGCCACTCATTCACCGACGCAGGATCTTTTTCCGCCAGGTAGCTTTTGACAGAAGCGCTTGAAACAATCGTACTGGAAATATTCCAGATATCCTCATAAAACTGGTAAAACTGCTGGTCAATCTGGTTAAAAATCTTTTGCTGCGCTTCCGAAAAGGTTTCTGCAAAAATCCCCTCTGATATAGAACGGTTCATCACATAAAGCGCAGCCGCAAGAGTGAGTATGCCTGCTGCAACCGCAAAAATAAGCTTAAACATAAGCGTATTTGTAATTTTCCTCCAATTCACTGCACCTGCCTCCCCTTATCTTTGCGGTACCTGCCTGGCGTTACTCCAACTATTTTTTTAAAGACCCTGCAAAAATAGCTCTGGTCTGTATACCCTACTTCACTTCCAACCTCTGTAATAGTCCTTGCCGTGTTTAACAGCATGCTTTTTGCCTTGCCAATCCGGATTTTATTTAGGTACCCGCTAAAGCCCTCCGCCATGTTTTCCTTAAAATATGTGGAAATATAGCAATAACTAAACCCGAACTGTTTTGCCAGATCCATCAGCTTTAAATCCTCATTGTAGTGCTCCCTTATATACGCTTTCATTTTTTCAATATGCTCATGGGTCAGATCGTATTTCTTTTGGGCATAGTTCCCCTGATTGGGGACATACTTACGGATAACCGTGAAAAAAGCTTCCACATCTTCTGTTTTATCAATTTCTAAAAAACAGGCATCGCGTATCTCTTCTCCGGCTTCCCCCAGCCTTTCCCGCGCCACAAAATAATTAAACAACAGGTTTTTGGCCAGGTTTTTTATCTTATATTCCTCCTCATAAATCTGCACCAGGCTTTCCATATATGCATAAAACATGGCGATTGCTTTTCCTAAATCCAGATTATCAAGATACCCTGAAAACGTTTCATACTCAAACCTCGCCCGTTCGCATTCCGCCAGCTTCTCTTCCAGGATCACAAGGCTTTTACCCGGAAAATAAAATTTCATACGCAAAAGCTTTTGTATGCCCTCCAAATAAACTGTCCGTGTTTCCATAAAATCTGTATAACTCCAGCTTAAAGCCAAAAATGGCTTTGCATAGTAATGTGATATCTGCTCCGCAAATTCAAATACCGACGCCTGGCACCTTGCGTCATCTTCTTTACGGTAATTTAATACGGCGCATAAAACCGTTTCATCCAATAACGCGGCAATTATGGCAATTTCTTCATATTCCTGAAAAATATCCTGCGTCTTTTGGCGTATAGCTTTTATCTGCCCTTCGGAAAGCCCTTTAAAACAGATGCCCAGCATACGAAAAGACGGGTGGGGCAGCCGTTCCTTAAAATCCCCTCTGGAAAGCTGTTTCTGATAGCCGCCCAGAAAACGGGCAAGCTGTATTTCATATGATGTTTTCCCCTCGCGGCAAAACTGTGCGCCTGGGATCTGCGCCGCCACTTTACGCAGTGTTTTTAGCAGCCCTTCCACACTTAGCATAGGTTTTAATATGTAATCCGCCGCCCCGTTCAGCAATGCCGTTTTTACATATTCAAATTTATCATAACTGCTTAAGATAATAAGTTTAATACTGGGGAACTCTTCTAGCAGCCTTTCAGAGAAATCCAGCCCGTCCATAACTGGCATAACAATATCCGCCAGCACAATATGGGGGGTAAGCTCCCTCACAAGCCGCAGGGCTTCTTGTCCGTCTCCCGCTTCGCCTGCAATCAAAAACCCTTCTTTTTCCCAGTCTGCCATATGCCTGATACCCTTTCGTATCATCCGTTCGTCATCTACTATGAGAACTTTGCAATATTCTTCCATATCATTGTCCACCGCCTTTAGGAGCTGCTGTTATAGTGGCTGCAAATGTACTTTCCAACACAACTTCCATATCAATACCGTCTATGATTTTCTGAAGGGCTTCTGTCATACTGTCTTCAATTTCGTATGTATCCTCCCCATAATTGACTGTAGGCACGTTCTTGACCCAGCGGATAAAATCTTTAAAAATTTTCTGCCCTCCAAAAAACGCTACCCCTTCGCTGTAATTGGGGGCTGACTTTGCTGCTTTTAACGTGCTTACCAGCTCAATGTCGCCTGCCAGCCGATCCATTAAGGTTACATCTGACGCAAATGTTTCCTGCAGGAACTGTTTTGCCTCCTGTTCATGGCCTGCATTTTTTAATACATACCACCCGCCTCCGCCAAGAGACGACGCATTAACTGAATTTTTTATACCTTCCAGCCGTGGGATTTCTGCAACTGCCCACTTCCCCTTTTGATCCTGCGCATGCTCAAGCGACGGCGCAATCCAGCATCCTGTCGGCACAGTTGCCACTTCCCCGTTGTTGAATGCTCCGACAAACTGCCCCCAGTCGCCAACATACGTCGCAATGCCCGAATCTACGATTTTTTTATATGTCCGGATGGCTTCCTTCAAGACATCGTTCTCTAAAACATTAGGGTTTCCATCCTCATCTGTATACCATGAACCAGCGCTTTGCAGCATCATGCGGATCTGGCCCAGATCACCCGGGTTTAATGTGAGCATATATTTTCCGGTTTTTTCTTTCACCTCTTTTCCGATTTCAATATACCTCTCCCATGTCAGATTTTCCATATCTTTCTTACTATACCCAGCCTGCTTTATATAATCTGTCCGGTAAAACAAAGCGGCCACGCCGCAGTCGAATGGAATCCCGTACATTTTGCCGTTAAATTGGTTCATTTCTGTTTTATAAGAAGCAAAATCATCCGGGACTGCGATATCTGACAAGTCTGCAAATTCGTTTGCGTATGTATGCAGGTAGCCCTGGATACGGTAATCTTCTATCAGGACAATATCTGGCAAATCATCATATGCACCGGCAGAAAAGCGGGTATAGAGCATGGCCACAATATCGTCCTGCGCAACAGTAACGATTTCGATGTCAGCATCCGGATGCTCTTTTAAATAAAATTCTTTTGCCGTTTTAGCCGCGGCAATATTAAAGGATTCGTCCCAAGCCCAGATAGTTAAAGGATCTTTTAGACGCGGCGCCTCTGTATTCTGCCTAGATAAGCTGCCCTTACAAGACGCCAGTGTGAAAAGGGCGGCGCACAGGATAAGGGTTAAAAGAATATGTCTGAATGTGATGTGTTTTTGCATTTTAGATTATCCCTTTTGTATTTTTCGCGTTGCCTCTTGCTTTTCCTTCTGTTAATTATTATAAGCTATGTGGACAATTTGTTCAATGGATTCTTCCATTAAAATAAGGGGGCATCCTAAGATAACCCCCAATGTTTCTTTTCAAAATTCTATAGTTTTATCTGTTTTTTTACACTATACTTCGTATAAATCCTCTTCCCGTCCACCGTACGGTATGCCCGGATCCTAAAATAATATTTTTTTCCGCTTTTTAACTTCTTAATCGTTTTCCGTATGGCGCCGCCTTTTGCCGTCGCCTTCACTGGCTTTTTAAACTTAGCGTTTGTGACATACTCAACCACATATCCTTCTGCCCCGTCCACTTTTTTCCAAGAAACCACAACGCCCTTCTTACCCGATTTTTTCACAGAACGCAGTGTAACTCCTGCGGATGTAAACTCTGCCTGCTCTTTTGCAGATAACGCCTCCTTTTCGGCCTCTTTTGCCTGCGCTAAGGCAGCTTCCGCTTTTTTACGCGCTTCTTCTCTCTCTTGCGCCAAAGCTTTCGCGTCTAAAAGCTCCTTTTCTAGACCTGCCGTATCTGGTATTAATGACGCGGCCGCCTTTAAAACCGCATCCGCCGCCTCTTGTACCTCTTGTTCTGTAGCGCGTTCCTGCTGTAAAATACCAGCGGCAAGCGCAAGGGCCATTTTCAGCGCGTTAGCAGAATCCTTCGTATAAGCTGCCATATCAAACCCGGCATATGCGTTATAGACCGCAGCCAGCATCTTCTTTTGCGCTTCCGGAGCAACAAGCGGCTCTGTACAAATGGAGAACTCAAATGCGTCCTTATAATTTCCGGTATGGCTAACCTCCCGGGTTACAACCAATACGTCATACTCTGTATCCGGCTCTAAGCTATTTAACAAAATACGCCCTGCCCCAGATGCAATATCCTGTCTTTTTCCGCCGTTTAACAAAACATATGCCGGTTCCGTCACACCGTCGGCCTGCCAGACGATTTCTGCGCTATCCGCCGTAACTTCCACCGTATACGGATAGTACGCGCTTTCAACTTCCCCTGGCCCAAGCAGCGCCTTATAAACAGACAATTCGTCCACGCAGGCATCCTTTACGCCGTACTGCATATTTCCATCTGCTCCCAGTACCAGGCCAAGCCCGTCTACATCTATACTGCCCTGCTGCCCGCTGATATCTGTACTGCCCGCTTTTTTCCCATCAATATAAAGCGTCATTTCACCATCCCTGTCAAACGTTGCCGCAATCATATGCCAGTTTCCGTCCAAAGCCTGCTCAAAACGGCCCGTATCTGCCCGACTGCCTCTCTCTGCTGTAAAATTAAGGCACATGCCTCTGTTACCGCCTTCAAATGAGCCGACCGTAAATCCCGGATTTGCGCCAGTATCCCAGTTTTTGTTGGAAAAAATACTGTAGTCCCCGCTGCTTGCCGCACTGCCCTTGTACCAAAACAGTACGGAAAAATCATCCGTACCAAGCCGTAAGCTGTCAGCTTTCCCAAAGTCCACATACTGCCGCGCCTTTTGGGCAGCCCCAGCCACACTCTCGTCATTGGCCAGGCGAATAGCCTTTCCTTTTATCCCCTTTACAAACTCCGGCTCCCCTGCTACTGTTCCGTTATGTCCGTTCCCGGATATATCATCCGCCGTACCGTCGTCAAAATTCACTTCCAGCATTTTGCTCTTTCGCCAGTCCCTCCCTTTTAGCAGGATTGTATGGCTGTATTCCGGCATAAATACATCGTTCTTGTAATCATACATGCTAAGCAGTACTTTATCCTCGTAAACTGTCACATGGTATCCCAGCTGCCCCCGCGAATCCCCGTAATCATTGGAATAAAAAGCTGGCACGTCCACCATCGCACCGTAATCCGTTTCAATCACGTCACAAGCCCCAAGCCCATTGTGGATATGCCCGGTAAACAGGATAACATTTGGATATTTACGCAAAACCTCCTTCATCTCATGATCCTGTACCCCAACATCCCAGTCATTACTGTTAAAATAGGTATCCCGCATAGCCTGATGCAAAAACAAAAATACAGGCTTATCCTCCGAGCCGTTTTCCGCTATCTTTGCATCCAGCCACTTGATCTGTTCCTCTGAAATATACGCGCGGTCTTTTAAATCCCATTCCGTATTCAGCACCAAAAAATGATAGCCGCCCAGCCACTTATCAAAATAAACTTTACCATCCGTATCCCCCATATGCTCCTGATTATGCCGCATATAGCGTTCGTAAACCTCATCCCATCCGGATTTCCACCGCACATCGTGATTGCCAAGAGCCGTCATAAACGCTGGGATTTCACCGCCAAACCGCTCAATGACACTAAAATACCCGCTGTACTGGTTCTCATTCCCAGAATCAGAAAAATCGCCGCTGTTCATTACCCCAAGCGTATCCGGGAACTTATCGTTGATATCTAAAAGCGCGTCAATAAAATTAGCGCTATTTGTTTCCGTATCGTTATCCTGGCGGATATGCACATCACTTAAAACTTCAAACTCCACGATACCCTTTTCCGGTTTTGAAAACTCGTAATACGCATCTGAAAGCCGCTTAAGAAGGGCTTGTACCTCTTCTATGCCCTCCGCCTGCCCGGCCTCCCTTTTAACTGCCGCAAGCACCGTTTCAAAAGCTTTCTTCTTATCTGCGGAAGCATCTGAATTTTTTAGGATATCCTCATACTCCTCAATCGTTTTAAGCAGGCGGTAAGGGGCGTCCATTTCCTGAATTTCTTCTTTTGTAAACGCCTTCTTATAGACCAAAAGCTCATCAATATAAGAATCCTTTACGCCAAACCGCTTAAACCCATCCGCGCCCAGCACAAAATCTGTAACATCAATTGTCTTTCCCGCACGGCTTTTAATGTCTTTCTCCGACATTTTCTCCCCGTCCACATAAAGCGACATCACATCGTCCCGGTCAAAAACCGCCGCAATATGGTGCCATTCATTGTCCGTTGCCGCGCTAACCCGATCCGTATCCAGCCTGCCCTCGCCTGCCGCTGTAAAATTTAACCCCATACCATTCCTGAAATCCGCAATGGCCAGCCCTTCATTCCCACCGCTATTCCAGTCCTTATTACCGATTACCGCTACCTCCTCCGGGTCTGCGCCATCAGATTTGTACCAGAATAAAACACTAAAATCCCCCGTCCCAAACTTTAAATCATCCGGCTCGCCAAAGTTAACATACTGCCTTGCCTCCTTGTATTCCCCGGCAACACCATCCGGGTTAGTCAAATGGATTGCCTTGCCTAGCACGCCCTCAGTAAACTCCGGGGTTCCCACAACCGTCCCATGGTTCCCTTTGCCTGATGAATCGTCTGCATTTTCCTGGTCAAAAGTAGCTTTTAATACCAGGGTGTTATCCGCAGCCAAAATCCGCGTACTGCCCATTCCCGCCAAGGTAATAAGCCCGGCAATGCATAGCCCTTGTCTGATAATAGATTTTCGCATGATAAATAGCTCCTCACTTATATTATGTATTATGATAATACAATCTTATCATAAAAAAGAAATGGCGTATGTATTATTCTTAGCAGGGTATGTATCAGTTTAAACAAAGGAATCAACAAAGATTCTTTAACATGCATAAACTGCGCTTCCTCCGGCAAAAAGTAGCCTTCAAATACATTCCGGTACACCGCCGCATATATCCCCCACATAAAATCTAACAACAATGTAATTACACCAATGAAGATATCGAAAAAAGCATTAAATATCCAATCATTTTCATTACTAGCTGTCAAAATATTATATTATTATTTTTTTAATATAAATATATTTAATCTATAAAAAAATATATTTTATCAATATAAGATATTTACAATATTTAAATTATATATTACAATATATATGATGCTGGGGTCAAAAGCCCAACTACCGAACATTGAAAATTTAATATTTTACA
>OFGF01000489.1_pt1 | contig 33935 bp, 35 predicted proteins | sample 1521711 | NCBI WGS metagenome assembly OFGF01 (sample SAMEA3504092, study PRJEB24116) | mouse gut metagenome | biome: mouse gut; feature: mouse-associated habitat; material: faeces | place: Denmark | collected 2011 | reverse complement strand
GGTAGAGGAAGCCTCATCGTACCTTGATATCTGAGTTAAGCAACCAGGAAGCCCAGCGCATATGCGTAGGAGGTATGTTGCAAAATTCTTCATGAATTTTGCCGGAAGAAAGGAAAGGATTTTTGCCCCAGCTTTCTCGCCCTCTCGTAGAGAGGTCCAAGCGAAAAGCAGTGGGGCGATAAATCCGAGGCGGCAAAATTACCAAAAAACAAAAAATTCAATCTCTGGGAATAAGAATGGTTGCGGTAGGATAAACCTCCGCAACCATTTGTCAAGTTAAGGAAAAAAGTGACAAAAACTAAGAAAATAATCAATCCGGGTCGGGATGGGGAGCTAGAGCAAATCCCGTTAAAGACCGATGTTGCCGAGCGGGTAGAACGGGGTGATCTGAGGCAGGGTTCAATGCAGCTACAAGAATTAGCAGACGAAGTGCGCGGCCATGAACTCCCAATTGATCATCAAGCCAAAGCTTATGATCGGACTCAGCTTAAAGTTAAACAAGAAAAAGATGAAAAACAGATTTATGCCGAGATTGAACGTGAGACTGGGGAAATACAAAAAGCTTTTGAGGCAGAGATCGATGAGCTAATAGACAAAAAGAAATTAACTAAAGAGGAGCGTAATCATAAACAGCGCGAGCTCCTCAAGCATGCAAAATTACTCGTGCGTAGACTGGAAAAGAACAACCGTCTACATATTTTTCTCTTTAAGTCTACCACTGGCACTTGGTGGAAAATGGGTGGGAATTCAATCGCGATCCATAGTTTGATGGTAGCGACTTACCTTGATCGTGATGTGAAAATAAATGTTGATCGGGATCTTTTTGGGCAGTTTCGTGATGGCGTGATTTGCCTGCAAGATGAACAGCGGCTAGCAAAAGATATCGCATATTCTGGAGCGCCGCTCACGCTCGATACTAAAATTGATTTTGCCTCGTTTCAGGATGTGATCCGGGCTTATCGTTTGCGCGTAGCATTGAGCGATAATGAATTGAGACGCTTTCGGAAAATTGATGCGGAAGTGATTAAGAGCATACACAATACTATTTATACTGCTACGCCTGAAGTAGAATTAAATAATTACATTACGGCGGTGCTGCGTGAGAGTTATAATCTAGAACGGCATTTAGATAGTAATGCGCGACCGATTATTGGTCATACTTTAATGGAAGCTGTATTTAAGATTCGACGGGCTTATTATGATGTGGCTACCCGCTCAAAACGTGATGTCCTGCGTTGGCGAGCTATTGAAAAAGTGGATTTACATATTGGTGATGCAATGTCGATTTTGGTGAATTATGCTGATCTTGGAATTGCAAATCGCAGTACGATTGCAAGATTAAGTCTCGAGCTAGCCAAGGCGAGAGAAATTGCTCGGCAGAAATTGAATGCTTATTACCATAAACATGAAATTGGCGAGAAGCTTAAAGAAGATGAGGTTGAAGGTGGAAGTTAGATGGCTAGTTCGGGGTGGACTAATGAAGACGACCGGAAAAACACGGCGATCGAGATTGCTAGCCGCAATGAATGGCGGCGCATCAAAGCGCTCAAAGCTAGAATACGAGTATCGCATTTTGAGAAGAAATTACAACAAATGCAAGATCGGTACAATCACTTGCGCCAGCTTGAATGCGGAGTAATCGCTTCGGGGCGTTGGGATTTTAATGCTGACGAAATTTACCAGATGCTTTTTATGGCTTATGTTGAAGCTCGACCAGGTAAACGCGGTACATATGATGTTCAGCGCATTGAGTCGAATTTGTTTGATAATATTTATCGGTTAGCGGTTGAAATTGCTGAGCGACGATATCATCCTTTGCGTAGTGAAACATTTATTGTTTTTGATCCGGTAATTCGAGAAATATTTGCAGCTAGTTTTCGTGATCGGATCGTGCACCATTTGATTATTAATATTTGTATCTCGTGGTGGAACCAGTATTTTGTGCGTGATTCTTATTCTTGCCGCGTAGGGAAAGGCACGGACTATGGCGTACGAAGGGCGGCGCATCATATTGGCGTGCAGACTAAAGGATATACTAAAAGGGCTTATTTCGTAAAAATGGATATTAAAGGATTTTTTATGAGTATGCCGCGAGAAATGCTGTTTGATCTTGCGATTCGGGGTGCTCATCAACAGTTCCATAAATTTGGTCCATTAGGACGCTTACTGGCATATTTATGGCGCGAGGTGATCATGGATGAACCGCTAGAGCAAGTCAAGGTGAGAGGGAAGATTAAAAATTGGGACGATTTGCCACGAGATAAAAGTTTATTTTTCCAAAATGCGGGTCGGGGGATCGTGATCGGCAACCTTACTTCGCAGTTACTGTCAAATATTTTTCTAGATGCGTTGGACAAATTTATTATCTATCAATTAGGATATCACCATTACGGACGTTATGTAGATGATTTTTATATTGTAGTGACGGAAGATGAGGTGTCGCAGCTGGAACGAGATATTGAACGAATCCGCAGTTATTTATTCACGATGGGTTTGACATTGCACCCGCACAAGACACGTTGGATTGATACGCGTCGCGGAGTGGATTATCTGGGCCATATTTTACATCATGGACATATTGAGATGGATCGGCGCTATCAACATAATTATTATCGGGCATTGATTGATGTTGAGCGAGGTTTGAAAGATATCGAGACTGTAACTTCATATATGGGTGGATGTGTGAATTACGGCTACCGGAAAATGCAGCAACGAATTTGGGAATTGGCAGGACAGGAATTTGAATTATAAATTATCTGAAAACTGTTCCTGTGACCCCATACATCTCTATCTAGCTTATGTTATAATATAGTTATGAACCGATATAAGTTTTTGCGAGGAGTTTTGCTGCTAGTAATGGCGGTGATTATCGTGAAATTGTTTACGATTCAGATCTTGGAACATGACGAGTGGTCGGCCAAGGCAGCAGCTCAACAGACCAGACAAAATGTTTTACCGGCTAAACGTGGTGAAATTTATATGATGGATGGAGAAGAACCATCCCCAGTAGTGCTCAATGCGACCGTCTATACTGTTATTGTTGATCCGATGATTGCTGATCGAGATGAAATTGCGGACGAATTAAGTGCTATTATTGATGATCGTCAAATCGCTAGTTGGGATGATGTCTTTGCGAATCGCTCTAGGCGGTATTATATTGTAGGAAAAAATGTTGAACGTTCAGCTGCCGAGAAAATTGCCGAAGCGGATTTTGACGGCGTTTGGCTCCAGGCGAATACACGTAGGGTTTACCCAGAAGGGATATTAGCTTCAACTTTACTTGGTTTTGTGAATAGCGATGGTCTAGGACAATACGGAATCGAAGGCTCACTAAACAAAACTTTGGCGGGGAAAGATGGTCTTTTACGAACAGTCAAAGATATTAACAACGTTGCGCTTTCGATCGGGAATGATAATATTAAAACTCCGCCAGTAAACGGTGAGAATATAGTACTCACAGTGGATAAAAGTATGCAGCGAAATGTTGAAAAAATCATTGAAGCACAGACTGAAGTTGTAGGTTTTTCAAATATTAGTGCGCTCGTCATGGATCCAAATAATGGGAAGATCTTAGCGATGGCAAATTACCCGGGATACGATCCAGCGGATTACGGAAAGGTAAAAAGCGCATCGGATTATATCAATCATGTCGTTGACGATCCTTATGAGCCGGCAAGCGTATGCAAGACTTTTGCCTTTGCGACCGGAGTAGATTATGGCGTGATGACTCCGGAAACCACTTTTTATAACACTGGTTCGACAATAGTGGATGATTGGCCGATTAGCAATACGGAGCAAGGTCCAGAGGTTGCAGGTACGCAGACGATGCAAACCGCCTTTAATTATTCGCTCAATACAGGTACTACTCAGATGCTAAGATGGTTGGGTGGTAGTGAGACGGATATTACCGGACTCGGACGGACGCGACTTTATGAATATTATCATGACAAATTTGGTCTTGGTCAGGCGACTGGTATCGAATTAATCGAGGCTGTAGGTATGGTGCAAAAACCGGATGCAGAGATTTGGGGGCTAAATGGTACTTACGCTAATATGACTTTTGGTCAAAATATGCAAGTCACAATGCTACAGACCGCGGCGGCGATGGCTTCAGTAGTAAATGGCGGGAAGTTTTATACGCCGACGATCGTGGCGGGGGAGATGGTAAACGGTAAATTTATTGAAGCCGAATCAAAACCAGCGGTGCGCAGTACGGTATCCGAAGCTACGAGCGCAACTATGCGCGAGATGCTCTACGGTACGCGGCGGATGTGGCGCGCAAATGGTACGGATGCGCCAGGATATTATGTGGGTGGTAAAACTGGCACTGCGCAGATTATCAAGGACGGCGCCTATTCGCTCGATGAAACCAGTGCGACTTACATTGGTGTCGGTGGTACGGAAGGGGAATTACCGGAATACTTGATTATGGTGCGGGTTTGGGAAGATGGCAAGAAGGCTGGCGGTCAATCTGTAGCCTTACCGGTATTCAACGCATTGAAAGCTTATGTACAAGATGCACTGAAGATTAGACCTAAGGTGTAGTTTGTAGTATAATATAGGGAGTATGGCTGATACTATAAACAATGAAGTTTTTTATGGCCTGATTCTTGCGATGTCGGGTTTTTTGTTGGCAACTTTTCTTACGCCGATTTATACACATTTTGCATATAAATATAAATTTTGGAAAAAGCAGAAAAAAACTACAATGACTGGTGAAGCTTTGCCAGTGATGACAAAGCTTCATGCAAAAAAGTTTAAACGCGCTTTTCCGACCATGGCGGGTATTATTGGAGTAGTTGCGGTGACGCTCGTGACGATAATCTGTAATTTAAATCGTGAGCAGACCTGGCTTCCGTTGCTAGGGTTTGTGGGGGGTAGTTTTGTGGGGCTGATCGATGACTTGATAAACGTCTTTGGTAGTGGCAAAGGTGCAGCTGGTCTGCGCGCACCAGTGAAATTTGCAATGATTACTGGACTCGGTTTATTCTTAGGCTGGTGGTTCGCGGTTAAGCTTGGTTGGACTACAATCGCAGTGCCGTTCATTGGCGATGTCCAGGTGGGGACTATTGGTATGATTTTAATTTTCGCCTTTGCAGTCGTAGCAACATCGAATGCTGTAAATATTTCTGATGGTCTAGATGGTCTTGCCGGAGGGCTTGCGATGCTGGCCTATGGGGCTTACGGAGTGATTGCATTATTGCAGGGTCAGTGGATGCTAACGGCATTTTGTCTCACGGTGGTAGGGTGGCTGCTTAGCTATATTTGGTTTAATGTGCCGCCAGCGCGGTTTATGATGGGGGATACTGGTAGCTTTGCAATTGGTGCAGGGCTTGGCGTAGTAGCGATGATGACGGATGCCTTCTTTTTATTGCCGATCATTGGTATTCTTTTTGTGCTTGAGGCTGGCTCATCATTGATTCAAATTTTTTGGAAAAAGGTCTTCAAGAAAAAACTCTTTATTTCGGCACCGATTCATCATCACCTAGAAGCGACCGGCTGGAATGAAGCCAAAATTGTGATGCGCTTTTGGGTGATTGCGGGAATGTTTGCAATTATTGGAATCTTTTTGGCTGCGCAAGGCGGTATTGTACGTGATATGAAACAGCAAGCCCTTTGGCGTAATAATAACGAAATCACTTCTAGGAGTGACGATGCGTAAGCACAAGAGTGATCGGATCATCGGCGCTTTGACGGTGATCTTGCTCGGTGTGGGATTGATTATTATTTATGCGATTGGTCCGATGCGTGTAAACGTATTGAACTCTACCTATGGAGTGGACTATAGTGAGAATTATTTTTTCATCCGTCAATTAATTAACGTGGCGATGGCAGCGGTAGCTTTTATCGTAGCTTTTAAATTTCCATATGCAAAATTACGTAAGATTAGCAAATTTGCGATTATTCTAGGGCTGTCGCTCTGTGTAATATTGGCGTTATTAGCGCTGACTGGTAGTAGTGTCGCGAAATGCGAGCTTGGAGCTTGTCGATGGTTTTCGATTAATGGGCTTAGCTTACAACCGGCCGAAGTACTAAAAATGGGCTTAGTGCTCTATCTTGCGAGCCTGATGGCGGAGCGCAGTAAGCAAGGGCGGCTAGCTTCGTCGGATTTTTGGATACCGTTTGGAGTAATTTCAGTAGTATCATTAGCATTTGTTGTAGTGGTGCAAAAAGATCTTGGTACTGGTGTGAGTATTATGGCGATCATCCTCGCGATGCTACTTATGAGTGGCGTAAAAATGCGTTACTTTTTGTTGACTTTAGCGGTAGTGGCAGCTGGCGGAGTGATTGCGATTGTATCTTCGCCGCATCGTGTTGAGCGGCTCTTAACCTTCCAATCAGAAGATTCAAGCGATTCTTATCATATTGAGAACGCTAAGATTGCGATTGGCGCAGGTGGGCTGCTCGGAGTTGGCATAGGCAATAGTGTACAGGCGACAGGATATTTACCGGAGTCGATCAACGATTCAGTTTTTGCGGTACTAGGAGAAACTTTTGGCTTCGTGGGCCTTTTTGTGATCGTGGGGAGTTTTACCCTGCTTCTAATACGACTACTTCGGGTTTCAAATTATCTTGCTGATGACGAAGAATCGCTAGTGGTGATTGGTATCTTTGCGTGGTTAGCGGCACATGTGGTAGTAAATATTGCCTCGATGACCGGATTAATTCCGCTAACCGGGATCACATTACCGTTGCTTAGTTATGGTGGGACCAGCATGCTATTTACGTCGGCAGCATTAGGACTAGCCTTGCAACTAAGCTGTTATACCGAGCGTGAACCACGTAAGAATAAAATTACTGTCGAGACTAGCAGTAAGCACGGTACGGATCAAATACCGCAACGAAGGGAAGGCATGATCAAAAGGAGGACGCTATGAAATTTCTAGTAGTTGGTGGTGGTTCGGGAGGTCATATTACTCCGGCTGTAGCAGTAGTGCGTGAGATCTTGGAACAATCTCCCCGTTCGAAAGTGGAGTTTTGGACCGACAAAAAGTATTACAAAAACGTTGTTAAAATTACAACAGAATTAGGCGTGCGTTGGGGTTCACGCGCTGGAGCAAGCACGCGGACGGTACCATATATTCGGGTACGGAAAATTTCAGCCGGTAAATTCCGCCGTTATTCGGGCTGGACTCCGATCCAATGGATTCGGAATTGGTGGATCGTGATTAAAGATTTGATTTTCGGGAATATTATTGGGTTTTTCCAGTTTGTCATAGGGCTTCATCAGAGCTTTTGGCGTTTGCTCCCTAAAAGTAAACGTCCTGATGTAATCTTCCTAAAAGGAGGGTTCGTAGGGCTGCCGGTGGGGATAGTAGCGAAACATTTCGGGATTCCATATGTGATTCATGAGAGTGATGCGGTGCCGGGGCTTGCAAATCGAGTACTAATGAAGCATGCTGCGGTGATCGCTACGGGCTGGAAAGAAGAATCGTCTACTAACCAACAAAAACCCGAACAGGACCAACCTGTGTGTAATTCTAGTATAACACAGATAGATGAAATTGTCAATAGGGGAGATGGGTCTCCAGTACGAATTTTCACTGGAATTCCAGTCGCAGTTGAGTTTAGGACTGTGAGTCGGACTCAGCAGAACGCGCTCAAAAAGAGTTTTGGTTTTGATCCAGAGCGACCGCTCGTCGTAGTGACTGGCGGCAGCCAGGGAGCAGAAAATATTAATGAAGCTATGCGTAAGATTTTACCAGAGATGCTCGAATTGGCGTCGGTGGGCTTGGTCGCTGGTCGTAAGCATTATGAAAGCATGGTAGAGCTGAAACGCTATGAGGATTGGAATCGGGCGAAATTACAATCGAATTTCCGATTATGGGAGTTTAATTCGGCGATGCATGAGCTTTTGGGGGCAGCGGATATAGTAATTAGTCGTGCAGGTGCGACTACGATCGCTGAGCTAGCTGCCCTCGAGAAGGCAACGATCCTGGTGCCATTTGAAGCTCTGCCTAATAGTCATCAGTTAAGGAATGCTGAGGACTTTGCCAAGGCTGGGGCTGTAGTGATGATCAAAGATTCGGCAATGCGTGCAGACCCAAGGTCATTATTGGCTGAAGTGCGACATTTGATACGTGCACCAAAAGAACGGTCGACTTTGGCGCAGAAACTACATCGAGAAGCAGCTCCAGATGCCGCAGCGCGGTTAGCGGTGGTTTTGTTGCAAATTGCAAGACAGAGCGAAAAGGGTGGGGTCGCGAAGCCGAAGCATAGGGTAGGATGCGTAACAAAGAACAGCATAAAGAAGACTGCTACCGTTCGACCAACTAGGCAGCAAAAACGTCTACGTAAAGTTGAAAAGCAAAAAACTCATATTAGGGAGATTGATTAGAAATGTGGGGTGGGAATAAACATGCTAAGAAACAAATCGAGCACGATGAGCGCGAGATCGTATCGGAATTGAAATCTGAGCGGATGACCGAGCGGCGTCGTCTCAGGCGTAAACACGCGACTTCGGCAATATTAGCAGGGCTCATGGTAGCGATTTTAGGATTGCTAGCTTATATGGGCGCACGAGGAGTGGTATTAGAGGCGAAAAAAAGCCCCCAAAGTACTGGTGCCGAGTATCAGCTGCGCGCCGAAGTGATTGATGAAACGGGAAATGAACGGATCTCACGCCGGACGCTTGATTATATTAGTCTGCTTGAACAGAATTTGGCGGATCTTGGTCTTATGATGAGCAGGGCGACTTTGCCACTAAATACGAGTAGGGAATTATATATTAATATTGAGGGAACTCCGACCTATTTTAAGGTGAATTTGGAGCGGGGAACGGGGGTGACGGCGGAAGATATAGAACGAGTGGTAAAATACTTGCAGGAACGGGGAATTACGCCGACTTATGCGGATGTGCGCGTAGAGGGGAAAGCCTTTTTTCAATAATCTCGTTGTGGAAATTATCTCATTGCCGGATTTTTTGAAAATGGATTCTTGAAGTTGTGGAAAACTTCTTGTAAAGAACAAGATTAACAATTAACAACTGGCCTCTCAACTTTCTCCGGACGGGAGGATACAATCGTTCCCTAGGGTATATTGATAGCAAAGCACTGACTGCTCATTGGTGGATGAGTACAAGTGGAACAACATCTACCTACGCACGATATATGCGTGCAATACCATCCAATGTCTATTCGCAAGATAATTATCTACGTGGACCAGGCTTCGCCATCCGCTGCGTTACACGGGAGGGGTAGAGGAAGCCTCATCGTACCTTGATATCTGAGTTAAGCAACCAGGAAGCCCAGCGCATATGCGTAGGAGGTATATTTCGTTACCGGCAATTATAATGCATAGAGCATACTTACAATCACTAATTCGAAGGCCTAAAAAGAGAGTTCTAGTTCGGGTTTTGTTCGGTGAAAATAGAACTATGAAAAATGATTGTGTGGACGAGTGCGTCACAAGTGGCTTAATTGATGATGGTTATTAAATAATTAAAAGGTTTTTTGCCGGATTGGATGGGAATTTGGTAAAAAATAAAAATCCGTAGACGGGCCGCGCGGCAGCTGGATTGCGGAGTTGGCTGAGTAGGCGGCGAGGGGTTGCTCCAACAGATATAGCGTCGTAAAATATGTATTGTGCGACATTGTGCTATAATGCTTTTCAGGTATAAATATAAGTAAATGAAAGGAAAAAATATGCCTATCCGCGAAAGTTTATTTGATAATGTTCAAGATGTTTATCTTGAGGTTCGTAATTCTAAGTCAGGTTCTCCCTACAAAATGCTCGTTGTTGAATTCACTGATGGTTATAAATTCATGAAACCTGCTTTTGGTGATACTGAATATATTCTAAGTAAGCAACTTAATCCTCAACAATAATTATATCTATTGTGGTACTCTTCAGTCAGGGAAGAGTTAAACAGTCCTCCTTATGGGGAATTACTAATTCCCCGCTGGTTACGCCACTTTTAATATCAATTTAATAAGGTAATAAAATGGATCTATCTATTTTAGCTGTGGAGGGTTCTACTGGTATGGATTGGTCAGGTTTAACAACTGCACTCAATCTCGGTGCGTTTGAATCGGTTATCCAGAGTGCTTTGCCTATTGTCGGCGTAGCAGTTCTTTGTGGTTTCCTATTCTACGTTGTCCGTTGGGCTATCGGTCTTTTCCGTGGTATCTAGTCCGAGGCGGACGCTCGTGAAGCGTTCCGCCATCGGATCTCCGGAGTTCCCCCTACTTGGCAACAGAACAGGGGATTAATTTTTAAGGAGTAAATAATGGAAGAATTAATTCAAGCGACTATCGATGTTATGGCTTACTTTTTAGGACCATTTGCTGTAATGCTCGGTGTTGGTTGGCTTGTTTCCCTCTTTGCTTTTGGGAGAGATGGTAAATGACATGGTTTTCAATTCCTGAGGGTTATTCATGTGTTATTCGTCAAAGCGATACAAGCCTTTATGCCTATCAGGGAAGTCGTCGAGATACATTTATTTTAAATGGTTTATCTTGGCAAAAGTCTTCCACATCTACAGGTTCCAGCATTCCGCCCAATTCTGTTTGTGTCTCCACCCCTCAGATCCCTTCTACTTTTCTGACGGGTTGCACTATTTCTAGCGTATTAATCGTCTTAGCTACTTTCAGTATGATTTATAAGATGATTAGAAGGGTTTATTTATGAAAGGATTTCTATGCAAAAATTACCATTCCAGCAGACTTTTGTTAACGGCATTATTTGCGGTTTTGCTATCTCTGCTTGGCTCATTTGGGTTATTTACATCATCTGTTAGTGCTATCGACTACGACCCCTCAGTCAATGGACGTGTTCGTATCAATGGTATCACCTGTAATTATCAGAATTTGTATCAGCACCCGGGTGAACATCTTAATGAAAAATGGTTTTGTTCCATGCTTCCTGTTGGCGAGCCCCGTGTTCAGCTTTTAGGCTCTGGCGATTTATATTTTGATTCCACTATACCTAAAAATAGTATCATAACTTTGTATGCTATTTTTGGTGGAGTTAAAAACGATCCTCCTCTTGTGTTTCCAGAAATGCCTGCCTTGACTTATTCTAATGGTGTTTCTTCTATCGATCAGTCCTTCTTGTCGCTTAAAGAATATTACTCTTCCTCTCCTACCTTTCCGGATGCTGACAATCCTCTTCATGAGTTGACTACTGTTGATACTTTTGTGTCTACCACCCTATACGTCACTGAGGATATTAATAGCCTTCATTTTAATGGTCCTTTTGGAGATACTCATTGGTCTGTTAGTTTTTTAGAAACCATATCTTATTTAGGTGTGTCTGACGCTCAATCTCAGATTAAAGATGAGATCCAGCAAGGTAATCAGGCAGAACAGGACCGTTATGATCAGGAAAAACAAGAGGAGAGTGAACGTGAAGAATCTGCTAAAAATGATGGTAATTCCCTTGCTGGCATTTTTAATATATCTATTCTTAACCCATTTGCTGGCATTTGGGAGATATTTAACCCGGGTGGCTGTACGTCGATTCCGACGATTTCTGCGTGGCTTCATTCGGAAGATACTCAGTATTGTTCGTGGTGGCCTCAGTCGATTCGTGCCACCTTAACTCCTGTGTTTAGCTTAGCTTCAATGGTTATTCTATTTGGATTTGTTGTACGTTGGCTTGGCGGTGGTGATGGTCTTAGTGGTAATTTTATGGTTCCTGGTTTAAGTAAAGGTAGGTAAGTATATGGGTGAGATGATTAAATTTGGTATTAAGCTAGCTCTTACTATTGCTATGGCTACAACTTTCTTTGTTGCCATTACCACAATAATTAATTTATTGACAACAGTATTATTTGATAATATAATTGGAGAGGTATTAGGGATTATGTCGGCTTGTCTGCCGTTCAATGCCCTAGCGGTATTTAGTGCTATTGGTACATCGACTGCGGCAATTCTTAGTTTCTTGGTTGCTCAGAAGATATTTGAACTTACTAATGGCGTTGTTACTGCTACATCATAATTAAAGGTGTCTATGGGTGTAAAACTCGGTGTTGATTTTAAGCGTCCAATTGAGGACTCGCTAGATTCTATCGCTACCTCTCTCGAGAGGATAGCAAAATGTCTAGAAAACAAGAATCAGTAATCAGTCTCGACCCTATTGACCGGTCGAGAAAAAAGCAAAATGCCCCACTCCCCCGTCTATTCAAAACTCGGTGGAGTGGTGGTAAACGTCCCTCGGGTGAGATTCCCTTTGGTCATTATATGTTTTGTGGTAAGCAAGGTGCAGGTAAAACTGCTTCTGCTCTTTGGTATTCCAATTTTTTGCAACGTAAATATCGTCGTGTTAGGGGTAAAGATGGTAAATTCCATGCAGTGACTTGGAAGATTTATAGTAATCTTGGCTATGGCAATCCAGTAACTCGGCGGACTATGCTTGAGGTCTTTAAAAAATTCACTTCTCGGGATCAGAACCCATATGAGTTTAGGATAATTTTAATTGATGAGATCCAAAGCTATTTTCCTCGTGATTTTTCTGATCGAGAAGGCAAACTTATTATGAAAGATCTTGTGGGTTGCTTTTCTCAGTTGCGCAAACGTAATACTTTTGTTTTGTCCACTGCTCAGGTGTATGGTCGTCTCGATAAGACTTTGCGTGAACAGTGTCTATTTATGGTGAGTTGCCGTAAGTCTTTTACTGGTCGACTTCTCAATGACTTCATTCCTGGCGATGACATCATGTGTGATGAGATGGGTCGTTGGAGTGGTGTGCCTACGCGAATTTTTTCGCATGGGTTGTCTAAAATTCGCTATAACACGGCGAAGATCATTCTTGATTAATTATTAAGGTGCCGGATCGGGTCCTATGGCGCTAGCCACCGATTCGGCGCAAACACAATTTGTACTATTCTACTTGATTATATAGTACAAATTGTGTATCAATTTGGAGGTGTACAGTATGGAGGGTTCTCTAATTTTTAATACCATTAAGGAGTATCCGAATATGATTAAGATTTCTATCTATCATGAGCCAATTCGTGTTTTTAACGGCTATAAACGTAAGCGTCGTAAAAACCCTGAATCTTCTGATTCATCAATTCGCCGAACTCGTACGGCTCTTGAAGATTTATGTATTTGCAATAATTTTGAATTATTTTGTACCTTTACTTTTGATCCAAAGCGATACAATTCTAAAAGTATCCTCTTTTGTCGGCGCTATATGACTACTTGGCTTCATAACATTAAAAATCGTGGTTCTAAGTGCCTTGAATATATTGTTGTACCTGAACTTCATAAATCGGGCGCTATTCACTTCCATGCGCTTCTAAGTGGCTATAACGGTAGATTAAAGGACAGTAAGCACTGTCAGAATGGTCGTCGTGTTTATAATTTGCCAAACTGGCATTTCGGATTTAGCACTGCTGTTAAGATCGATAATCGTGAAGCTGTTTCTAAGTATATTAGAAAATATATTACTAAGGATATGTTGTTATTCCCTGGCAAGAAGCGTTATTTTTGTTCGCAACGTTTAATTCGTCCCGTTAAGCGCCATAATTCCCCACTCGAGTTTCTTCGCGATTGCAAGTCTGATTTCTTTTGCAATGACATAGCCGAATATTATACAATTGACCGTTTTGATCTCCCCACAAATTTATCAGATCTTCGTCAACTCCCCCTCTCCGGCAATGTCTTGTTGTAAAAATTACAACATTATTTTTACAGAGGTAATTTTAAGCTTTTCCACAATAATTTGACATTACACACTATGTATTGTGCGACATTGGAAATATCTAGATATGATGAGTATAATATCATTAAAATATAGGGCAAAATTATTATGAGTAGTCTGATCAACCGTGTTTCTGATGTTCGTCTTGAGTCACGTAAAAATAAAGCTGGTAAGGATTACTCTGCTCTCGTGATCGAGCTCGATGATGGTTATAAAGTTGAAAAGCCGGTATCCGGTGAAGTGGCGTGTATTTTAGATTTACATTTTAACGATTAGATCCTGAATATCAAGCAGGATAGAATGACTAGGCTTCAGAGGGAATTACTAATTCCCCGCCGTCAGACCTTTTTTATTAGCAATAAATATATCCTTAACTAAGCGATCTGAGCAAGTTTGTCTTGCATTTGTATTTTGATCCATACGGTTAAATCCGAGCAAGAACTATCAAACGCAGCGGCTTTGATCGCGGCATGATAAACGCGCTTTTTCTCGATATTATTACGTGGAAAGCCGGCAATGATCGGGATGAAGCCGAGCGCGACTGATAGCTGATCGGTGACCACCCGAGCAATTCGGCCGTTGCCATCGAAAAAAGGGTGGGTACGGATGAAGTTGTAGTGGAAATGGGCCAAAAATCGGCAAACTTCATCGAGATTTTCGACTGGGACGTAGGGTAGACTGTCTCTGAGGTAGCGGGAGAGGGCATAAAGCTCATTATAAACTTCGGGGCCGCCGGACGGGATATGATGTAAATCTTCATCCCCTGGCTCCCCGAAACGCACATCGTGCCCTTTGGGTCGTAGCTTGCCTGTTTCGCGATAGACGTGCTGGAATAATAGAGAATGCATCCGCTTCCAGTCTTCGATCCAATCATTTTCTTGGCGATTAGAGAGGTTAGTACGAATATCGATCGGGCGTTCCAATTCGCGCACAAAGCTCATGATGACGTCGCTGAGGCCTCTCTCCTCTGCTTCCCTGACCAATGGATGAGTTGAATTAATAGAAAAACGACGTCCGGATTTATATTCAGCTGAACGGCGATATCTACGCCAAAGTGACTTTGCGACGTCCTCTTCGGCTAGCTCGTACCGCTCAAGCGTATTACTCATTCTTGGGAATCCTGTTTCGGTTTCATCTTAGGCTCTTTTGGATTGGCTGGAGTGTCGTTCCCTGATTTAGGGCTAGTGGGATTCTGTTCTGGTTTTGTTCGGTAACTATCAGTTGGCTTCTTGCGCGAAATTTTCAATCGAATAGTGGGGAGTTGCAACCATTTGAGGTTCGCCTTTGGTACTTTGGCATTTTTTTGGCTAGATTTTTTAGCTGAAGGTGGAGTGTTAGTATCTGAGTCATCAGGGTATTCTAAATCGGTGCTTTCTTTGACAATATCAGCGATCATACCACGCAAAAGATGTGCCTGCATTGCACCGATCTTGTTGACTTCGGCTTTTGCCTTGTCGTTTATGGGCATTAAATTAATCTTTAGGTGTAATGGTCTTTGCTCGGGGAAGGCTAATTTTAGGTCTTGCGGGGAAATTTGGTAAATTTCACCGTTTCGATGCGCTAGCCAACTGGGTTCATTGTGACTAATACGAATGAGCTCCGGGGTTGTATAAGGGTGAAGGATTTTAAGTGTTTTTTCGATCACGCCGAGCATCTCACGGTATTGTTCGAGCAGTGTAGCTTCAGACTCGAGTGCTTGTTCTGAGACAGTGTAATCTTCGGCAGCATAAGAAAGATTCGAAGAAGTATTTTTCTGAGCGATAATGTCGCTGCTCTCCATTATGAGGGTAGTATAACCGTCGGGAATAGGCCCGAGCGGCGAGCGAATATAGAGGATATCGTTTGACGTGAGCAGCTTTTTGCGGATAAGGTCTTTATGTGCAAAATAAATTAATCTCGCAAGCCTAACTTTACTGACTGGCTTACCAATCAGCAATAAAATTATGCGCGCAAGATCAAGTTGATTCATACCCCTATTTTACTCTACTCATGACTATTTTGCCAAATCTATAACTAATTAAAATGGGTTAGCCCCTGCAAAGCAGGGGCTGTGTAATGTACTAAAGGTTTATGGACTACTCAATTGTTAATCGATCGGTCTTGGTTTAGAAGGCTGAAAACCTTCGTCATCGGGTCTCTGTACAGGTCCATTCGGACTGTCATTATCTGATCCGCCGTTATTGTCTCCGTTATTGTCTCCGTCTCCGGAGCCGTCGCCATTTCCTGGCTCGTCCGGGTCCGGCGGAGTTATAGGCTTATCTTCTACTGTCAACATCTCTATGATTTCAGAATCTGTCGATAATGCTTCAATGTTATTCGAGATCACATAGTAGAATACCATGATCTCTTTCGCGACATTTCGTGCTTCGACTTTGATACCGAAACTTTTATTGCCTTTTGCGACGATCGCATTCACGGTCGACGTTTTATCATCTGTGATGACCGATGCCGAACTGTTCCATTTCTTGCTTGTAGCAAGATCATGGAGCTCACCCCAAGCTTTCTCTGCGGCTTTCTGCAGATCCTCAGCCGTCGGCTCCGGTTTATCATCAGGCTGGTCCGGGTCCGGGTCCGATGGAGTTGTTGGTTTGTCCGGTTGATCCGGATTGTCATCGGGTTTGTCTGGTTGATCGGGCTTGTCGTCTGGCTCGCCGGGTTCTTCATTGACCTGGTATTTCTTAAGATATTGGACGAAATACTCTTTCGTTACTATCTTACCCTTGATGTATAACTTGGCTTTAGTCTCGTTCTGTTCCTTTATCGCCTCCACCTTTGCCGGAAAACTCCATTTAGAGTTCTCGAACATCAAGCTGATTTCTTTAGTGCCAGCTCCATCAGTGACACTAACCGTCCAGCCAAGTTCGTTGGCTGTTTCAGTGAGTGACGCCACTTCGGATGATGCGAGGGCGATTAAGAATTTTTCCGTTACTTCTGGTGCTCCGGGATCTTCTGGCTCTTCGGGATCGTCCGGATCTTCTGAGTCATCGCCACCCATAGCGAACTCGTTGATCCATGAGATAATGCGTTCCTTAGTGTCCTTGTCTCCTTCCAGGCTATACACAGCTATTGCTTTACCGTTTCCTCCGTCAATGGCTTCGACTGTCACATCGAATTGCCATTTAGAATTCTCATAGTGTGAACTAACTTTTGTGGTTCCTTGGCCGGATGTGATTTTAGCCTCCCAGTTTTTTGCTGTAGCCATAGCCATCAGCTCACTCGTTTCAGCTGCGGCAAATTTTACCAACTCCTCCTGTGATACGATAATCGTAGGATCATCAGCTATCGCGTACTCGGTAATCCAAGACTCGATGTACGCCCTGTCGACCTCGCTACCCATCAGCTCGTAGCTGACGGCTGCTTTGCCGTTTTTCACAGCCGCTTTTACAACGACCGTGAAGTTGTACTTTGAGTTCTTGAAGAGCGTTTTAATGTTAACGGTTCCAGCACCCGACATAGTTGTCACCTTCCAGTGATACCTCTTGCCGAGCGTAACAAGCTCAGCAGTTTTACTGCTGGCAAGCTTTTTCAGCTCGTCATCTGTGACGACTACCTGTTCACTACTGCTACCTCCGGTTTTGTTCTTGTTCTGCTCCAGCCAGTTTTTGATGGCCTTCTCAGAAGATTTTTTACCGGATAACTTATAGGCTACCTTCGGACCCTTTTTATTCCGGGTCACTGTAATTGTAGCCTTTGTTGTCTTCGTACCGCCCGTAAAATTGACTGTCGCAGTCGCTTTCTTCGTGGTACTTTTTACCTTGGTGACTGTTTTCCAACCGCGAGCCTTAGCATATTTTTCTAGGCTGCTAGTCTTCTTGTCTGCGCGGTTCTTTAGGAAACTCTTGACAGCTTTACTGTCAGAGTAACTTCTTAAACCAGATTTCACTTCTGAAGTAAGGTATCTCACTTTACCCAGCTTAAAGGTAGTCGAATATTTCTTGCCTGACTTCTTTGTTACTTGGGTATACGCAAAATATGTCTTGCTGCCGGATTTCTCAATCCGGAGCTTTTTTGTAACAGAGTTGCTAGTCTTTTTGGTAACTTTTGCCGTCATCACTTCCCAGCCGTAATAATTGGCTGTGTTGGTAACGTCCTTTGTTGCCGCGTCCGCCTTTTTCATGACAGTGCTCTTTGCAGCGGCCTGCACCGGTGTAGCCCCCATTACGAGAGCTAAAACAATGAGTAGCATTACTGGAAAAATATGAAATTTATTCTTCATAATTTTTCCTCCTTTCCTTTTTGTTAATGTTCTCGATTACTTCACTGTAATCGTGTTATGCTTTCATTGTAGCACAGATTGCTAAAAAAGTCAATAGCGTTTTGGCGATTTAGTATAATTTTCAAGTGTTAGCGCTTTTTATAGCGATTTTTTCTAGGTTTGAAGCGCTTTTGTTTTGGATTTTGATTGTTACCTTGGGGGTTCACATCGGATTGATCGGGGGTGGTGATTGTTGGTGTTGGTGAGCTAGAGGGGGCTATGGTGTTAGTATCCATTTGAGTGTTTGTTGGGGGGCTCGCGATGCTAGTATTGTTATTGTTAGTAGCTCCCTGTTGAATTTTAGCGGCCACTAGGCTACTTAGATCTTTTAATCCAGGACGATTTTCTTTATTCTCGGCGGCATTTGGCGAAAGCTTGAGCTTGCGGAAATCTCCGGCGGGACTAGCAGGCTTAGGTTGATGTTCCCTGGCAGTATTTGGTACGAAAGCGAAATCAGGGCGATTGGGACGGGGAGAATTTGCATATCCGCCAGGCTGATTCCCTATCTTATTCATACCCGAACCCTGCTCGCCGGCCGCACGCCCGCTATCAGAAAGGTCCTTTTTGTATTTTTCGGATTGTTCGATGGTCTCGCGGATGATAGATTCGACTTCGGCGCGCGGCCGGGCGTAGAGCTCACGCGAGCTTTGGATAATTTGCTCGAAATTATCCTTGGGCGTGGTTGGTAGGCTGAGTGTCGTGGCGGAGAATGCTGGGACTTTCTCGCCATTGATGATCATTGAAATCACGAAGTTACGGTTATTCATTTGGATCAGATCAGCGGCGTCAAAGGTGGGTTCAAATTGTTTAGATAGAATCGGGGCATCGTCTGCTGAGACACGGAAAGAGATGGTAGTACCGACGTTTCCGAATACGGCATCACGTACCGAATCGGTCATTTGAGCGGTGTACTGGTTTGCTACGGTTAAGTTGAGGCCATATTTACGCGCTTCCGACAGAATAACGGCGAAACTATCGGTCGCGAAGTTTTGGAACTCATCTACATAAAGATAGAATGGACGTCGATCCGCTACGTCAGCGATATCAGAACGGCTCATAGCGGCTAGCTGGACTTTGGTAACGATAAATGCGCCGAGAATCCCGGCATTATCTTCGCCGATTAGACCCTTGCTAAGGTTAACAACTAGGATTTTCCCTTCATCCATGATTTTACGAATGTCGAAACTACTCTTAGCTTGCCCTACGATATTACGGATAATCGGGTTTGCGGTAAAAGCGCCGACCTTGTTCAAGACTGGAGCGATTGCTTCGTTGACTTGTTTTTCGCTCCACTGCCCGAATTCATGTTTCCAAAATTGTAAGACCGTTACATCTGTACAATAATCGAGCGTTTCTTTGCGAAAATCCTTATCAGTCAATAAGCGTGAAATATCAAGCAGGGTCGTTTCTGGACGATCTAGTAAGGCGAGCAATGTATAACGTAGGACGTGCTCGAGTCGCGGGCCCCAAGAATCACCGAACATGCGCTTTAATACGCCGATTACTTCGGAGCTGATATTAGGTTTTTTAGCTGGGTCAGTTACTTCGAGTGGATTAAACGCAACTGGGAAAGCCGTATCGGCTGGATTAAAGTAAACCACATCCTTGATCCGGTATTCAGGCACAAAACGAAGGTTATTGATTGCAAAATCACCATGTGGGTCGACGATACAATAGCCTTGATTATAAAAAACATCCGAAAGAGCAAAGAGTTCAAGCATGCCAGATTTACCAGCGCCAGTTTGACCAATAATATAGACGTGGCGTGAACGATCGCGGCGTAGCATTCCAAATTGATGGTTAATGCCACGAAAATTAGTTAGCCCGAAGGCGGAGATATTTTCGTCGTGCGCAGGATCGCCAGTGATGAGCGGCAGTTGTGCGGGCGGTTCGGCGGTTTTTGAAGTCGCCCAAACGATATTTGGTGTTTCGACTGAAGTGTGTGGCAAATGATAAACTGAAGCTAGCTCGGAGATGTTGAGGATAAAGCCGTGATCGGCGAATTGACGCATTTTATAGGTATCCATCTCTGAATCTTCGAAGCTTCCGCCGGTAAGTTTGAATCCATTTAAGTTGGTAGAGTTATACTGCTTGAAAGTACCAACCAGCGCCTGCATATTTAGACGAGCATTAACTTGGTCCTGCCCAAGATAGGCTAAACGGATTTTCACTTCGTAGCCTAGCTTAGTAGCTTTTTCTTCGGCTTTGGCGATGCGAGTTTTGTCGCGTTCGGAAAGTTCGGGTTTAGCGCTCTCTTCGCCACCTTCAGGCGGTTTAAGGAATGCTCCTAGTGCTTGGATAATCCAAACCCAATCAATACGGAAAGCACCAAGTTTGCGGCCGGATTTGACTCGGCTGATCCAATCATCGGTTTGTTTGTGCCAATCATCGGCGATTGGCCGGGTGAGGATTTGGATCCAAAGTTCTTCGGAGTTATCCGGACTTAGCTTTGCAAGCGTACCAGTAATACCGGCCAGTGGGTCAACTTCGAAATTATCAAAAGTCTTGATCGGTAATGCACTATTCTCAGTCAAAGTGAGATCGGCAGTATATTGCACTGGGTATTTTTCGCGTGAGTCGACGTAGTCATCATTCATGCGATAGATTTGGACGCTCGGGTATTGTGCGTAAATTTGCCCTTCAACAAAGCTTTGAAGAATTTTAGGTATCCAAACGTAGAAACGGATCTGGCCGCCAGTCGAGACGATCTCGAAACTGAGATGTTCTTGGACGCCGCCAGAATTTTTTAACTCTTCTTTGTCTCGCAGGATACCATGCAGACTAGCAAATAATTGTTCGGCGGCAAGCTCCTGCTTGTCGTTAGTGCGTGGAATTTCGAGCATCAATAGCACTGAGTCGACATTGAGGACCTTCAGGCGATTTAGCTTACGGTAATTTCGGTAAGTCAAAAACCCGAGAATAGCCACGATCGGGATCCAAACCCAAGGCTGTAGGATAAAATTAATAATCTGCGCAAACATCACCACCCACTATTTAAATTATTTCTTCTTTGCTAATTGATATTCGTCTTTACCAACTTTGTCAAATAAATCTTTATTTTGGAGATTGAGTAGGACGGTTGTTTCTTTGACTTTGCGTGAATGTAAGACCTGCTTGACGATCTCTTCGCGTGAGAGCGGTCCATTGGCCTTGGTGAGGATTTGAGTGATGATTTCGGCTACAGTACCCTTAGCGTAGCCCCAAGTATCGAGTGCATAGATGCCTCGACCGATCAAGATGAACCGCTTGTCCTTGATCAATTCATTATGAATCGCCTGCGTAGTGACATTTTTGCGGCGGAAATTTGAAGCTGAAATCGCTTTGGCGATATCAGAAAAATGCATTGGTTCTTTATGATTTTCTAGCACAACAAAAATCTTATCGCGAATATTACGTGGGTTGACGGTCGGCCATTTAGTGAGACCCCAAAAACCATTGAGGCTAGCAAGCTGCTTTGAAACTGAAGCGACCGCTCGAATGATATCTGGATGCTCGTAATCGAGCTCGGCATCGAGCTGATCAATTGTCATTGGCTCGCCGTGTTTTTTGACTAATTTGACGATCTCATCAACGCGAGCAGTGATAGCTTTGGCGTCGCCGTAAGTTGCAATACCAATCGCGGAATAATAGTTATCATTTTCGCTGATTTCAGTAAGGTTTTTGGAGATTGAACCAATGAATACTAGCTGAGCTTTTTCGATTGCTGAAGGCTCGTGACCAAAAATACGCTCACCGAGATCTGGTGTGCGCGCGACGCGACCTAACTCGGTGAGATTGCGAATCATCAGTTTTTCAGCGGCTGGAAGCTCGGCGATATGCCCTTCATCAGCACCGATCCTAAGACGTACTAAGATGGCTTTTTCGAGCTGGCGGACTCGCTCGCGTGTGATATTTAGTAGTTCGCCGATTTGTTCGAGAGTTTCTTTTTGACCATTCAGACCAAAGCGTCGCGAAATGATTTCCCGCTCACGCTCTTGCTCAATAATATTGAGACTTCCGGTAATTGCATTTTCGATGATACTGGCGTTTTGGTCCATCAGATTCCTTTCATTCCCCGACCCGGTCATAAATTGATATTATAATTCTACTATTATGATAGCATATTTCTATGTTAATGTCAACGACTTTTCGTGACTAATGAATTATTTGCTTATAACTCGATTTTGTTGACTTTCTATGTTGTATTATAGCACTAATTTTGAAAATTTTTTGGACTTTTTAAATAAGTTTTATTATAATTATACTAATGAATAATTCGAAGATAAGTTATAAGACAGTTGCAATACTTGTGGCTATTGTGGCGATCTTAGCCATAATTGGAACTGTGGCATATAACTTATTGAAATCAGCTGAGCTGAGTATTTTGGTCGCGCCAAGCACGGCGACGGTAAAAATCAATGGCAAAGCATACACCAATGGCCAGCACAAATTTTTTCCAAAGGACAATGTCGAAGTAGAAATATCTAGCCCGGGCTATCAGGCACAAACTACAACAATTGATCTCCTGGCGAATCAGGTTACTTTGCTGCGCGCGGCACTTGAAGATGAGGATGGCGGATACGGATCATATTTACATGATGGTGATACATATGGATTATTACAGTTAATTGCGCCAACTATTGGCGATTCAGAACTGGCGGATTTTATTGTAAAGACCGACAAGAAGATCGGAATCCTAAGTATCTTACCAGTAAACGAGAATACCGGTGAATTCTTTAAAGACCAGCACGGGTTTATCGTTTCGACTGATCCGAATTCTGCGGTTCTTCAAATTATGGCTTCAAGTAATGATTGCGGTGTGATCCCATGCCTAGATATTTATCAGTCAGACAACGACATCGGAAAGGCGCGTGATTATCTCAAAAAGCAAGGCTACAATCTAGATGATTATGAGTATGAACTAGGCGACAACTATCTTTTTGAGCCGAATTATCGGCGAGTAAAATAAATTATTTGCTGTAATTATAAATTATTGAATTATCGCTTAATACCTCAAGCCATAATAGACTACTTTGTTCGTTATCGGTTTTAGAAAAACGAATTGTTAGCGCGTATTTTTTAGAAGAGATCCTGAAGGAGTAATTATCTTCCGCGTCTTTCCCTAGACTATCTTTCTCGTAACTAAATTGCGCGTCTGGGTAGGCATAGGTAGTAAAACGTCTGACTAGATTTTCCGTTTCATTATAAATTGAATTTGGTAGGTTTTCTTCGATCGAGGATAGGCCATATATTACATTAGTACTGTCGCCATTGGACGAAGCTCCGGTATAAGTATCTACGACCGTTCCGGAGGTACGATCATAGAATTCGTTGGCGGACAAGTCTGGCGTAGCGACTGCGTTGATTGTTATCCAACTTATTCCTAATATTATCAACACTCCTGCGCCAATTAGAACCGGCTTTTTCAGCTTAGCTTGAGTCTGGGGTTTTATTAAATCAATTTCCATAATTATTTTTTGATTGCTTTAATATTGCCAACATTCATGCCTGCATTGACGACTGCTGCGGGATCGAAGGCTTTACTGAGGGTGTTTTCTCTCCCCTTAGTACCGTTAGAATCGGCGATCAGCCATTTGCCATCTTCTGTGATCCCACGGATGCCGATATAATGTCCGCCGGACGTAAATGGGCTTGAGCCTTTGCCGCTGGTATGGATCATCCAGCCGTCTTTTAGGGCTGTGGTGATTTTCTGAATTGCGTCTCCACTACCTGAAGCTGCAAGATCTTTGTATTGTAGCCCGTATTCTTTGGCTAAGACTTGGGTGATTTTCCAATCGCTACCACTAGTCACATGGCATCCTTGCTCGCCGGCGATTTTCGCCGTCATATCGGGAGTGATTTTCTTTCCGGTAAGTGCAGTTGCCATCATGGCGAATGATGATGGTCCACACCCAGATGCCCCGATGGTGTTAACATGGAAACCGTTTCCGCAGGCGCCGGTACCGCCACCCCAAGGGATGCTTGCCCATTGAGAATCAAACTGATTGTAATATGGAAAACCCGATCCGTCGTAGTCGGAGAGACCGTCGATTGATGGATATATGCACGCTCCGACTTCGCTTGTAAGATCTACCGCTACTGCATTAGAGCCGCTTGCATTGGCTGTAGCATTTGCTATCATTTCAGGATATTGCTGAGCGAGCTCCTCTGAGCTTAGCCATTCATTTTGGACGGCTAGATCTTGGATCATAAGAATAATTCTAGAAACTTTTTCTATATAGTTTGGGTCGGTCGCATAGCCAGCGGCTTTAATAGCTACAAGATAAGCGAACGGATCAGTAATGGTATTACCTTGGAAGACGCCGTGATTACGATAGGTGCTTGTCTTGCGAATGTTTTCATAATACCCTTGCCATCCTTCTAGCTCGCTGGCGTAAGACAGCGCACATTCAAATGGGCAATGATCGTATGCACCGATACCGAAATAATTATGTTTCTCTCTAGCCAAGCGAGATGTTCCGGCTCCACTTTCAAGAATACCCTGTGCTATCACGGTTTCCCAAGGGATACCATATTCTACACTGAGTCTCTGTGCGATACTGACATGGTCACTGACGAACTGTTCTTGTTGGTTGCTCAGGCCTGATCCCGAACCGGACACTAGATCACCGCCACTAGTAGCGGGGGCTGGATCGCATTGAGTGGAAGACGGATCATAATAATAAATGCCGTTTCGGTAAAAGAAATTTAGGGTAGAATTATCCGGCGTTGCACCCACCTGGGGGGGGGGTAATTATTGAAGATAGGGTAAGTATACCGAGAAAAACGACTAGTGCAATATGATAAAAAACAACCCGAGTACACCTAGTTTTGTTATGTAAGTTTCTGCTCTGCTGAGGCTGCGGGCGGGATTTGCGAGCGAAATTAGTCTTCATACAGATAATTATAACATAACCATCTTAGATGTGCCCGGATGCTAACTTCTAAAATTTAAAAATCGATATATGGTGGCTCCTACAAGGCTCGAACTTGTGACCTCACGAATGTGAATCGTGCGCTCTAGCCAACTGAGCTAAGGAGCCATTTGAATGTCTAATAGGGCGGAGGAAAAATAGAGATTACAGAACTATCTTTCCGGCCCTATGTATGCTATAATAGCATGAAATAGCGCATAAAACTAGACAAAATAATAAATTATATTGCACCATGGACCTAGCAAAATATAAGGATGAGAAAAACGAGATTGAGCAATTTTTGGCTGAGCCAGAGGCTTACGCAAAGCCGAATTTTGCCGATCAATCAAGGCGACTGGCCGAGGTTGAAAAGATCTTAGCGCTTGGTGATGAGATCGAGCAGCTTGAGCAGAATCTCCGTGAAGCACGCGCACTCATAAATGACCCCGACCTAGGAGAGCTAGCTAAGAATGATATTGATGAAGCGACGACTGAGCTCGCAAAGAAAACTGCAGCGCTCGAAGAGCTATTATTGCCTCGCGACCCAAATGATGATCGCCCGACCATTATGGAGATCCGTGCGGGTGCTGGCGGAGATGAAGCCTCGCTATTTGCAGCTGAGCTTTATCGTATGTATGTGCGTTATGCGGAGCGTCACGGTCTCAAAGTCGAGCTTATGAGCCAAAATGAGAATGAGACTGGCGGCATGAAAGAAGTCGTACTGAGGATCACAGGCGAGCGGCCTTATGGACAGTTGAAATTCGAGGGTGGAGTGCATCGCGTACAGCGGGTACCAGTGACGGAGAGCCAAGGGCGGATCCATACTTCAACGGCTACAGTGGCAGTTTTGCCGGAGGCTCAAGAGAGTGATATTGAAATTAAGCCAGATGATCTAAGGATCGACATCTATCGTTCTGGTGGTCATGGTGGTCAAGGTGTAAATACGACTGATTCCGCCGTACGCATCACGCATCTACCGACGGGTATTGTAGTTGCGATGCAGGATGAGCGCTCACAACAGCAAAATCGGGTCAAAGCGATGACGGTGCTGCGCACGCGCTTGATGGAAAAAAAGAAACTCGAAGATCAAAAAAACGCTAGTGATGCGCGCAAGTCGCTGATTGGATCGGGCGATCGCAGTGAAAAAATTCGCACTTATAATTTCCCGCAGGACCGCATTACCGATCATCGCGTGCACTATTCACGTTCAAACGTTTCGGCGGCAATGGACGGCGATATCGAAGATTTGATTGATGAGCTAGCGAAAGCTGAGCGCGAATTGCCCCAGTAGAGTATAATAGTCACGGGAGGAGTAGTTGATAAAGGGGGTATATCATGATTATCGCGATAATCGCAGGTATCATTGGTAGTGTAGTTGCATTCTTCACAGTGGCTGGTTTAATTTTAGCCATTTGGGACAAAGGTATCAAAACATTAAAAACTAAGGATTGCTGGATTAATCTCGCACAGTTTCTTTCAACGGTAATGTTTTACATCGCGGGCACGTTATTTTTTAGCTTGATTTGCGTATTGATGTCGCCGTTTTGGATTGCAGAAGAAATAAAATATTGATAGCAAAGTTAACACACGTTTCCTCCTCCCAACCCCGCTTCGGCGGGGATTTCTTTGACCCAAAGGATAGTTTCTGAGCTGAGGCATTTTATTGACTTTTACACGAATGTGTGATATAATGGAAGTATGGATGTTGGTACTTGGCTCCGTGAAGCAAAGGGGTGGGTTGATTCGCTAGATGCGGATTTGATTGCGCTCAATAATTTTGCCCCTGAGGGGGCGGATCGGAGTTGGTTAGTATCGAATAATGTTGTAAAAATTACAACAAGTACGAAGCGGCAAGCCGATGAGATGCTCAAAAAACGCGCCTCAGGAGTGCCGCTGGCTTATTTACTGCGCTATCGCGAGTTTTATGGGCGCAAATTTCAGGTGCGACCAGGAGTATTAATTCCTCGTCCAGAGACAGAGACGCTGATTGACCTCATTAAGGAACTAGATCTGCCGCCTCGTACGCGGTTTCTAGAAATCGGCACCGGCTGTGGCTGTATTGCGGTGACTTTGGCGCTGGAATTTCCGCAATCTGAGGTTCTTGCGACTGACATAAGTTCGGATGCGCTCATGGTTGCTGAGCATAATAATATTTTGCATGAAGGGCGACTGAGTCTCGTAAAATCAGATTTATTCGAGGCAATTAATCCGCGCATCCACGGTAAATTTGAAGTGATTGTGGCGAACATGCCCTATGTTGATCCAACTTGGCAATGGGTGAATCCGGATTCCCTGCGCCATGAGCCGCTAGAGGCACTTTATTCTATTGGCGAGAACGGACTTTCGATCTATCGACGGTTTTTTGAAGATTTACGATCCCGTAGTACAGAGCTAGGAGTGAAGTTCTGCGTAGTAGAGGCTGATCCTTGCCAACATAAAGAGCTGATTGGGTTTGCTACTAAAAATGGTTGGAAATTGTTAGCGCAGCGTGATTACGGAATCTGCTTCCGCAAAAAACGCGTTTATAAAAAGACTGAACGTCCAGTACGGAAGTCGATCAAAAAGAATAAAGACTAGATACTAAAGCGTGGCTGACTAAAACCAATCACTAGCACTAAAATCATGATTGCTGAAAAAACGAGCGGCAGGGCGACATTGGTGAGTGTGAGCTTACCTTTATGCTTTGACATGTCGGTATAAACTTGAAAATAAGCAAATGCAAGTACAGTCAGAATTAAAGCCAACTGCGATAGGCAAATACCGCTACTGCCGAGTGTGTAAATTATTAGCCAAACGTGGCTTAGCCAAGAGATTTCTGCGAAGATTAGTCCAACTGCTAGTGAAATGAGCGTAGGATTAGTGTCGCTAGCTTGTACAAGTACATGGTTTGACGCGGCATAGCCGATGATAAATCCACTAGCTGCAAGTATTAACGACATAATATTGTCATTTGTGATTGCAGCAAAAACTGAAGCAGCTGTGCTGCCGACTAATACCGCGGTCAATGCTTGAATGATGGCCGCGTTGGTCGAAGAGCGGGGTTTAAGGATAATTAGCCAAACCGCATAAGCTCCCATCAGCACAAAATGCACTGGTAGAAAAGTCTTGCCAGCAGCATAAGCTAGAAGCACGAAGCCCGTTCCGACAATAAAATCAACCAAGCTCGAGCGAATATTCAGGAACCAATAGCGATGATTGACTGCAAAAATCCGCCATTTTGAGATAACGATTAGAATTAAACCGATCAAGCAATTGCCGGTCACGACGGTCGCGCTAATCGAAACTACCGCGAGAGCCAAATTAAGCAAAATATGCATCACTGAGCTGAGCGCGTTGCGACTTTTGCGGATGAAAATATAGTCAGCCATGTCACTATTATAGCATACTGTGTTATAATGAAATAATGGAAACTAAGGTTAGTTACTTTACTAGACATCCTTTACTTAAGGATTTTCTGAGCTTAGTCTTTTTTATAGTTTGTGTGGTAGTTGGGACAATTATTCTGAACGCTTATGTTTTCCGCTCATATAATGTAGTGGGCTCGAGTATGGAAAATACTTTTCATAACGAAGATCGGGTGATTGTAAATCGCTTACGTGTGTCGTGGGACCATTTTTTAGGTAAAGAATACGTGCCAGAGCGTGGCGATGTGATCGTGTTTGCGAATGGAGCGGCTTCTGGACCGTTGACTTGTGAAGCTTTGGTCGGACACTCGGACCAATTCTTAATCAAGCGAGTAATCGCATTTCCGGGTGAGCGCGTAGTAGTAAAAGATGGCGTAGTAACAGTTTATAATGACGAGCATCCTGACGGATTCCATCCCGACGACACGACTCGTGTAGATGAAAATAATGGTCCTAAGCTCGATACTTCGGGCGAAGTTGACATGGTGGTTCCAAGTGGCGAGTTATTTGTGGCCGGCGATAATCGTGAAGGTGCACATTCGCTAGATTCCCGTTCAGGCCTAGGTACGATACCGTTTTGTCGGGTGATCGGTCCAGTTTTGATGCGAATTTATCCGCTTAACAAGATTAGCTTTTTCTAAGAAATTAGGTTGCGGGCCTCGTCGGTATTGTGGCATTGCATGAGCTGGGCGCGGAGTTCTTTGGCGCCGTCGTAATTGTTGACGTAGATCTTGAAATAGTGTTTGAGCGGCTCAAAGCTAAGACTATGACCATACTTTGTAAGGGTGGCTTTTGAAGTTTGGTCAAATAGATCAAGATGGAGACGTAGAAGTTGGAATAGTTGCGCTTGGGTAGGGGTGTGGGATGTAAAACAGTATGGATTCTCAAATACCCCACGACCAATCATCCAGCCATCAACCTTGGCGTTCGAATATTGACTGCGGAGAGCCGCAATGTCTTGCAAGTTCTTGATGTCGCCATTGATGACTAGCTTAGTAGAGGGTGAGATTTTTTCCCGGAGAGAGGCGATTTCCGGGATTAGCTCGTAGTGGGCGGGGACTTTGGACATTTCTTTGCGAGTCCTGAGGTGGACGGTCAAAGCAGCGGGATGTTCATGGAGGATCTTCGGTAGCCATTCGCGATATTCATCGATGTAGGTGTAACCGAGTCGGGTTTTTATAGAGACCGGAAGTCGAGTCGCTTCCCTAGCTTGACGTAGGCATTCAAGTGCGAGCTCTGGCGTACGGATCATTGCAGCGCCGCCGCCAGCAGCATTGACATGACGATCAGGACATCCCATGTTAATATCGAGCCCCGAAAAGCCCAGTTGTTCTAATTCGCCGGCTAACATATGGAAATGTTCCGGGTTCTTCCCCCATATCTGCGCGATAATTGGCGTATCACTAGGGGCGATCTCTAATCGTTCTAGAGCATTATTGCGACCTTTTTCGGAGGCAAAGCTGCTGACATTGGTGAATTCAGTAAAAAAGAGGTTTGGGTGTCCTGCATGCGCGATCACCTGACGAAAAATTATATCCGTAACGCCTTCCATTGGCGCCAGTATAGTAAAATTTTCTGGTAGAGTTTCCCAAATATTAGCTTGCATTCTAAAATTATAACATAAAATGTGTGTATTTTGTAGTGACAAGATAGATCGAGGTCGGTATAAAGCATAGCCATATTGACTTTTGCAAAAATGTATGATATAATGAAAGGATAGGGTGATGCACATTAAAGATTGACTATTCCTAAAAGATAATCATTGTGCATTGACCTGTTTCTTATGGAGGGGGGTGAAAAAATGGCAGAAAAAATAGTAGGGCGGATGAAGGGCGACATTTTGGCCGAACAGACCCGGCGAGGGGTCACGGATAGTGCGGTGCGTACAAAATATAGTAGCTGGAGTACGACCGATCCGAAAGAAGTGATTTTTGAGCTGGAAACTCCGATTTCGCCGATAGATGACGCAATGTCGAAGTTGGCGAAATTGAAATACAGCCATAGGAACATGGATATGATCCACGACTGCTCTTTTCGCTTGACGGCGACTCAGGATAGTGTGAAAGTCTTACTCAATAGCGCGTTGAAGGCACAGGGGCTACATAAATATATGCGTAGTCTGTTTGATGATACGATTACACATGCGATGTATCGCGTTCAGTTGACCGTGAGCCAGCTGAACTTGTCGCTCTATGCGAAACAGCCTGGACACGATGGCGTTGGCGTGGACATTTGCTTGTTTCCTGAAGCACCTTTGGCTATGTGGATAGCATATCCAACCGCGCTCCGTGACAAGGTGAGTTTTGCAGTGGTGAATTTTTGCCCGCCAAGCAGCATGCCTGATGAAAAAGGGCTGATCAGACTCGAAGAATATCAGGACATTGACGGAGCAGATGCGAGATTAATTCGCGTGGTCGAGAGCACGATGGTGCACCCTGAGGCTGGATACCACATTCAGATCAAAAAGAAAGAGTACGTCTAATTAGTCATGGTATCATAGGAAGGAGGTCATTCATGCAGATAACCCGCTTCGGCGGGTTATTTTTGTGCGCTATCTTCACGGAAAGAGAAGCAGATGGGTGTGCCAACGAAAGGATATTTTTCGCGGATTTTGCGTTCCAAAAAGCGTTTGTAGGACCAGTGTAGTAATGCAATATCGCGACCATATACCACGAACCATGGTGGACAAGTATCAGTTTGAACCATGTATTTGAGTTTTGGTCGGGTATTTTTGAGCCCAGCAGGAGTGTGCTCGAGAATAGCTTCGTTGAGGATCTTGTTTAGCTCGGAAGTTTTGATTTCTTGGTGTCGCGTCGCGTCGATTTCGGTTGCTAATTGGAAAAGCTGAGTAATATTAGCGCCTGTTTCGCTAGACGTGAGTAATACGGGTGCATAGGGCAAGAAATTGAAGTCGCGTTCAAGCTCGGCGATGATTGGATCCGGATCGTCGATTAGGTCGACTTTGGTCAATACCACTATGATGCCTTTGCCGGCATCGACGATTTGCCCCGCAAGAGATTGATCAAGCTTGGCATGCGGTTCGGTGGCGTCGATCAGGAGTGCACAGATGTCGGATTCCTCAATTGCAGCTAATGTACGCAAGGCGGAGAATTTTTCGATACCAACTTCACGTTTCCCGGGGCGACGTAGACCGGCAGTATCAAGGATTTCGATTGTGCGTTTGTGGTAGCGGATTTCTACACGATTGATATCGCGCGTAGTCCCCTGGCGGGAGCTGACGAGTGCTTGCTGTTTATCGCCTAGGCGATTGAAAAGACTGGATTTACCAACATTTGGGCGTCCGATTAGGGCAAGTTTGAGCGGAGCGGTTAATATTGGATCGTTGTTTGAATCCCCCCCTACTCTGTCTACTTGCTCCGATCGCTCATTGCTGTCGGTTATCGAAGACCCTAAGCTAGCGCGCGAGGAACGATCTCCGTATAGTGATTGCAGAATGAGCTGTTTCAATTCTTTAGTGCCTTGGCCGGTAGTAGCCGAAACGCGCAAAGTCTGTTGAGCCTTGAACCCGAGGTTTAAAAATTCTGTTTCTGGTAAAGACTCGCCAAGGTCAGATTTATTCAATAGTAGTAATACGGGTTTTTGTGATTTTAGCGCAGCGCGAGCAATTGATTTGTCGCGATTGTCAGGATATTTTGAAGAGTCGAGAGCGAGTAAAATTAGATCAGCTGCGTCGATAGCGTCGTTAATTTGATCTTGGATATTGGCTTCAAAGTCATCTTCGGGGTCTTTGAGTCCGGCCGTGTCGATCAACAAAAAACGCTCATCAATGCGCGCCATGACATTATCGCGCGTTGTACCAGCTTCACGAGCGACGATTGCAATGTTGCGATGCGCCAAGCGATTTAGTAGGCTGGATTTGCCGGCGTTAGTTTGGCCAATCAGGGCTACGATCGGTAATTTTTTCATGATTTTATTATACAGGGGTAGCAGCAAAAAGTAAAATTTTAATGCTTTTAATTATATTATCAGAGTGGTATAATATAAGCAAATAGGCAAGGTTAAGTCAAAAAACTGCGAGCAGACTCCCGATTGCCGACGAGAGTTTGAATGGGGATATAAATATATGACCAAAGAAAATAATAAAGTTAATGTAGCCAGCGCGAAAGTCGCGAAGGTGTCGAGTCAGATTAAGGCGGCGACAGTGGAAGCGGAGGAAAAACCTACCGCGATTAAGGTTAATACCAAGAATACGGACAAGAAAAATCCCGCGGCCAATACGAAGGGGTCTTCATCTGTTGCGGTCAAGATTCAAAAAACGGGCTCGAAGCAAACTGGTGCAAAATCTAATAACGCTAAACCGAATTCATCGCGTCAAGCAACGAGCAATAGTAGAGGCAGATCCGGGAAAGCTAGTACTACAAGTGGTCGCACTAACGCTGCAGTGCGTACTGCTAAAAATTCCTCAAAGACAAGGCAAAACAGTCGAATTCTCAGTGTCGTGGAGCTCGGTAATGATGCTCAGCATCGGGCGAATGTGAGTAGAGTGAGCGATGGCACGATGAAAACGGCTGGGATGTCGACTGAGACTCGTACAGTCGAGACCGCTAAAGTCCAGGATGCGGCGGCTTCGGCTAAACAGAAATCCAAAACAACTTCCAAAAAGAAAAAACCTGTGATTATTTTGTTGGTTATCTTAGTTATTGGTCTGATTGCGGGGGTGGCGGTATGGGCTTTTAATCGCAGCAATCGTAATATGTGTACGGTTGATTTTGAATCGAATGGTGGTTCAAAAGTTGAGAGCGTTGAGGTTGTGTGTGGCGGGAGGATCAGCCAGCCGAAAGATCCAGAAAAAGATGGTTTTGATTTTCGCGAATGGTCATATCGTGGACGAAAATTTAATTTTAAAGACAGCACTGTGAATGAGGATATGATCTTGGTTGCAAAGTGGGATGCTAATGAAGATACTGAGACAGTGACAATCAGTTTCGATTCGAACGGTGGTTCCGAGATTGAAGATTTGATCATCAAGGCAGGAACTGCGACGATGGCGCCGGTTGATCCGGTACGCGATGGTTATACTTTTGATGGTTGGTATCTTGATGATGAAAAGTTTGATTTCTCGCAGGCAATAGATGAGGATATAACACTGGTAGCACGTTGGAGTGGCGGTACCGAAGGCGGTAACAATGTTGATTCTGGGGTTTCGCGACCGAGTGTACCCAATTCTAACGGATCGCAGAATTCTAATACTCAGCCGACAACACCTGATTCATCGACGCCCGGAGGTTCCAGTGGTAATACCGGTGACGGTAGCGGCAATGGAAATGGTAACGGAAATTCTGGGAATACCGGGGGTAATACCGGTGGAGATAATACCGGTGACGGATCAGGTAATAATGGCGGCAGCGATGGCTCTGGTGATGGCGATGGTTCTACGACTACTCCAGGTGGCGACAATAATTCAAATGTGCCAAATCCAGACGACTCTAGTCAGAATCAGCCCTAAAAGCCTTTGCAATCGATAATCACTGTGTTATAATATACGTAGTGGTTCCGTCGTCTAGTGGTCCAGGACGTCTGGTTCTCATCCAGAAAATCGCGGGTTCGACTCCCGCCGGAATCACCAAGTAAAGACATCACGTTTGATACAAAATAAGGCGTTTATCCTAATTCATATAGGTGAACGCCTTATTTGATGGTTATTTTAATGTAAGTTGGGATGGGCTTCCTGGTTGCTTAACTCAGATATCAAGGTACGATGAGGCTTCCTCTACC
>OFGF01000473.1_pt1 | contig 34806 bp, 47 predicted proteins | sample 1521711 | NCBI WGS metagenome assembly OFGF01 (sample SAMEA3504092, study PRJEB24116) | mouse gut metagenome | biome: mouse gut; feature: mouse-associated habitat; material: faeces | place: Denmark | collected 2011 | reverse complement strand
CCTGGGCTGGCATTTGTGTTCTCTTAGGGTCTGCATGACCTCTGTCCAGGTTATTCTAGCTTTTAATTTCTCTGTTGCTTTTTTGCTTGGCATATTGTGTACTTCGTCTTTTTTGTATAACGAATCTATTTTATTATCATCATCTAATGGTTCTGTTATCTGTAAATCATTAGATTTTATTTTTTTATAATCGCTTTTCTTGATTTCTTCACCTTGTGGTTTTTCTTTTCCTAAATTTTCTTCTTCGAATTCCTCATCTGGTAATTCTCGTTTAAACCCATCTATATATACAACATATCCAGCTATTCCAGTAGCTTCATAACTTTTTGCAAATTCTTTATATCCATATACTGTTTTTGCAATTTCAGTCCATGGATCATTTGTATTTGAATCAAGATTTTTGTCGGTTAATCTTTTTTCCTCGTCTAATATCCATTCTCCCTCTGAATCACTAAAATGAGCAATAACTTTTTCATTTCCATCTTCATCAACAATTTTAATTTTTCTCTCTTTAGCTGGATAATCAATAACTTCTTTTAAAAGTTGTCTTGATTCGGCACGTCTACATCCAGTTGAATATGTAAAAACCAAGTAAGCTAATTTTTGCCATTCTTCACGTTTCTCTAATTCTTCACAGAGCATAATATATTCATCTGGCGTAAGCGGTTCTTTTGGGTATACATTTCCCGTTTTTACTACTTTTAATCCGACTGTGAAATTGCGGAACGTAGGATATTCCTCTTCATACATCATCATTACATAATTACAAAATGAGCTAACACTTGACTTTTTAAATTTGATAGCAGAATCAGATAAGCCTCTGTTTGTAATCCAATTCAGATATCTTACATATTCTTTCTTTTTTATGTCAAGAAAACTTTTATTGTTAAGATTTTGTTTAACCCAATAGAAAAATATTCGTAATCCAGATTTGTAAGCAATTTTTGATTTTGCAGCAAGTTCAGTCTGATTATCTAAATATTCTTGAACCATATTTCTATTAAATTCCAAAACTTCTGACCACATTTCATCCGTTATATCTTCGCTGCGTTTTGCATTTTTACCGTCCACATTTCTCACTTCCTTCCGTTCAATAAGTAACCAGTCTCATCACTGATAGACACACTACTTGCACCGTGTATATAATCTCTAAAGTTTTATTGTGTTAAATTATGTACCCAATGATTATAATTCTCTACAATCCATTTTCTTCCTTTTTCAGTCCATTTAAGACATGGTTTTGCGTTCTCAGTATCATAACTTTGATAATCAGCATATTTTTCAGTTATCAACCATTCATATTCAGCATATGGACACCATGTACCTGATTGATTCTTGAAAATAACTCGGTTCAGATTCATAATTTGATTTAATTTTGTAGCACTTTTAAAACCTAAATCTTTTGCTACTACAGTTGTTGTTATAAGCCCTTCTTTATTTAGAACTTCATCATGATATTCGGCTTTGGGTTTTAAAACTTCGTTTTCTGCCTTTAGTGGAGCAGTAGCTAATTCGACAAGTCTATTGTGGGCTGCTGCAACTTCTAAAGGATCTTTACTGAAAAGTTGAAGTTTTAATTTTTCTTCCTCAGAGAGATAATCGCCTGTTTTAAGTTTTTCTTACATTTTGTTAAAAGCATCTATGTATTTTAATTTCCATTCAAGTGCTTTCTTACCATTAAATCCCATACACAATAAAGAAAAAGCATCTCTATTCATATCAAAACATCTATATATCTTTCCACGTTCATTTTTATAAGATGATTCAATAAACATTTCACTCCACACTTTTGTGGAGTCAGATATTAGATTATCGATATCCCTTAATATACTATCATGACGCTTTCCAAATTTCTCAGCCACATCAAGGCTACTTACTAATATTTTTCCATTTCTGTTTTCTAAAATAATATCGTTCATACAACTTCTCCTTTTATAAAATATTTTCAGTAAAAGGAGAGGACAGGTAATTATCCTGTAAGTTTCTCCCATTGTTGGTGTGGTAGGAGTATACCCTACACATGCGTACCACCAATGGTTTATCCGTTTATAGGTAATCAGTCGCTTCACTGATCGGCAGTTACTTTCACTCACTGCAAATCTCTAAATTATATTTCTCCAAATAAAAAAGACTTGCGATCAATTTCTGAACGCAAGCCTTGCTTTATAAACTCTGATTAAGTATCAGATACTTTCAACAAAATTTACCAATTAAACAATCTTCTAAAACAATCCATCTCATGGAAAATATCATTCATGCATGTCATTCTACGTTCCATATCTGTAATAATTTCCAACGCTTCGTCAACATCAAGATTACACTTCACAGAAATGGTATAATCGCCATTTTTTAATTCGTTTGCTTTATTATCTACCAAATTAGGAGTAAATTGTGAAACATATTCATTAAATGTCTCTTTATCCACGGACTTGCCATTTACCATATATGAGTGTTCTGTTTCGTCTTCAACATCATTATCTGATCCTTCGTCTAAATCATCTTCACCAACGCACACTTCATATATTTCTTCTGAATCAATATGTTTAAATACGGCAGAAGAGCAGTTGTCCATTACATAAGTAATAGTAGCATCATCATCAAAATATCCGTTTGCTCGTTTGAACTTTTCACACCAGATACCATCCTGATTTAATGCAATCCGATACTCGTCATAGTATTTCTCAAATTCTTCTCTATGAATGTCAATGCTCACCATATCATATCCAAGACACAGTAATTCCCTAACAATTTCTTTTGCTTCTTCATATTTTGCAATAATTGATACATCATCAAATTTGTCTTCTAATGAATCAAATGTATCTGCAATATCACAGGCAAATCCCTCATAATCTCCATATTCTAATCGTTCCATTCTAATCACCTGCCAATCCAGATCACCCAAAAACTTTCTTTAGTGATTTTACAATCTTAACAGAACCTTCCTTATGCGCTGGGGTTGTATATGTTTCACCCTTCCTGTCGCCCATCATAATCTTGCCAGTTCTTTCAGGAACAACCTTAGATTTCACTTTGCAAACACCAGGAATTGTAACATCATCATCTGCAAGAACAACATCTTTAACAACAGATTCAAGAGCTGCAAGAACAGCGTTTACCTGTTTCTGATTTACTTCCTCAGTGGAAACCTCAGTAATTTTCTTGACAAGTTCAACTTTATTCATAATTTTATTTTCCTTTCCTTTCAATTTTTAACATTGTTTCGAAGTGAGATAGCAGCACCAACAATTCTCTATCTCCGAGCCGTCTATTAGTTCAGGGTGTAGTACGACTAATGACCACCTCTGCTAGTTGGAATTAATGTGATACGATATAGTAGTGACGCTATATCGTATCGTCAAAACGGACTACTCAAAAGTAGAAGAGTAGTCCTGTTTTACATAGTCACTTATGTGCATATAATATAAAAACTGTGTCACTCGTACACAGTCTACTTTGTCATGAAATTAGTAATTCATAGTCAATCCAGTTCAATAGGGTAACAACACTTGATTCCCTTATCGTTTACTACCAATACTGTTTGTGACGGTTTTCCAGTAAGTCTCTTTTGCCTGGTATATTCATCTCCACTTCCACCAAGACTTCCTGATTGTACAACTTTAATTCCAGAAACATCAGTCATTGCAGGATAATGTTTATGTCCACACACAACACAATATGGTGTCATTTTTGCCCATAAAATTAACTTAGATATTGAAGTGTCACTTGTAGAATCAAAATCACCATGCACTCCAAAATATAGTTTTTCTCTTACAAAGAATATAGATAGTGTATCATCAATATCTTCATCAATAACTGAGATGTTTTTAACATTTTTAAGCATGGACTTGATAAACCATAAAATAAGAGTATCTAACCGTTCTCCAAGTAATGCATCTTCTTTTTCCTCAAGACGACTATGATTTCCAGCAACTCCACGCAATTCAACTGTTTTGAAATATTTCCCTAGTTCATATACAAAATCAGAAATGTATTCGCAAGCAAGTTTTACTTGCTCAATAACATTTTCTTTATTTGTGACAGAAATGGTTTTATGTATAGAACCACTTATAAGATCTCCAAGAAGAAGGCAAATGCAATTCTCTGTATTATGAGTTTTCTGAATCTCTATGATTTCGGATAAATACTTCTCCAATCGTTCTTTGGCAATGAGAGAATCATATGCACCATCAAAACCATAATATGTTGCACCTATATGAAGATCAGATAAACATACAATCATATCATTTTCGCTATTTGAAACAGCAGGAGAGTATGTTACATATCTATCATTTGCGACATTAGATAGCATATCTTCAAATTTCTCTATTGTTGTTTCTAATCGTGATTCTTCCCTGAGTCTTCTGTTAATATCGAGTCTTTCATCATATAATTTACGTTTTTCTTTTTGAATTTCTTGCTTTTGTAGGCGAAGTTCTTTAAAGTATTCATCTTCACTCAAATTATTAAAAACGCCATTTTCTAGGAATTTCTTTGCCATTTGGTAAGGCTTACGCCAGGCAGCTTCAGAATATGGTTTATCTGGATCGCCAAAATATTTATTCATAAGATCAGCTATACCATTCCAATCCATATCTAATAAACCAGAATCTTTTGCTTGTCCTAATCGCCATAGGTACTGAAATTCATTTTCTGTTTCTTTTCTGGTTGTATCAAACAGAGTGGTCACCACCTTTACTCTTCATCATCTTCCGACGTAATTAAGTCTAAATCTTCATCTGATTTAAGACTCACACCAAACTCGATAGGTTGATTGATGAATGCTTTAAGTAAATCAGATACTTTTACATCCTGTTCTATATCATTTTCGTCAGTATAAGTAATAAATGTTCCATCTTCTGATAGAATTCCTTTTACATATAATTTGTCAACAATATTTCTTTTAAAAGAGAGCTTGCTTTTTGCCATTTAAAATCTTCCTTTCATTTATACTTTTTTATTATCAATTTGTTATATGTTTACATATGGTGGGCTATTGACGATGAGCCTTGCAACGGAGGACTGTTTGTACTAAACAGACAAAAGAGTAGCGGATTCTGACTCGAACAGACCCATTGGGGTATGAACCCAATATGCAACCATTTACACCTTACCGCAAATGTACCCAATAGGATTTGAACCTATGACATTCTGATTAAAAGTCAGATGCTCTACCAAACTGAGCTATGGATACAAGAACAAATGACGGTACTGCTAGAATAGCAGTACCGCCACCTGTATAGAATGGATCACTCTTTATAAACGCCTCTGATTCAGAAGGACTCTCGTATAATATTATCGGGAGTTAGAATCAAAACTTACTTCCAGAGCATGTGAAGTCGTACAGTCTCGCTTGGTGAACTTAACTGGTCTATATCACGTTTCACAAGTTTTTCATGCAACATCACACCAACTAACTTATAGTTGCATGTCAGACGGAAGTACAATTTAGGATAATTGAGAACCATATAATCATTCTAAATGCCCTATAGGCACTGTTTCAGAACCAGTAGTGATTAGTACTGATGGAATCTCATGGATGTGTCAAGCCACTTTTGGAGGCATAAACATCTACATGTGTTGGTTCACATTTATGGCTGCGCACACCACACACAATTTCACATTCTTGATAAGTGTGATAGAAGCGATAAATCATTATTCTGAGTCTTTATGTTATCGTGGCAGCCTTAGATTACCACTGACAAGTTAGTCATAGATGATAAATTTCAACATAATTGTAATTAAATAGTTTAAAATGCCGATATTATAAATATAAAATATGAAACAAGGTAGGTAAAGCTATATGGAGTCCTTTTTACTATGGAGTCAATTAATATATAATATATCATTTATTGTCTTCACATTTTTATTAGTTATATATAGTATAAAATCATATAACAATCAAAAAAAACAACCATATATATTGATTTCAAGAATTAATTATCATTTTATTGAAGAAACAAATAATAATAATTTAGTTTTTCTTGACATTTTTAATGCGGGTGACTTTGTTGCACGAATGGTAGAAATTCACCTTATTATTAATCATAATCCTCCAATTTGTTTAGATCGTATTAATTTTATTTCTCCTAAAGAAAATTTTGAATTTTATTTAGGAAGGCGTATAGATAGAAAAATAATATTATTTAATGGCGATGAATATGAATTGGCAAACCCTATAGATTATGATTATTTTACCGAAACTACAAATGAAAACATAATTACATTAACCATACGTACAATTTGAAACTAATTGAATTTTTGCTATTTACAAAATAATTTCCGATTAACCTGACCAATATAATATTTTGATAAACATGCTTTCACATTTACGTGCTCGTGGCATTCTATGTTTTGAAACATTCCTTTTGAATATTTCTTCTTTTTTATGTATTTTCTTTTTATGTTAATGCCATTTAATAGTTTGATATTTACTTCTTCAGATGGAGTGATAGAAGATAAGTAGTCAAAAATAATATTCTCTGCCGATTTTAATATCTTACGGACTGTCGCTACATCTATATCTTCTTTTGTTGCTATTTGATTTATTAAAACATCTTGTGTAATATTCAAATAACTTTTCTACCTCCATTCTGGTATCGAATTCGATTGTAAAGAATCATATCTTTCTTTGTAAATTTTAACATTCAATACCTCCGTATTTTGTTATATGTGCGATATGATTATTCTTTCTCTTATACGCACAAAACTTCTAGCGTTATTTACGGCTGAATATTTCTTGAATACATTTTTTCAGACGTAAATAACGAGTTAAAAAACATTAGTTTGTTGTGCTAACATTTCTTCGTTTTCTCATAAGTTCTCTTTGATATTTCTTTCTATAATCAGATTGGCATTTTTCACAACGATAAGTTTTATTATCCTTTATATCAACTTCGATCCATTCACCACAATCAATACATTGAATAAATTTAGTTTTCTTTACTTCAATATTTCTCTCCAAACTATTTACAATATATTGACCATAGCAGAACCACAATAGCTGCTTATATCGTTTCCCTTTACCATACAGATATTCTACTAACATATCTGTAATAGTTTCTTCCGAATATCCAAACTGAGCAAATTCATCTCGTATTTTACAAGCAATATATCTAAGATTATCTATGTATTCATCTTTCATATTGATCATATAACGGTATTGTTTGTTTAACTCATCATATAAATCAGATACCTCTTTACTACAAATAATTTGGGGATTAGACATCATATATTTATAATTGATACTATCTAACCTCAAACCACGAGTATTTATAGGCTTATTAGGAATTCTCTCATATATCTTATTTACAAAACTTTCATTACGCTTTTTTACTTGTGATTTTTCTTTATCCTTTGCATATTCAAAAAAAGCTGGTAATTTACAGTTTGTATATTTGGCAATTTGCTCATTTATTTCATGAGGAAATTCTGGCTTATATAAAGTTTTTGCGTAGTCGATCACAAAATTATTTTGACAACATAATCTCTTTACGCAATCAATCGCTTCTGACTTTTCTTCATCTGTACCATAGATAAATACCTCATCATTCCATATTTTAGAAATATTATTGCTGTATATACCAATATTTCCACCTGTGAAAGCAGCGTTAAGTCCAGCGTAGATATTCTTATTGTTAAGCTGAGTAGGTTCTGCTTTTCGCATATTATAATAAAGTGGTACAATACCATTCATATTACGTTCTGCAATTCTTACAAAATCTTTGTCAGCTACAACAAGACTTTTATCTCCGTCAACATCGTACATCAAAACTTTACTGATCAAATCATGTGTGCTTGCATAAATTCCATCAGTTATAAACCATTCTCTGATATATTTCGTTCTGTCACCATAAACTTTGTTAGCAACATTGAAACGAATAGCATGTTCTTTATACAAATGAGGACTTCTTAAACAATCTAATTTTTCATTTTGTTTAAATAACCAACAGAATACCTCTTTGTCGCCCAATAATCCAGTAGGTGTATCAATGTGTCCAAACCAATATTCACAAGCAGCATAAAAGTCGGGGAGCAAAAATGTATATTTGCCATTAACTTCTAATTTTCCACTACGATATTTCTTCAAAAGACTATTCTTTACTTCACGGATCACATCTTTGGCATATGAGTCATTGAGTAGAGCAGGATACATTTTAACTGACTTTTGAAAAGCGTTCATATTTGTGTTATATGGCGTAATACCCAAAATATCCATCATAGTATCTTTAGAACTGCATACATTACTAATCCGTTCTGCTGATTTTTGTGTCAGCAAATCAATTTCATCATCAGTGATATTTGTAAGAGTCTGGAGCATCTGATAATTTATCTTTGCATTTTTTATCCTATCTTCTTCAACATTACATTTACCGGCGCTACAACGATACTCTTTGAAATATTCCTTATATTCGTCCCATGAGTCATAGTATTTGTACATCTTGAACTGTGATTTTGTAAAGATAATCTGTATATCCTCTTTAATTACATCATGTTCTTGACCATAAATATCTGTTATAATAGGAGAGTAGTTATTAACTTCAATAAACTTCCTAAAATTGAACACACCTAATAATCCCTTAATCCAGGGCGCACGGAACATAAAATTTTTGGTAGAAACCGATGGTAGAATCATACCAGCACCGTCAGTATGGGGAATTGGTACATAATCAGTTTTTCTCGTAATTGAATAATCAGTCTCATCTACAAAGTCGAAAGTGCCATATACATTAGTTTCAAAATCATCAATTACAATAGACTTATCAATATCAAATTCTTTCCACTCATCAGTGGCAGAATTTGTCAAAGCCATATATGCTAAATGTTTATTGACATTATTTCCACCTTTTGAGTTAATTTTATCTATTGTAAGACCACACATAACAGTCTTTTCAATCTCATTCCATACAGATTTCTTTATGAATACTGCTTTCTTTTTTCGGATCTGTCCTGCTGAAGAAGTGAAATACTTATATTTTTCGCCTTTATATGTAAATCCATAAAAGGATATATCTTTAAATACATCAAAATAATAAACCTGAACCGTAATCAAAGCATCAGTCAATTCATCCTGTTTAATGCCTATAGTCCTACTAAGAGCAGAATCAAACACCGATATTATATTTGTGTCATTCAAACTATCTTCTTTGATTGTACGAATATGATCTTTTCCATCTGTTAATTCATTCTGAGAAACTTTATGGGATAAAAGAGTAAGTAACTTCTCTTTTGATTCTTTTGCTTTTTCTCTTTTATGTTTGATTAATCTTATCCAATGTAAATATTCAGAAACAGTGTCGTAAGAAAAATCAACAATATCAACTTCTTCTGTCTTATCATTTTTCAGATTCTTAATATCGTCTTCTGTATATCCAAACTGTTTTAACTGTTTTTCAATTTCTGGTAATTTGTTCTGAACATAATTACGTTCTCTACGATATTTACAATTCATATCATGTAAGTATTTCTCATGATTACTGTAAAAATGTCCAGTATCTACAGAATACATATTATATTGTTTATCTAGCAATTCATACCTCCATTAAATTCCATTACATTCCCAAAAATCTTCCATAGAATCATATCCATGACCTACAATAGAATCACAAAACATTTCATATCCACAAAAAGAATCATCTGCATAACTACGACAACTATCATAATTATCACAATCTGCACACATCGGAATTTGTTCAGAAAAGTATTCGCCATCTTCACAATTTTCATATTTACATTGTGCCCAATGTTTTATAAAATCGTCTTCATCAGATATTTTTTCTTCTTCAGTTCTTGTATCATATTTATCAAGACATTCTTCACATATACTATTTGAAAAATCATCACCACATATAATACAATCTTCACAAAAATATTCGTGACAATCATAACAAAATGGAATTTCATAGCTATCATATAATAAATCTTTGTCTTGTTGTTCATTTGTAATTAATGGAGTTACATTTTCTCTATACTCATTTAAATCATTAAATGTATATCCAATTAATTTTCCACAACAATGGCAATATAGAGGCTCCCTTTTGGTTATAATAGGATAAGATGACTGAAGCATTTCAAACACTTTTGACAAGATATTTCTGCTACCTTTAAAAATATTTGCGTAATATCCATCATTTAATACATAACAATTTTTGAAAAATTGTTGTGTATATATGAAATTAATACTAACAGACAAATTATTATGATTAATACATAATTCAATAAATTCATTCTCTTTAAAATCTATATTGATTCTATATTCTTTTGTATTGAAATACGCAAATAAATCTTCTTTTAATTTACTAATATCATTTTTATAAAGATAAAACATGATACTTTTATATTTATATTTTTTCATCTAAATACCTTCCTTTCATTAAACCAATGAAATTTCTAATTTATCTAATTCGACAATTCCAATCGTTCTTATCAATAAACCACTCGCTATTCCACCAACATATATAAATACATTGTGGTAGATTATGTATTATTGGAATAATCCATTTTGGTTTCATCATGACTTTATTCTCCCATAGTCTTAATATCAAATCCTAGCCACTCCAATAAATCCCTCATACCATGAAAACATTCATAGTGACGATACTCACCGTCCAAGTTTTTAATATATTCTTCTCCATCGTAAATTCCATCACCACAAGAAGCGCAGTAGTGTAATGTTTTTCTAGGTGTGTAATTTGGGCACATGGAATGACAAGGATTCATTTTACATATCTCACAGATTAAGCAACACCTCCCACACCATATTTCTCTATTCGTTCATGTACATATCCGTCATTGGTTGTATAGTAAATATCTTTAATTCCAAGATCCTTAATTGCTGCCATGCAGGAAGGGCATGGACGAGACAATCCAAATGGCTGATCCTTGCGAATTCTATATATGTATAATTTCACTTTTGAAAAGTTAATATCTAAATTTCTGATAGAATTTATACAGTTAATTTCTGCGTGTAACTTTAGTAACATAGTATCTGATGGTTTACGGTATCTATTATATTTCTTCTGTATTGGATGGGTTTTATTACAGTTGCAACCGATGCTAATAATACTACCTTGATAAACAGCTACACATCCAATATGAGTCTTATAATAATCAGATATTGTAGCTGTCTGCCTTGCCTTATCAAAATATCTGTAATCACTCTTTGTCAGCATTTAACTTTGCCAATCTTTCCTGTTCAAATAATTCATTACCACGCTCAAAACATACAAGTTCATATTCATAGCGTTCTACAAAATGGTCAAAATATTTTTTGCCTGTTTTCTCATCGACAACAGTGGCAGCATGATACACAATTCTACAAATGTTCTCGATAATTGTTTCTTTAGTTCCTGGAATATACTGTGTATCTACCTTTTTAGAAGATAATCTCATTCGATCTTCAATATCAGTATTTCTCAACCACATAGATAGTGAATATTTATCTTTCTTTTTATCAAAATAGAATGCGCATTCTGCTACATAGTCCTTATATCCCCAATTTGATAAATTAATTTCAACAGTCTGACCTTTACATCTTGGTTTCATCATTTCTTTTAACATTTTAAACATCCTCCATAATTTAAGTTATACATTAAAATTTTCAAGTTAATTATTTACTTTGATATTTTTATCAGTGAATGTGCTGCAATTTTCCACGCCAATGTACACCATTTATTTTCTGGCAAATAACGGTATCTCAGTTGTGTTTACTAGCCTGATATTTTCTCATACGTTCACCTGCAGCAATTTTTCTGTTCCTCAGATAGTTCTCTTTTCTTTGCACGAAAACTGATTGGGGTTTTATCTTCTACACGATATGTCTTGCCTCTGCCAGTATCAGCGATGAGAGAGTACATGTCTGGGTTTTTCTTGCACAGTTTATCTAACTTTGTCATATATGTAGTGTCAGAAGTATAAATTGTGGCAAAATCCTCGTCTCGCATAAAATTGATACTTACTTCCTGTTCTGAAACTGATACTGAGTTAGATAACTTTGGTTCTTCAATAATTACTACTTCATTTTCTTCAATGTTTATATATCCAGATTTACTTGCCATAAGATTTAACTCTTTCTTTGTTATTCTTTTCTTTTTCCCAAAGTTTTTCTTCTCTTTGTCGATCTGCTTCTATACGAATTGCAATTTGAGAGCCGTTATAATTGTTTTTACCTTGGTTGTCTGTATTGAAATCGGATGGAAAAATCAATCCTCCGAATTTTGTGTGATCTACTTCATAAATTCCATATCTGTTAGTTTTGTGTGTCATTAGTTACTGTAAATTCTCCTTTTCTGTTTGATAAAATTTTGGTTGTTAATGTTGTCTTCTTTGTCGTCATGGTTTTCGATTCTCCTTTTTTTGGTGGTATGATAGTGGTGATGATGGATATTGATTCATGTTTACAATACTTATTTCTGTGTTTTGGAATTAATTTTGATAGAATTTTTTACTTACATAATTCTGATTTCTCAAAAATAAAATCCCATATTCTAATTCCTTCTCATAGTTATATTCTTCTTTTGTACATTGAACTATTTGATTATTTCTCCATATATACCGATAAGGACAGATATAAATAATATCATCAGTGTGCCAATTATCATTGGAATCTTTATATCTTGGCATCCTATTGGTTTTTATTAAACCAAGTTGTTCTAATACTTCTGTTGCTTTTGCAATCATTTTTCTATCACTACCTATAAAAGCAGCTATAGACTGAAACTGTGAATAAAATATTTCTGGTTTATTCTTCTTAGATTTTTCAGAATGTCCAGATGATTCATTCGTTCTGATCCAAGTAAATGCCTTTATATAAGATAACAGAAGAAATAGTATACTTTTATTTAATGGCTTGTATGGTGACTGATACTTATTGATTGTTTCTACTTCAAAGTCATATAAAATACCAAAATTGTTTTTTGGATTCATTTTTTCCATATTAATCAATGATGACTGAAAGGTATTCTGTATATATTTCTCTTTATCAAAGTCAATGATATATCCATTTTCAAAGAACCAATCCATGCAATCTCTAAACTTGGTAAAAATATTTTTTTCAGTACCCCTATGCCAGTTTGGTTTATACTTACACCACTGAATCATATAAATAGGAGAGTAGTGAACAACGTTTTCCCATGTTTGATTATAATTTAAATAGAGTAAAGTCGATAATCTGTGTTCTGGTAAAGTATTTGCCAAAATTACTTCTTTTGGAATCTTTACAAAACGATTTACTGTATCTGGTAATTCTAATGTAGCTGTTGGTGATTTATTATTCTCTATGTAAAAACGCCTCCTTTCTTATACCCACTTAGTTTTTCTGTTTTTTACACGATCATATTCTGTTTGTAATATTTGTTTTCTCTCTTCGTATGAGTAAATTTCCTGAGAAATAATTAACTGTGCATCATATCGTTCTAATCTTTCTACATCATCTAATTGATCTTCAGAAAAATAATTTCGTATCTGCTCATTAGAAGATATATTATGTTCTTTGCGATATTGAGTAGCCGACATTCCAAGTATTACAGTATTTAGTAATGAAAACTCAATAGAGTATAAATTGCCATTAATAATCCATTCAGGAACACCATTAAGTAATTCTTCTCTTTTTGTGATTAAAGCACCACGCAATTCTTTGCAATTAATTAAGGTGTTTTTGCGGTTTGTATTCCAGTTTGTACGATTTTTAAATGCTTTTTCTATAGCGATAAAATATTTTCTCACTAACTTGGACATTTTCTTTAGCTCTTCGGATGTACGTCCACCTTTAGAACCAGCAAGCATTGCAATTTCCTTTGCATCGCTGAGTTTTAACTGATAATCAACTAATCCACTCCCCTTTAAAGGTGAATCAATAAAATAATCTATGTTTTCAACTAGTTCCAAATCTTCAATTTGTTGTTTGATCCAAGTCGAAAAATCTCGACTAACTTTTAATTGATTATGTAGTTCTTTTGCGCTAATTGTATTATTTTCATTTTCTTGTAAAATAGGCAAAAGCGACTGATATTCAAGGATTGTGGCTATTTCATCATCAGATAGTCCATATTGTTTTAATTCTTCTTCAGTAAATTGACCATCTTTGAATGACTCACTTTTATATACTTTTTCTTTTCTTGGTTTTGTGTTGTTCTTGTTTGTAATTCTCATAATTTTATTCCTTTCTTCTAATTCGATCTTTAAGGTATATCACATCAGAGTGTGATATACCTTAAAGAAAAAATGACAAAGTATATCACACTACAGTGTGCAGAATCAGCCGTCTTTTTATAAATAAAGACTGATTATATAAATAAAGACTACTATCGTAATGAATTATTCACATACGCTCATAATTCATCACTCTCTTAAAAACTTTTTGATTGTTTATGGTTAGTAATATGGAAAGCGATAGTAAGGATTCATATAATTTACTTTTCTATATTGTTCTCAATTTTTGCCGCTAAGTCATCAAATATATTTCTTTGCTTAATACAATCAATATTTTCAGCTATATGTAACTTCTCCATAATAGAATCCAGTGTTAATGTAAACATATCCCGTATATCCTTGTAGTGATTAATCACATCAAGAACTTCCACTTTTATATCTGTGTCTATACTAAATTCACATCTATATAGATCTGTGTATTCATTAATTTCGATGTCATAAGTATCTTCTGTTTCTTCAATAACAAGATGCATTATATTCCGTAATGACAACTTTTCGTCTGAATTCTTATTTACATAGGATAGAAGAGTCTTGAGTTTGTTGAATGTATTAGTTTTCCAACGGGAATACTTTTTCTCTGGTAATTTCTTCTTACTAGATTGCTCCTCCAACTTGGAAAGACGGTTGTCCATGGAGGCTAGTAATTCTATCAATTTTTCATCTGTACTGTTATTGGTTACTGATTGTAATTTTTGTGCAGCTACTTTTAATCCTTGCTCACAAGCTACAAAATATTGTCTTGCTTGTTCATGACGTTCTGTATTACCTGTCATAGAGAGTTTCTTTGCAAAATCTGAAGTGATTCTATAGTCTGTTTTAGTTTGTCCTTTAATTGCCGACTCGACCGATATGTCGAAACATATATAATCTACATTTTCAGTAGAAAATTTATTATTTACAATGTTTCTTTTACACCATCTTGAAAATTGTGTGGGATTTAATTCTAGGAATGCATATAAATTAGAAGCTGTTGTCATTCCATTCTCATCAATCTTTAATGCAATCTCTATTGGTGTTTGAGATGATATATCTACGTTTGGATTAGATATTGGTAAATTTATTGCTGGTTTTGTAGTAGTTCTAGGTTTTGTTATTTTAGTTGATCTCATAGTTGATTTATCTCCTTTATGTTTTTGTATTGGTTTTTGAGTTCCAAGTTATTACTTCTACATTTCTGTTTATGAAGATACAAAAATTTTAAGTGTATATTTTTGGACAGTGGGAGAGTATATAGATGGTTAATTGCAAAATATGTAAAATATACCATTCCACATGATTTGTTATATTTTTCTCTATTTGGATTGGATATTTTATAAAAAATAAGACGGATGATTTCTCACCTGTCTTTAAAAAGATAATATTTTTATTATCTATTATTTGCATTGAGCCAGTTGCTTATTGATTAAGCTTTTTATTACTTTGTTGCAAAATGTTATTCTCTTTTTAATTAGATTAATTATTAAAAAATGGCATGTTATGTATGTAAAAGATTTATTAGTTCGGTAGGAATGGATTCTAATGGATTACAAAATACAAAAAAGTACTGATTTTACTGGATATTTTAAGATTTTGATGAATGATTTTTAAGTGTAATTTTGTATAAAATTTCTTTCAAGAAATGCAATTTTAGAGCAAGTTCGGAATAATGCTTATTTTTCAAGGGTTTTAGAAGATTTTTAGGTTGTATTTTTGTGGTTTGGGGATTGATTTGAATTGTCAGAAAATTTATATTGTATTGATTTATAAGGATTTTGAGAAATGGCACCGAATAGGATTCCGAATTGTTTTTGTGAATTGTTTATGTTTCGGACACAATTTTTAGGGGTGACGTATGGATAGAACAGATAGGGGCTTTCTGGTAATTACTGATCCGTTTCAAAATGTAAACATGCCCCTATCATGAAAATATACCGTAATAGTATAGTATTACTGTATATTTTTTGTGCATTATAGAATATATGTTTGGATATAATGGCATGGTTATAAATTGTATTAATAAATATTATAATAATGCCAGTTCGATCAAATTACTCTATCTGTCATAGTAATTTAAAAGTTTACTAATGATATTACAGTTAGTTTTCAAACAGTAAACTTTGTAATATTAAAAATAAACAATAAGTTTACAAATGATAAACATCAATTGAATATAAAAAAGACGGTGGCAAGCCCGTCTTAATCATTATTCGTTTTCTGTTTTTTCTATTCGTGGTTTAGCGTCTACAATTCTTCTTATAAGTTCCAATATTTCATGTTCCGTATGACCTTTTTCATCACACCATTCAATCACTTCTTTAATTTCTTTTTTATCCATATTATCAATCCTTTTCTTTTTATTTCAAATGTCTTGCCCCATCTGATAATATTACTTTACACTAAAATGAGTGTAATGTCAACAATTATTTTACACAAATTTTAGTGTAATTATTGTTTGCCATACAAACTAGTGATATAATCTAATTATATACTCTTTACACACTCAATTAATTCTCCGGGTTGTTTATTCAGTATCATACATATATTATCTAATGCCTTAATACCGACCATTTTATTATCTCTAAGTGCTTGTATAGATGCCTCTCCCAGCAACTTTTCCCGTCTTAAACGAGTAGTATTATATCCTGATTTCTTTAGTTCCACTAATACATCAATTTTATATACTAACATTCAAACCAGCTCCTATTGTTAATCAATCAAACCTATGCTGCTATGATACACGTACCAAATAACAGGCTTTACGATCAATCATGATATCATAACTATATCTGATCGCTTCCTAATCTTGCTGCAATATCTGTAGGTCAATAGTTAGCAGATATTTGTATACTTTTATTTCTATATTTGATTGTGTCTTTTCATTATATGTCATACTCTTAACTCTCTTTTGGTTGTATATCAATAATAAGTTCACAATTCATAGCATTACACAATTCAAGTAAAATTTTTAAACTAGGGTTTTCGGTTCTGTTATTTAACAAATTACTAATAGTAGCTTTTGTCCATCCAGTAGAATTGCATAAATCTTTTTGTTTAATATCCATATCTAACATTAAATGTTTAATCATTAAAGTTATATCTGCTATATTTCCATTGTATTTAATCATTCTTATTTCCTCCAATTATAACGTATTTCATTGTAACATATGTATTTAAGTATTGCAATAACAATACAACATACAATTCTATCTTTATTTTATCATAATATTACAAAACTTTTTTGCAAATAAGTATTGACATATCAAAACTAATATGCTACTATATACACGTACCAAACAACAGGGCAATAAAAACCTTATATAGTACTTTGATAATTGAATAAAGGCTTTACACCGAATCCACTTATTGGTATAATGAAACTACCAGATAAACGGCGCTTTAAAAGAGAGGTGATAATATGCCAGGTGAAAAAGAGTTAAATATTAATCTTTTAAATGTCCTAGATTTATTAGAGCGTTTAGAAATGGCAGATCAAGATGGTGGGCATGAAAAGCTTAAATCTCAGATTGCTTTTGAAAAGAAATGTATTGAGCGAAAACTTTATCAGAAACCGCCATTAAATAGTGATAACAACTAAATAAGCAACCATAAACCAAAGGTGTAAAGTCTTTATTGAATTATTAAGGCTTTGCACCTTTTTAATTTGAAGAAATATGAAACAAATAAAATCAACCAAAATGAAAGGCAGGTAACAACATGGAAACTTTAAAGTCTTATGGTTATACAGTATCCGCGCCAAAGAGGATGCTAAAAGTAGTCAAGAAAAATATGCAGGACAAAAGAAGCTGCATCAACTGGTTTAACTTTTTTGTAGGCGATATTTTTTATACAAATAATGGTGATTATCAAGTCGTCATAGCAGACCATAAAAATACATTCATACAGCTAAACCATATTAAATAGCTGATATACAGGCTAATCACTTGAAACAGGAGTGTAGCATCAAAGCAAATTAGCCTATCGGGATGGGCAACAGATTCCCAGAACAACAGCCGGGAAAGCCGAAAGCACCCACAATTTTAAAGCAATATACTTGTGAGCAGTATCGGGACGTGAGAAGCAATAGACGAGAAGATTCTTTAAAGGCTGTTAATAAAAATAAAGAGTAAAGGAGATTGGATATTATGTGTGCAAATATGAAGGAATTACAGACAGTATCAGAAAAAATATTTGAGTTGGAGCAGAAGAAAGCCAAAAAGAAAAAGGAAATGGATGCACTGGACAAAGAAATTAAACAGCTTAAAAGTGAAACGTCTTCTTATATGAAGAAACGGCAAAAGAAATTACTTACCGTTGCCGGGTTAGAAGTACTATTTACAGCATTTTCGCAGTCAAGATTTGATAAAGATGCATTTATTGCAGGTGAAAAGAATGGTGAGGCAACCTATAACAAATATCTGAAAACTATTCCGATGGAGCGTATTACAGTAAGACTAGCAAAAACACAGCTATAAAGCCGTTAGGGCGGCTCTAAACAGGCTCTTAAGCCCTAAGCGTTGACCGTCGTCTCAGGCGGCCAGGTGGCAACAAATCAACTAATTATTTTTGGAGGTAAAAAGCAATGCATGACCAGATATTGAATACATATTACGCCAACAATGCAAGGAAGCTCCACAGGACAGTTGACCGGATACTTGCGAAATTCGGCGGTCTGTCCAATAAAGACAGGGACGACTTTTATTCCCTTGCGAATGAGGTGTTCGTTGACGCAATAGGGAGGTACGACTGCACACAGCCGTTTGATGGGTTTTTGTATGTGTGCTTAGTGAATAAAATCAAGTCAGAAATCACAAGGCGCAACCGGGAGAAACGGTAAGCGGACAGGATAGCGGTATCATTGGATGCGCCTATAGGGGATGAAGATGGATGTACCCTTGCGGAACTGATTGCAGACAGCTACGACATGGAAGCAGAAATCTTTGAAAAAGCGGATACAATGGCATATAAACTGGAAAAGTATCTGGAACTGCTTTCCAAACGCCAGAAGGAAGTTTTGAGGTTGCTTTCGTACTGTTACCAGGCATGTGAGATACAGAGATTGTTACATATGACGCAAAAGGAGTATTCGGACGCTGTAGACGGCATCCGTTCTTATGAAAAAATCAGAATATTATTTTAATGATGGAGGATTGATATTATGGGAAAACCGAGAAAACAAACGTATACATTGGACATGTACCTGAAACGGATGAAGGAGCAGGATATCCGCAGCGATCAGGATGTCCAGAGGTTATCTAACCAGTGGAATAATTCCATGACCAATGAACTGATTGCCAGCGTTTTGAATGGTGAATACATACCGCCAATTATATTAGGGCAGGAGCCCAATTCCCAAATCTGGATCATAGACGGCCTTCAGCGGTCAACAGCCCTTATGATGTTCCGCTACAGCAATTACAGGATTACGTCAAGCATTGAGGAGCCAGTTATTTCCTACCGTGCAAAGGCAAGGGATACGGAAGGGAATCTAAAATACGACGGCAATGGGGACGTGGTATGGGAGGACAGGGCATTTGACCTGGCGCGGAAAACATATGATAAACTGCCGGAGGAATTACAGAACCGATTTGATGAATACCAGATTGAAACGGTCATCCATGAGGGATACGGCATGAAGGAAATTTCTAAATTGGTGAGACGGTATAACAACCATAAATCCATGAATGTATCGCAAAAGGCATTTACCTTTGTAGATAATTATGCACGGCGTATCCGGGAGATTTTAAAGCGGAAGTTTTTCATTGAAGCCCCTTATACAAAGGCCGAGCGGAAAAACGGAACCGTCGAGCGTGTTGTTATGGAATCCGTTATGTGTATGTTCCATTTGGATAGTTGGAAAAAATCAGGACAGATCGGGGCATATTTGAATGACAATGCTTCACAAGAAGAGTTTGACGTTTTGGAAAATTGTATTGAAGGTCTGGAAAATATTGTTACAGATGATATGTATAGCCTGTTTACAAGCCGTGATTCGTTCTTGCTGTTTAGCTTATTCTATAAGTTCACGGGGTTAGGGCTTGATGATGGAAAATTTGCGGATTTCCTTCATGCCTTTAAAGATGGACTCCGTAATAAGGAAGTCAACGGAAAAATTTTTAGCGAGATTGGCAAGGAGCGTTCGACAAAAGACAAAACTGTAATCATGGAAAAACTGGATTTGCTGGAAACGCTCATGCGTGGGTATCTGGGTATCCCAAAACCGGATTCTGAGCTGGAACGGGAAGCCATATTAAAATTTGTAAGGGAGCATGTTGTTTCATATGTGACAAAGGAAGATATTGTGCAGTATGAGGAAGTTTTAAATGCGCTGATGAAAAAATCCATCCACAGCACGGAACTGATGGAAGCGGAGAACAAACCTTCTATGATTGCGGTAATAGCATATTCGTTCGAGTATGATATTGATCTGGATGATTGGATTCTAGACTTTTGTAAACGGAATGATGATTATATCAGAGATCAGAAAGAGAATTACCGCTGCATGTTGCAGGATTTGGAAAAGTTCATGCTGTTAGCGGATGCTGCGTAGGAAATGGAGTTTGTGGAAAATCGGGGAGGGCTGCATAGACAAGCAGTCTTCCCTGCAGGGGAAAATTGGAAAGGATGGGAAATTATGGGACAGAATGTATTTGAGTTTAGGATTGTTAATTTATCGGATGATATGCAGGTGATTGACCGGACACTTAAAACGCCATATGATGCGCTTACACCATTACAGATGGAAGAATATATGCAGATCGATGCGCAGCTTGACTATATGGACAGGATGAAAAGAAGGAAGAATAGGGAGATGCGGCGTCGGGAAAATTCGCGGGGATTGTTACATAAGGCGGCTTGCCTGTTTGGGCTGGCTTAGTGGAAAGGGGTATGGTTATGTTTACAATTTCAAGTATTTTACAGGATATAAACCGTCATTGCGCGATTTATAATATGCTGGAAGACAAGTTTACATATCGTCTTGTTTATTTCATAAATGCTCAAAATGGAAACGAGAAGCATTGTATCGAAGCACGGTTTGACGGCTTGAAAGCGGCTTTGGAAGGTATCGTTAGGGGAAATTTGACAACGAAAAATAACGTCGTGATCGCGGCGATAACAGCAAGAAAAGACGGTGAGATTGTTTCTCTGCTTAGTCGGTCATATCCATTTAGTTTGAATGAGTATTTTCAGTGGATAACAGGAAAGCGCAAAAATAGAAATAATACATATAACAATAGGTATGCGCAGGCAATATATTAATGGGAAGGTGGCGAGGGCGATGTTTAGTAAGCCAAAAATCAGAAGCCCGGATGTTTATGGAACTGGAAAAGTGAGTTAAGCATTTTAAGCTGTGCTGCGTTATGATGCGTTCAGCTACGCTACGCTATGTTCGGTTCAGTTAAGCATTTTATGATGAACTATGATTTGTTCTGTTAAGTCAGGCATTTGCAGTTTCAAGTCTGCAAAAAAAGAAAGCAAGCATGGATGGAAAATAAAAAATCCGCCTATGCTTGTTTTTGCTTAAATGGAAATTTTTCATGGCTATAAAAAATCTTATACATAATGGAATTTTAGAAAATCGTTTCTTGTCCATAATTAGACAGTGTAAAATTCAAATTGACATATACACGCAATCCGGGTATAATAGAACCATGATAAAAGCATTTGCAGACAGGGAAACAGAAAAAATATATAATCAGAAGTTTTCAAAGAAACTACCGCAATCAATACAAAGGATAGCATTGCGGAAGTTGATTATGATTGATAATGCGCAGAATTTGGAGGATTTGAGGGTGCCGCCAGCAAATCACCTTGAAAAATTAGACGGTGATAGGGAAGGGCAATATAGTATTAGAATTAATGATCAATTTAGAATATGCTTTAAGCACGATGGAAATAATTTTTATAATGTGGAAATAGTGGATTATCATTAGAGAGGAGGTAGCTATGGAAAATTATATTGAAACTCCTAAAATGAGTGAAATATTGTCTGAAGAATTTATGATACCGTTTGGATTGTCTGCGTATAAATTGGCACAGGAAATTCATGTTCCAGTATCGAGAATTCAAGATATTTTACATGATAGACGAAAAATAACGGCAGATACATCAATAAGGCTTGGGAAATTCTTTGGTGTATCAGACAGGTATTTTCTTGATATGCAGGATGATATTGACATAAGAAATACGAAAATGCAGATTATGGAAGAAATTAATAGCATTTCTACATTGAATTATGCTCAGATGGGATGACATTAAAAATAATTGGATAGGTTTTATAACCAACTAATCAGGCATTAGCGGAACAATCCGTTAGTGCCTTTTATCATGCGTGAAAATACACAATAAAAGAAGAAGTAAATATTGTAATAAAAAATAATTGGAGGATAATAACTTTGATAATGTTGGATGATTTGTTAAAAAGAGACGAGTTTCATATTGGCCTAACTATGGGAATCAATATCTGCCAGAGAATGATTCTTAATACATGCGATAGGGTTGAACCATTAGTTGTTGATGATAGGCAATTTTATATTCTAAGCGGTGATCAGTTGTTGAATCAAATGATTGATACGGTTTGTGATGGATAAATGACATGAAAGAAGATAAGCATTGAAAAATCCTATTGCGTATTCTGTTAGGGAATACGAAGTTTCCTTTATTTATGGTATTTGCCATAAAGGGTTCCCAAAAGCCTGTTCAGATACGCAATAAATCCAATGTAAAATACGCAATTTCAGGGGGTGATGGAGTGAATAAGAAGACAACGGCATTATCTGAAGAACAATACAGGCAAATCATAAAAATAATACGGAATGGGTTTATCTGTACAGATGGCCATGTGGTAAAACCGAATAACAGGATTGCGACAGCATTAGTATTAGAGGCAAATTTGGGATTGCGGATATCTGATGTACTGCAATTGAGATTATCGGCAGTTATCCATGACGGGAATAGGTATCGGCTTGATATTATGGAACAGAAAACGAAAAAGAAGCGTGAATTTACAGTTCCGATTGAAATATATAGTTATATGCAGGATTATGTTTTGGAAAATAATATTAACCCTGCTGCTAAATTATTTGCTATATCGGAACGGACGGTACAGAACCATTTGCAGTTAGCGTGTGAATATTTGGGATATGAAAATATTTCTACCCATAGCTTCCGGAAATATTTTGCAACAAGTATCTATGCAAATAATGATTACAATATAGAACTGGTAAGGGTATTACTGCAACATTCATCAGTAGCCACTACACAGCGTTATATTGGATTACAGCGGAGAGAAGTTGAAAATGCATTGCAGAGCCATATCAATTTGTTATGAACTTTTCGGAAAAAGTAACTCCTTATAATAAGAAAGCGAACGGAACAAAACGGAGAAAGATACTATATATAGGAATAAACGAAGGAGGTACATGTATATGGAAAGAACTGTTTTTGATTTACTGGTGGATGCTCTGGCGCATGAAAGGCTGGACAGTATTGTCTTAAAGAATCCGGAGTATGAATTTACGGTAGAAGAGATAGACAGGATGGCAAAAGAGTTGGAAATCATGGATTTAAACGTTGAGGAAACAAGGGCAGTAAACAGGCTAATATGTGCTTACTTGACACAGAATGAGGTCTATAGCAGGTTTGCATATGAACAAGGATTTAGGGATTGTGCGGAGTTGTTGAAGGAAATAGGCGTGGTTGTGTAAATAGATGGTTGTTTGTGAAAAGAAATATTACTTGTAAAGGCGGAGGAATCGGCATGAAGGTTGATTTAAAACTATGTCCTTATTGTGGAGGGATTGCAAAAGGTTATATTAAAACGGTGGAATCATTCAAGAAGATACATAATTACTATGTGGGGTGTATGGAATGTGAGGCATCTACAGAACGGTATGATACAGAATTTACATATTACATTAACGGGGAAAGGTTTCGCCCAATGACAAAAGAAGAAGCGGTTAGGAAAGCTGTAAATGATTGGAACAATGGAATATTTGATGTAAAAACAAGATTACTGCATATGACGGAGCAGGAAAAGATATTGTGGCATACAGCGGATTTGTTAAAAGCTGCATGGTATGGTGCAAATGTTCTGGTAGGATCGTTTCGGTGGGAAACAGCATGGAAATTAAGGAAGATTGCGGAAGAAAAGGAACTGTTAAGACTGGACACCGGAAAGGATTACGATATGGAAAAGGTTGCAGGTGAATTGCTGCATGATGGTACAGTGAGGTGTGTTGTATGCAATTATCTTGAAAAAATAAGGAATAGTCAGGAGGATTCAGCTAATGGCAACAGATAGACAAACACCATCTGAAAGAATATGCAATGGAAAGAGATTGATGTGAGTATGCACAGGTGGTAGTTTGATGTATAGAAAATTTAAAAAGAGCCACTTGAAAAACAAGCAGCTCTGGTGTATAATCTAGTCAGGAAGCGAACCGGATGCAATATCCGATTTGCCCTCAGTATTGAATAAACTACAAGAATAGCATCCAACTTTCTCAGGGCGGGATGCTATTTCTTTTTATGACCGTCTATGTAGTTCAATGCCGCAAAAATCACAAGCAAAAGCGTGAGCACTTCGGAAAGCGTCATTGTCATATGGCATCACCCTCTTTCGTAGAACTAGAGGGCAATCATCAGAAATCGCATCCTGCTTCCGTTTCAATTATACGATGGTATTGTACCATATGAGTATGGAATATTCAAGTCGCGTAATAGTTGTAAAATGGTCATAGCTGTGAAGTTATGGTTTTTTGTTGCTTAATTATCCTAGTAAAATAGTATGATTTAAGTTCGATTCTATGTTCGATAAAAATGTGTTGTAAACTATATGATTGTTATATATCCTAGTAAATTTATAGGAAATAGAATACAAAATGTGGTAATATGAAACGGATGTAGAGAAAAATAGGAGTATTTTTTGATAGTGTTGGAAGCAGTTCGGGAGCGGATGGTTAATTGCCTGGAAAAGTGTTGGAAATGCTTAGTTTTGTGGGATATTTTATGATTAGATGGTTGGTGAAAGGGGAGTGCAGCAGGATGGAATATTGTTAGATTGCTAACAAATTCGAACTTTGTTTTGGTTTATAAGGGATTCTGGAAGGTTTGGGGTGGTAGAATTGTGGGAGTGGGATTTTTGTGGAGTAGGGATTGAAATTGTTGGATTTGTAAGGGGATGTGGGATGTTTGAATGGATGGGAGAGTGGAATTTTTGTGTTCGGTGAAGATTTGGAAATTAGTTTGATAGTCAAAGTATATTGTTAAAGAATTAACAAATTAAAAATATTTATATACAATATTTAGTGTTAAATAGACTATTTTTACAATATATAGTTGCATACTAAAGAAAATTATGATACACTTACATTTATATGAAAACAGATGTTTGCTTTTTTGGAGGTAAATATGAATTATGATGCAGCAATCCGAGTTCAAAGCAGTATAAATGTAAATAATTCAGAAGAATTATCTCGCTCCATGAACTTTCTGAAGGTTCAATCAGAATTGAAGCATTTACAAGAAGCTATTATGCCACTTTATGATCCTAAACATATGAAATACGTCATAGAGGATTTGAATGTTACTACTAAAATAATAAGTGAAAAGCTATCAACTATACTAAATGATTCGTATACTATCCAGATGAATGAATTGCAATATATGACGAAAAGATTATGTAAAGTTATAATGAAAGCAAGTATTAATGGAGGAGTGAAAAATTTTAGTGATTCTATAAAGACAATCATCTCAGGATTAGGAAATTATAATATATTATATATTCCTTATAGTGAATCTGACAAAGGAAATGTTGAGGATGAAAAGATAAATGCAGAAATTATATCAGAAATTTTCAGTTCAGATCAAGAGGAAAAGAATAATCAAAAGGAATCTGCTATTATTACTTTGTCACCCATCAATGAAAGTCTTTTAAAATATTTATCAGAAAATCCAGAAGCATTTTATCAATTAAGTGGTACAGAGTTTGAAATTGTTATGGCAGAAATATACAGTAAGTTAGGATATAAAGTTGAACGTACACAATCAACTAGGGATGGTGGTAAAGATATAATCATTAGAAAGCCAGAGATATTGGGAGATTTTATTTATTATGTAGAATGTAAAAAGTATTCAATAAAAAGACCTATTGGCGTTGGAATAATTAGAAGTTTAGCTGGGACGATAGATGCAGATAGAGTTAATGGGGGTATACTTGCCACAACATCCGTCTTTAGTCCAGATGCAAAAAAGTTTATTTCTGAAAATAAGTATAATTATCGAATACAAATGCATGATTATGGTGTGATACGTGCTTTATTAAATAAGGTAATATAATGTCGCTTGTTACATTGATATATAAAAGGAAGGTATTTGTATATGGAGAATGGATATTTAACTATTGAAGAGCAATTTAAGAAAACATTAAATAGTAAAGAAATTAATAGGATACAAGATCCGGAATTAAGAAAAATACGTTATAATCATTGGAAATATAGGATGGATATTTTTCTTGATGAGCATCATATTTCAGATGCAGAGCTTTGTAGATTGACGGATATTGATTATGAGCAAGAGCGAAAAGAAATAGAAGAATATCGAAAACGTAAGGGTGTGTGAATGAAAAATATTATAATTATACAGCAAAAAGATATACCATGTTTCTGGTGTTACAAAAAATATACCAAAAAACGAGGATGCCAAACCCTCAGCATCCCCATTTTCTAAACTGCCACTTGAAAAACTCAAGCGTATAGTTTATAATCAATGCAGAAGGTAACGGAGATATTGGTACGTCCCCATTACCCTAGACGGAAACTTGTCAAGAACAAATAAACAGTTACATGACAGAAGCTATCCTTTATTGTGAGTAGAGGATAGCTTTTTCTGCCTACTTACGGTTGTTGCGATTATCTATGTATGTCAAGATGGAAAATACCACCAAGAGCATCGTTAATATTTCTAACGTATCCATAATAACCCCCTTTCCGTTTCCGAAAAGGGCAACCGAGGAACTATCCCCATACTGTCTGCACTGACTGATAATATATTACTATATCTGGCAAATTTAGACAATAAAATAATAAATCTGCATTCTTATAATTAAAAATTACCCATCCTTTTCCAAACAGATTACATCTTCAATCTTACAATGCAAATAATTGCATACCTTCTCCAACACATCAAAACTGATCCGGGTAGTCTTATTATTTTTAAAATTCCTGATTGTTTCAACAGAAATTCCAGTATCTTTTGCAAGTTGATTTTGTGAAATCCCTTTATCTTCTAAAACCTGATTCAGTGTTATTATCATTTCAATCGCTCCATATTTGTATATAGGATAGAGTTTGTACAGAATTGGAAGGATTTATTCATTGTGCAAAATTGCACGGTGAAAAGTAGCTATTGATGAAATCCTTTTAGATTTATTGGAATCGAATCTTCGTCAAAGGGTTTTGGGTAATACTAATCCCGTGAAACTTGGAAGATGTTTTGAATTTTTAAACAATTGGTATGGTTTCATACAAGGAACTAATCAATATAGCTTCACAAAAGTTTTGTGTAGCTCTGAAAAACATACTCCTAAAAATCAAACTGAATTGGCAGAATCATATGGTATAACGCAACAAACTATGAATAATTATATGAGAATGGCAAGTATGATACCAGAATTGGAAGATTTAGTTGATACAGGAATTGTTACAAAAGATACAGTTCTTGCAATCATAAAATTCAAAACTTCGTGCTTTGATATCAAATAACTTTGGTCGGCGAAAGAATGATCCTGTTAAGGATAGAAAAGCGTTGGCTACTTATGTTGAGTTAAAAGGATATAAACATGGAGAAATGGGAAATGGTAGAAAGAAGACATGTCAAAATGGCACTTCTACTCTTTCTGAAATAGCAAAAGAACTTAATATGTCAACCACAAATCTAAAACGTGCCTTACGAATAGAACGTAATTTAACGGATTCAATGAAAGAATTATTAGACACTGGTGAAATCACAAAAACTTTTGCATCAGATACAACACAACCTATTTAAATTTAAAATTAAATAATAGAATAACGCTCTATATGCGATTATTATTTTGTTAATGCATAATCTTACAGGATTGGATTTTAATAACGCCATACAGAGCGTTTTTATACGTCTTGAAAACGTGATTTCATGGCAGACTCTTGATATTCAATAATATAATGTGTTTAGCTAATAATCTGTAGTTCCTACCAAATATTGCATTTGAAATTAGTAAAGTAATTAGTTATAATAGGTATTACATAGGTTAAGCTTGGAGGGATACAGATGGAAGAAAATAAAAATCAAACAACATTAACACAAAAGGATTATCAAAAAAAATATGATAAGAAAACGAAGATGGTTTCTGTAAAGTATGTATTATCTGATATGAAAGATTACATAAGATTGAAGGAATATCTTGACAGAACTGGCCAAACGGCAAATAGTTTTATTAAGGATCTGATAAATGATTTTTTTGAACATAAAAAATATGAAATCAATGAGGAAAGAATAGCAGATTATTATAAGGATTATAATGTAGAGATGGAACTGTTGGACAAATTAAAAACTATGGTGGGAAATAAAAGGTTTGATATTATTATGAATTATTATAAAAGCGATATAGAGTCAGAAATATATGATGCTTTTATAGGGAAAGGGGAGTGCTTTGACGAATGGATAGAGCAATTCTTATTGGATGTTGAATGTGGAGATGTTGATATAAATGTATCTGATGAGGAATTTAGGGGGATGATTAGTCATAGTATGTCAGGAAGTATAGGATGTATAGCTTGTTATGTCTGATTTTCGCTACCATAGTTTAATAAATTTGTCAAGTGCTTCAAAAATAAAAATAGGTATTACATAGTAAATAGATGAAACACTATATGTAGATTAAAAAGTCTATATATAGTGTTTTTTTGATTAGTGAAAAATTAATTATATGGAAAGCTAGAATAAATAATAGAGAAATATATATCAATCCTTATTATTGAAAATGGTAAGGGTGTATCAAATGAATGCCAAATTGAAAAAAGTATAAACCTGTTACTTCTACATTTGAAATGTCAATTTTTTTGATTTCTTAGTAAACCCAATGGAGAAGTATATAGTGGACGGTGAAAATTAGCTGTCTGAAGAAAAACAATAAAAATATAAAAGAAAAACGGAGGGAACCAGTAATGAGACATTTATCAATGGAAGAATTTAAACTGGAATTGGAACAATTAAGCTCAAAAGGGATGAAATTTGATGTAAAAAGTCAGGGATCAGGAAACATTTACTTGTCAATTTGTGGCTGTGATGTGTCAGTTTACCAGGAAAACGAAGAACTTTGTGGAGAAATCATTATAGAAAAACCAGTAGCAAACATGAAATTTACGATTGATTTTGATGCAGTGGATCTTGTATTCAAGGAAAATGATACTGATTTTTATTTGCAGATGGAAAGCAACATGTGTATGTCGGATATTGTGATCAGTGCAACGTATTATACACTCTAATATCGTAAGATTTCTTTTCCAAATGGAGAAGTAATCATATAGATGGTACTCCTGATAGGGTATGCTCTTATCCCATCAATAACTATCAATCGGGAACTGGCAAAGGTCGGTTTTCTACAATAAAAATATTTAAAATATGGAGGACAAGCAAGTGAACAAATTACACGAATTAACGATTATGGATGTAAAAGAATTGGTAGAAGGCAAAACCGTTACAGTACCAAGCACGAATGGCAGCGCAATTTCCGTACATATGAAAAATGCTGTACTGATTGCAGATCCGGAAGCTGGATCAGATGGAAAAATTACTCTGCTAGAACCTGATACTGGATGCAAGATTGACTTAGATAGCGACAATTTCATTGAATCTATACATGGAAATGAAAATGCTATGGTGGTCAGATTCAGTAATGGCATGGGTGGATTAGATATTGAAATTACGGGTAAAATGCCGTTTTTGATCCATCCGGTTACAAGCAAATATGCAAGGAAAGAGCCAGTACACAAAGATTTTGTTTCAAGATATGAGTTTATCAACCGTACGGGCGTTTTGTAACACCTGAATTTTTTGAGTATATTTATAGTATGGAATTTCAGAAAGCGAATGTATCAGCAGATGAATTTGTGGATAATTATGGGAAAAAGTATTCAATCTGCATACAGGAAGTGCCGTTAAGTGGAACATTCAGATATGAAGTCATGGACGAGAGTTTGTCGTGTTTGGCATTATATGACGACGTTTTTGAGCCTAATTTATGGGAAATTGTAAATTCTTTGGCAGTAGAGTATGAAACTGAGCGTCAGTTAAGATGGGAAAATATTGAAAGCTACAAGTCGGCTTTACAGGAAGCATATGGGATATTGGGCAAAATGCAGTTAGAAAGCAAAAATCCATCAAAATACCAGAGTTAAAAGGAAATACTAATTGCAAGGCGGTGTATACTAATATGCCGCCTATATAGCCTATAGAAAGGAAAATAAGAATTATGAGAAGAAAAACAACTACAAAACAAATTCAAAATGCAATTAAAAACAATATTCTGCTCCTTGAAAAAGCAGAGATTTACAACAAAACTACACAAGAAACAGAAACAATTCCAAATGACAATTTTTTAGAATCGTTTGATTTTCTTTGTGAAGCTATATTTTCACAGTGTATCGGATGGTACTATGAGAAAAATATTAAAACAAAAGATTATGAGATCGAATGTTGTCGCCGGGATGGATCTGTTGATGTCATTGTTACGGCATATTTTCATAAAAGTGATGGTGTAAATGAAGAAGATATAGATGAAATGTTGCTGAAAATTGAAACAGAGGAGGAATGAGCCGATGGCAAAAGATGATTTCACGAATAAAAATATATTTGAACTAATGGAAGCGTCTATAGAAAAATTAAAGGAACTGTCAATAAAAGAATTTACAGAAGAGATTAACGGCAAAAGGGTACATATCCATCCGTTTACAGAGAACAAATGCTTAGATGTAAATGGGAATATCTATATTTCCGCTACAAATGTAAATATACTGATACAAAAGGAATCCGATGGACATAGGATCGGCATTTGGGGAGTGTCAAACGCAGATTCACAATTATATGTCAATTTATCAGAGAGTTTCATATTTGGAATATATTCATATAGGAATGGTAAAAGTTACAGGGTTTCTTTTGAAGGTAATAGTCCTGATTTATTGATTATTGTTGTTGGTGGGAGAGTAGACAGGAAATAAATATAGAAGTAGGTAGTAGTGAGCGGGAAAAGTTTTGACAGGTATTCACCACTAAAGACAGATTGGAGGAATGATTTATTACGAGCGAAAGAACTAATATGTGTACAGTGAGATCATTAGCATTGGCAAATTATTTATGCAATAACGGATTCAAGATACAAAAAGTAGTTGATTCAGAGAAGAATCCGCAATTTAAGATATTTCTGTTTGAGGACAATAAATCTGTAAGAAATATGATTACTAAATATCTCTCCCAAAGGGAGGTGTAGCATTTATTGACCAAACGCAGCAAAAAGAAACTATGGGTATCGGAACTAATAGGAAACGATTATAAAAATTGGAACAATGAATTTGTAATTTTGGATTGTGGTACTGGTTGTGGAAAAAGTTACTTTTGTGTCCATGTTTTAGGAAATTATGCAAAGCTACAAAGAAAGAAAATCCTTTATCTTTGCAATCGTAGGAAGTTGCGAAACCAGATATATGATGATGTAAAACGGTCTGGATTAAGAAATGTTATCTATGTAACTACATATCAGTTTCTTCAACAGAGCATCCAAGAGAACAAAAAACTTAATAACTATGACTATATTGTTGCTGATGAATGTCATTATTTTACAACGGACGCAACATTTAATGATTATACAGATGTTTCATATAATTATATCATGAAACAAAAGCAGTCTGTGATTCTATTTGTAAGTGCTACAGCAAAGACATATTTCAGATATTTGCTTGATACAAATAAAGTCAAAAAGAAGAACTATTACAGACTGGACAAAGATTATTCATATGTAGATAAGGTGTATTACTATCAAGGCGAGGAACTTATAAGCATAATTGATGATATTTTGGAAAATGAAAAGGACAGTAAAATTGTTGTATTCTGTAATGTGGGTTCCAGAATAATTGATATGAGCAAGGTTTATAAGGACAAGGCACATTATTATTGCTCTAAATCTACCAAAGATGCAAAGCTGAGAGAATTATGCGGATGGAACGAAAACAAGCCTGATAACTGCATCAAATATTATTCAGATGAACTTACTACATTTGAGAAAAAAATATTGTTTACTATGTCTGTTTTGGATAACGGTGTTGATCTGAAAGATGAACGTATAAAACATATTTTCACAGAAATTATTGATATAGATACAATGATTCAGTCATTAGGACGTAAAAGGCATTTAGAAGGAAAAGATGATACTTGTACTTTTTACATAAGAGAATATCAGAAAAAGGGAATACAAGGATTTATCAATCAAACTAAATGGCAGCTTGATCCAGTGAAATTGTATAAGGAAGATTACCAGAAATTCTATGAAGAATATGGAAATGGTAAAAAGCGTTGGAGATTACAGAAGAATAAGATATTTTATTCGTTCTTCAAGGAAAATAAAATAGTCGGACAAGTAAAAATCAATGAGTGTAAATATAGAAAATACAGTCAGGATTATAATACTTTTTCACTGATGAAAGAGATTGGACATATACAATATCTTGAACTGATGTTAGCTGAAGAACTGGTGGATAAGAGTGAATCTATTATTGTCAATGTCAAACAGATGGATTTATTCTTGGAGTTCTTAAAATCACTTGAAGGGAAACGGCTATATCAGAATGATAGAAATTATATCAAAGAAGAATTTGAAACAATCGGTGTCAAATTACGGTATACAGGTATCAATACTTTTAATGGAGCATTGGAAGATAACTATAAAGAACTGTATGATTGCAGATTTTATAGCAAAGATGCTGATGGGAATATACTGGTTGATAAAAGAAGGAAGCTGGATAATGGGTTAAATAATCCAAACAGAGATAAAACATATTGGATTTTAAAGAAAAGGGAGGAAACGGAGCCACCCTAATTTGGGGTAGAATTCACCAAAATGTATTTATATAGATAATTGTGGATTTTACCCCAAGATAATAACGGATATAAAAGTGGGGTAAGATTCACACAGATGTATTATATATCATATTTGTGGATTCTCCCCCAAAGAAAAATATCTGCTTACAAACAGATATCATTATTGGACAGACTGGCATATTGTGAAGCCGCCGTCTTTGCGGCGAAACAATGTGACAGGATGCTCCAATAATAATCAAGGACTAAATTCAGAAAAGGACAGCTATGCTGGACTTTGAGGAATTTAGGCTGTGTCTACCGTCGGAGACAACATAAAAGGAGACTGATTATTTATGACAAAACAAGATAAAGAGAATTTAAAGAATAAGAAATTGACAGATTCATTATTGATATCATGTTTGGCAGCTTGTGAGCCAGTAATAAGTAAGAATGCTTATCTTGAAAAGAAATGGTGTAATGATTATAAGGACTATGGAGGATACCATGCAACACGTCTTGAATGGATGGGATACAGGGAAAAATTGCGTTCTATATTATTGCCTATATATTCTATGAAAATGATTATTCAGATGACTAAGGGATGTAAAGATAAAGCAACTCAGAAAGAAGTGCTGAGTGTGATTGGTTTGATAGACAAGAATGATTATGAGTTGGTGTAGTCCCTGACAGTAGGCATTTCGCTTGCAAAAAGCGCAAGCTCATGATTTTGCTCACAAGCATAGCTTGTTCGCAATTATAGATTTTTTGGATGAAATACTTTAAAAGGATGGTGGACGTAATAAACAGAGTAATATGTAAAACACCTATGACTGTAGATTATTTTACAGAAGATGGACTTATAAAGCAGATCGGATTAACAAAAGAATATTGGAACAAGGTCATTATAAAGGAAATTATTGATAATGCCCTTGATGCTATTGAACCATTAAATAGTAAACAAATATATATTGTCCAAGATGTGTCCTCTATGGGGATATATGATAATGGTAATGGCCTTAGTTGTGATACTGTAAAAAGTATTTATGATTTTAAATTCTATATAAGCCAGAATCGTGTATATGTGACAGCTTCAAGGGGCAAACAGGGAAATGGACTAAAAACAATAATTAGTATCTGCTTCCTTAAAAAGTATCGTCTTCTATGGCATACAAATGAAGGTGTCATACTGGAGGGCTCCATAGACTCAGAAAGGGTGAAGGATGGGGAAATATGTGTTGAATTTAAAGAAATAGGAATTACCCAGAAAAGAGGTATAGAAATATGCAGATATGACTTACATCAATCATCTTTTTATAAAAATTATGTATATTTCTATTCTGTCTGTAATCCGGATGTGTCTTTTCATCTTGATTATTTAGGTACAGAATTCCACAATCCTGCGACAACAGAATGCGTTGATAAATCACAAAATATATCATTGGCTTATTATGATTTTGATACATTCAAGCAGTTCATAACAAAAACCCAGGATGGAAATACTACCTATAAAAAATTTCT
>OFGF01000470.1_pt1 | contig 35003 bp, 32 predicted proteins | sample 1521711 | NCBI WGS metagenome assembly OFGF01 (sample SAMEA3504092, study PRJEB24116) | mouse gut metagenome | biome: mouse gut; feature: mouse-associated habitat; material: faeces | place: Denmark | collected 2011 | reverse complement strand
GGGGCATTGTGATGGGATTTAGGAGTTCTTAAGTATCCCCACAGCCTACAGCAATGCCCTGCCATGGACGGCGTGTTTGCGGTGGTTGCGTCCGTCCAAAAACAAACAAACGGGATACTTTAGAAATCCTTAACCCCTGAACAAGCCCCTTTGCATACCCCGTCCCTATGTTTAGCGCTTTCCCCCATCACTCATGCCTCAAAGCCTCAATCGGATCTAAATTCGCCGCCTTATAAGAAGGCAGCATCCCAAACACAATTCCAATAATCATAGAAAACAGCACAGACCCCACTGCCGCCGGAATATTAATCGCCACCGGCATTTCGCTGACTTTAGAAATCACTTCCGCAAGGACAATGCCGGAAATCACGCCAATAATGCCGCCCATACTCGTCAGCACTGCCGCCTCCGTCAAAAACTGTCCCAATATATTGGACTTTCTCGCCCCAATCGCCTTTTTCAACCCAATTTCCTGTGTACGTTCCGTAACCGAAACCAGCATAATATTCATAACGCCAATGCCGCCGACAATCAGAGAAATCCCCGCAATCCAGATCAACATACTGTTCGTAGATTCACTTAGTTCCTGTATCTTTCTCGCCTGCTCCAACAAATCCTCCGCTTTATACTCCATCGTATCGTCACTGGGGTTCAACCGCGCATTCAATATCGAAGCTCCTTCTTTTCCGGCATTTGTCATACTATCCGTCGAATCCACTTTCACAATTAAATTCTGCGGCTCGTCAAACTGGTAAATAATCGGCCATACCGTATCCGGCACATACACCTTCCCTGCAGATTCCTGCGCATAAGTATAATAATCGTCTATGCTGTTAATCACTGGCTCAAATTCTTTGGATTTCGAAAGAATGCCAATAATCGTAAACGGCTCTTTTTTAATTTCTATCGTCTTCCCAAGCGGATCTTCTCCCTGAAACAACACATCTGCGGAATCCTTATCCAAAAGAGCAACCTTACGGAACTCCGTATAGTCTCTTTCCGTAAAGCCACGCCCCTTTTGGATAATAAAACTGCATGTATTAAAGTAATTCCGATCCGCCCCAACGACAGAGCCTCCGGAAAGCGCCGTATTCAGATAATAAACGGCTCCATAATCCTGACGCGATAAATAAAGCGATGCATCCTCCACATGGTCAATGTCTTTCACCTGCCCTAACGTTTTTTCGTCAATGACCGGAACGCCTTCCGGAATGCCCTCGCCCCCCATTTCGTAAACCCAATCGCCCTGATATAATGCAATTTCCACTGTATTGTCTCCGGCTCCAATTAGGTTTTCTTTGATCTGTTCATTCGTCCCTTGAATGGTGGAAACAATTGCAATAATTGCCGCGATTCCTATGATAATGCCAAGCATTGTCAAAAAGGAACGCATTTTATGCGACCATATGCCTTTCAGGGATAATCGTATATTTTCTAACATAAATGCCCCCTCTACTCGTCCGTCTCAACGGCTTTTACACCCTCTTTTGCTGTTTTTCCATAAGGGAAAGCAATGCGGTCAGATTCGCTTAACCCTGCTTTAATTTCAATAGATGAACCATACACTGTTTTTCCGGTCAGCACATACTGTTTCACTAACCGGTTGTCTTTTCCTACTTTTAAGACATAAGACTGGCCGTTTTCCTGCCTTACATACGCTTTTTCCAGATAAATGGCATTCAAATCTTCCTCTGTATTCACCGGAGTCATCGTAAGTTCCAGACTGTCCCCATTTGTCAGCCCTTCCGGATCTTCAATATACGCTAAAAAAGAATAATACGACACATTCGGGTTTCCCTCGCTGTATCCCATACGTTCCGTTACGGGATATTCTGAAATTTCCGTAATCGAAGCGGAATACGTCATTCCGTTGCTCCATGAATTTGCTGAAATCTGCTGCCCGATTTCAAACTGATCCAACATCAATTCACTGATCTCGCCTTTAATGTACATTCCCATCGAGCCTGCAATTTCCAGAAACGCAGAGCCGTCCACCGGTAGGTTTTCCGGATCGCCCACCATTCTCACCACGCCGTTAATGCTTGCTAAAACCGTTGCGTTCTGCTCGTCTTTCTGCAATTTTTCTATATCCAATTCCGCCTTCTTCTTGTCCAGATTCAGCGTTTTTAGCTCGCTTTCTTTTTCCGCTATCTCTTGTCTTAATTCCTCGGCTGTATATTCCTCCTCCGTGGATTCCGTTTCCGTCTCACTTTCCGTTTCTGTTTCCTCCTCCTCACTTTCTTCTTCTATCTCCACTTCTTCGTCCAGTTCTTCTTGCGTCGCCACCAGCCATTTCGAATCCGTATTCACCGTTTTTTGATCCGCGCCGTTTACCGTCCAACAGCTAATCAGCGTCCCCTCCGACACGCTGTTGCCGCTCCAAATTTCAAACGCCGCCGTCTGCTCTTTGCTGACAAGGCGGTTTAAATAATCCCCCGTCACATAGCATTCCGGCGCGCAAAGAAAACGGTACGGGTTTTCCGGCGTCCCTTTGCCCTTATATGGCTTTGCCGTCGAATCAATATAATTATACGCATCCCCGTCTTTTTTCTGCACCTGCCAAATAAAAACAGATGAATCGTTCTTTTTATTCGCCGTATTCGTTTTATTTGAACTGGAATTATTTGTCTTTTGCGTCGTCTTCGGCGTAACCGGAGTAATTTTCTTTAATCGGTCTATTTCCCGCTGCGCAAGCGTAATGTCATTGTTCGTGCCTTGAAGCTCTAACTGCGCCATTTCAATTTGAAGTTTTATGTCTGTCGTATCATACACCAAAAGAGGATCGCCAATTTTCACCTCGTCCCCCTCTGACACAAGAACCTCCGCTACCGTTTTGTCTTCGACATGGACGGATTGGGAAGAATCATCTGACACATAGCCGGAACTTGTCATATCATCGCCATAAAAACCATAATTCAGCTCTGAAACAGAATAAACTTCCGCCTGTGTATTTTCCTGCTGATACTGCTGATACGCATAGATCCCGCCGGCTCCTCCGCCGCCCAGAATCAAAAGGACCAACAATACAATGATAAACTTTTTAAATTTCTTCATTTTTCACCTGCTTCCTCCGAAATTTCACCGTCTATGATATGGTACACCCGTTTTGCATGTAAAGCGATGTTTTTATCATGCGTAATCATCACGATCGTAACGCCTTCTTCATTCAGCCGCTGGAACAGCTCCATAATCTGTGTGCCGGATTTCGAATCCAACGCCCCTGTCGGCTCATCGGCTAAAAGGAGTTTCGGGTGATTTACCATAGCCCTAGCAATCGCCACACGCTGCTTTTGCCCGCCGGAAAGCTGGGTCGGCATAAATGTCGCCCGTTCTTCTAACCCGACTCTTGCAAGGGCTTTTAACGCCCTCTCTTTGCGCTCTTTTTTCTTTATGCCCGCATAACTGAGCGGAAGCGACACATTTTCTAACGCCGTCTCCCTTGGCATCAGATGAAAACTCTGAAACACAAACCCTATGCTGTTTAACCGCAAACTAGAAAGCTCCTTATCTTTCAGGGAAGACACGTCCGTTCCCGCCAAATAAAATTCTCCCGAAGTCGGACGGTCAAGACAGCCGATAATATTCATCAGCGTCGTTTTGCCGGAACCGGAAGGCCCCATAATCGCCACATATTCCCCTTCGTCCACCGCAAGCGAAATATCTTTTAAGACCGGGACTACAAGTTTATCTGGATTATACTCTTTAAAAATATGTTTTAACTCTAAGATCATCTGGGCACCCCCATATCCATCAAAGGTCGATCCACATTTTCATCTTCTTTTGGCATCAGGCTGTCTAATATAGAAGGATCGGCCGACGGCGCTTCCTCCATGCCATCTTCATAATCTGACGGATACTCATCTTCCGGCAGATCATAATTTTCTGTCGAAAAATCTTCTTCCGGCAAGAGATCCATTTCCGAATCATCCCAGATTTCTTCCGTTCCTTGATTATATAAACCGGAATTATAATCCACTTCGTCCATATCTGTCACTGTGCGGACGCCTTCATACAAACCTTCCATCGGCCATGCAATCAAGTCGTCCTCTGATAAACCAGATAAAATTTCATATTCATCTAATGCGGCATCGTACTCTCCCAGTTCCACCGTCCGTTTTTCCAGCCTGCCGTTGCCATCGTCCGCCCAGACATAAGCGGGCGCCTGTTCCGCCGGCTGCTCCGTGCCATCTGGCCATTCCGTCGTTTCCGTCGGATACAATGCTTCTGGGGAAGGCGGAAATTCCGTCGAATCAGCCCAATCCTCTGACAGTTCCGGCATTCCGGATTCCTGCTCCTGCCCTTCCCTTACGATATAGCTGCTAAAAAGCCAGATTCCCTCTTTTTCTTCCGTCTGCCCTTCGTCGAGCTCAATCAGTACATGCTGGCCCAGCATCAGCCCTTCCGCGCTTTCTAATGTCACATAAAACGGATATTTACTAGATGACGTCATGCCGTCGTCAGATTCAGACTCATAATAATCATTGTCCGAACTTTCCGAACTGGCCGCTTCTCCAGTGTCAATCGTATCTATCATGCCCCTCCATGTCACTTCCTCATCTACCCTTGAGCGGATAATCACTTCCGCCCCGCTTGAGATCATGCCGATATTCTGTTCATTTACCATTCCCTGAATCCGGTATTCCCCAGTGGACAAAATTGTCATATATGCAGTTGACGCATCCGGTTCCTGATTGTCCTCGCTGTTGATAGACTTTACTATTCCAGATGCCGTGCTTAAAACTTCTGAATTGTCAATGCGCTTTTGCAGCTTGTCCACTTCAAGCTGTTTACTCGACTTTTCAAATTCCGCCTTTTTAATTTGTGTCTGGATCGTCTGGATCTGCGTCGTATATTCAAATTTATTGGCTTCCGCCGCCTTTTGCCGTTCCTTTTCCAGTTCACTGATCTGGCTTTTATAATTGCTGATTTCTATATCCTGATTATCCAGCTCCAGCTTTTCCTGCTGCAATTCAATGTTAATATCCTCCACGTCATACGAAAAAAGCGGCGTGCCTTCTTCCACGGCGTCCCCGACTTTCACATACACTTCACCGATTGTCCGTTCAGCGTCCGCCTTAATCTCCACAGTTTTCTGTGGCTGGACCACGCCGGAATAACGGTTTTGGGCGCCTGTCGCGCCTCCCATTATAACAGAGACTTTCTGCACATATACCCTGTCATTGCTGTCCCTGCCTCCGTTTTCTAAAAAATACCAGATCCCGCCCGCGGCTGCCGCCGCCCCTAACATAAAAATTAAGATAACTCCTGCTTTTTTCTTACCCATTCTATCCTCCTGCATCTCCCTTGATGTTCCTGTATTCAACAAAAAAAGGCTATGTCCCCATAATATCCAAACTCATCTTATCATCATCTATCTATAAAAACAATTAAAATTTCCTTAAATTAAAAGGAAATTCTTCTTCAAGCAGATAAGATGGATAAATGCCGGAGTTCAAAAATCTATATAAAACTCCCTTCTAAGCCATAAGAAAAAATACTGCAAAGACGCAGTATTTCTCAAAAAGAATCCATAAAAAAAGCTTTTTCCGTTTCCCATGCCAATGTCTGCAAGATCTGCCAAAATTCCCTTAACAAAAAACGTCCGGATCATTGGTGAAATGGAGCATTCCAATTCCTCCAATGCCGGACGGTTTCGCCATCATAAACTATTTTAACGGATACTTCTCAGTCAGGCTCTTTACAATTTCCCTTGCCTCATCTGCCTTAGCTTCGCCTTCCTTAATCATCAGGGCGATCGCTTCCGCAATCCGATCCATGTCCTCTGTATTTAATCCCCTAGAAGTCACTGCAGGCGCGCCAATGCGGATGCCGCTTGTGACAAATGGAGATTTCGGGTCATTTGGAATCGTATTTTTATTACAGGTAATGTTGACAGAGTCAAGAAGTTTCTCCACTTCTTTTCCGGTCAGCCCAAACGGCGTAAGATCCACTAACATCAAGTGGTTGTCCGTACCGTCCGAAACAATTTTAATGCCGCGGTCTTTTAACCCCTTGCACAATGCCTGCGCATTTGCCACTACATTCTTCTGGTATTCTTTAAATTCCGGCATAAGAGCCTCTTTGAAACAGACTGCTTTCGCCGCAATGACATGCATCAATGGACCTCCTTGAATCCCCGGAAAGATCGCTTTATTAAAATTGTATTTTTCCGCCGCTTCTTTGTTGCATAAAATCATGCCGCCCCTTGGCCCCCGCAGTGTTTTATGCGTCGTCGTCGTCACAACGTCAGCATAAGGAATCGGACTTTCGTGCACGCCTGCCGCCACAAGACCCGCAATATGCGCCATATCCACCATCAAAACCGCGCCGCAGGCATCCGCAATTTCACGGAATTTCTTAAAATCAATCGCCCTTGCATATGCGCTCGCCCCTGCAATAATCATTTTCGGCTTACACTCCATGGCAAGTTCCATTACTTTATCATAATCAATAAACCCATCGTCATTCACGCCATATGGAACTATTTTAAAGTAAGAACCAGAAAAGTTTACCGGACTTCCATGCGTCAAATGCCCGCCATGATCTAAATTCATGCCCATTACCGTGTCGCCCGGTTTTAAAACCGCAAATTGAACCGCCATATTCGCCTGCGCGCCGGAATGCGGCTGTACATTGGCATAGTCACAGCCAAACAGCTCTTTTGCGCGCTCTCTGGCTAACTCCTCCACCACGTCCACACATTCACATCCGCCATAATAACGCTTTTTCGGATACCCTTCCGCATATTTGTTCGTCATTACGCTTCCCATTGCAGACATAACTGCCGGACTGACCCAGTTTTCCGAAGCAATCAGCTCAATATGGCTGCTCTGCCTGTCAAATTCCGCGGTAATCGCGTCTGCCACTTCCCTGTCCACTGCCTGAATATCTTCTAATGTGTACATAGACTATTATCCTCCATACAATCGTTTGTTTTACAATTTATCCTCTGTCATTATAAAGGAAGCAGGACAAGTTTTCAAGATAAAATACAGCCCGTATGCCAAAATTGTTTCCTTCGGCATCCCTTTGTCAGCTCACCATGCCGCCTACCGTACCGGAAGCCACGCACAAAATCATTGTCGTGCAAAGGCGCAGCAGATCATTTGGAAATCCCTTATACAAAATCACAGACACGCCAAACAATATCAAAAAATAAACTGCTCCCATTAGAAAACCCCAGAGAAACTTTTTTGCGCCTGCCCGCTTTCCAATCAGAAATCCACCTAAAAATCCACTGATAATATAAACGGCAATCAGCCAGACTTTGCTAAACGTTTCCGTCAATTCCATCTTAAATAGCGCAAACGCCAGCAATAACAGCAGAATCATCGTTACAGCATACATCAGAAACAGGATTTTCATAAAATCTTTTACAATCGTTTGTTTTTTTTGTTCTTGTTCTTTTTTCTGCAAAAAAACACCCCCTCTGCAATCACTATATGATGCAGAAGGGGAAGTTATCCCTGTTTTTTTAAAGTTCACAATTTCCAACCGTCCTTGGGAACGGAACAACGTCACGGATATTCGACATGCCTGTCAGATACATCACGCAGCGTTCAAACCCAAGCCCAAATCCGGCGTGCCTTGCCGAGCCATACTTACGCAAATCCAGATAAAATTTATAATCGTCCTCGTTTAGCCCAAGCTCCTTCATTCTCTCTAAAAGCTTTTCATAGTCGTCTTCCCTCTGGCTTCCGCCAATAATTTCCCCAATCGCTGGGACAAGGCAGTCCACAGCCGCCACGGTCTTCCCGTCGTCGTTTAATTTCATATAAAACGCTTTGATTTCTTTTGGATAATCTGTCACAAACACAGGGCGTTTGAACACTTCTTCCGTCAAATACCGCTCATGCTCCGTCTGTAAATCCGCGCCCCAGAATGCCTTATATTCAAACTTATCGTTGTTCTTTTCTAAAATCTCAACCGCTTCTGTGTACGTCACGCGGGCAAATTCCGAATCCGCGACATGGTTTAAGCGCTCTAAAAGCCCTTTATCCACAAACTGGTTGAAAAACTGCATTTCCTCCGGCGCATGTTCTAACACATACCGGATAATATACTTTAACATCGCTTCCGCTAACATCATATCGTCATTCAAATCCGCAAACGCCATTTCCGGCTCAATCATCCAAAATTCCGCCGCATGACGCGTCGTATTGGAATTTTCCGAACGGAACGTAGGCCCGAATGTGTAAATATTTTTAAATGCCATTGCATACGTTTCCCCGTTTAACTGGCCGCTGACAGTCAGATTCGTGGATTTCCCGAAAAAGTCCTTCGCATAATCCACTGTCCCGTCTTCTTGTTTTGGAATGTCATTCAGATTAAGCGTCGTCACCTGAAACATCTCGCCCGCGCCTTCACAGTCGCTTCCCGTGATAATCGGCGTATGCACATAAACGAAATCCCTCTCCTGAAAAAACTTATGGATTGCATATGCAATCAAAGAACGCACGCGGAACACCGCTTCAAATGTATTCGTCCTTGGACGCAGATGTGAAATTGTCCGTAAATATTCAAATGAATGGCGTTTTTTCTGCAATGGGTAATCCGGGGCTGACTCTCCTTCAATCCAAACTTCTTCTGCCTGAATTTCAAAGGGCTGTTTTGCCTGAGGGGTTGCGACAAGAGTCCCTGTCACAATCACTGCGGCCCCGACATTTAACTTCTCCACTTCAGAAAAATTGTTAAGCCCGTCATGGTAAACGACCTGAAGCGGCTCAAAAAATGTCCCGTCATTGACCACAATAAACCCAAAATTTTTCGAGCCGCGAATGCTTCTGACCCATCCGCCAACTGTCACTTCCTGATCCAAAAATCTGTCTTTTTCCCGGTACAAATCCCGGATGTTGGTAAATTCCATACACTACTCTCCTTCTTACCCTGTACTGCTGATATTATTGCTGCGTATCCTGTACGGCTTCTGTCCCCTGCGGCTCTTCTGCTTTTGTATAGGTCACTTTCGCCTGATCCACCACTAAGCTTAACGCTTTATTGTCCACGTATACCCTCTTTAAATATTTCTCACCAGACGCCTGATCTGATCCATAGCTTTCGTATACCTCTTCCGCCGTTGCAAAGCCGCCGTTTGACATAATTGTAGAAACATGCTGGTTAAAGCCTTCCTGGTCAAATTCTACTTTTTCCTTCTTAGCTATCGCTTCAAAAATCAATTCCTGTTTTAAGTTGGTCTCTAAATATTCCCTGCTTTCATTTTCAAAATCTTCCTGGGTCATGTTATAGTTTTTCTCCAAAAACTCCCCAAGCTCAGTACCATCCGAACAGTACTGTTTGCGGAAGCCCTCGACATACTCGTCCAGCCTTGCGTCCAGCATGCCTTCCGGATAGCCTGTCACCTCACACCGCTCAGTCAGCACATTGATAACTGCAGAGCGGGTATCCGATACCTTTTTTGCTTCTGCTTCCTGATCCAGATAAGAGCGGATATCCGAATAAAAGGCATCCACCGTTTCCGCCCCGAAATTCTCTTTAACAAATTTATCGTCTATTTCATCGGCTTTTACAGGCTTTTGAATAGAATTTACAGTAAATGTAAACGTGGCTTTCTGGCCTTTTAATTCCTCATTGCCGTAATCTTCCGGGAAAGTCACGTCCCAGTCTACGGTATCCCCGACATTTACCCCTATTAACCCGTCAGAAAACCCCTCGATATAACCGGTCCCCATTGCCGGATTGCTGTTAGTTGCGGTATCAATCAGCTGGTTATCGGCCGTCCCGTCTTTAAACGCTTCCCCGTCCTTCTTGCCAACGTAGTTCACATTTACAACATCTCCCTTTTCCACCACCTTCTTAGATTCATCTGTCTGGTAGGGGCTGTAATAGGAAATCATCTGCTCCACATAATTTTTTACAGTTTCATCGTTTACCTGGTAATCTGCCTCATTTAATGTAACCTCAACATTTTTGTAGTCGCCCAATTTAACATAATCGTCTACATTGTACTCAATATTAATACTGGCATTCGGATTACCCGTTTCTGTCCCTTCTGTCAAAGCTTCCGTACCCGAATTATTTCCGGGCTTGCTCCCGCAGCCTGAAATGGCTGCAATTGCTGTACATACCAATAAAATAGATACTGTTTTTCTCTTCATTTTCTACCTCTCATACTTGTTAAGTTTAATGTGGTTTTCTTCTGGTTTTTGAACCATATCAGAAACTATAACATTTAACATACCATATTTAAACAGAAAATAAAAGGTTTTATTGCTTTTTCTTTCAAATAATGTTACAATATGCCCTGGATTACGCGTGAAATGCCCTAGAGCGTGTTTGAAAAATGCTCTAGCCAGCACACATGGCAGCCATTTTTACTGATTTTATTGAAGGAGGAGTATATTGTGTCAACAGTTACCATTGTATTACTGGTTATTACAGCAATATTAGCCATCGGCCTGGTTGTTTTGTATTTTGTGGGGAAACGCATGCAAAAAAAGCAGGAAGAGCAGCAGTCACAGATCCAAGCCGCTGCCCAGACGGTATCCATGCTGATTATCGACAAGAAACGGATGAAGATCAAAGATGCCGGGTTGCCGCCTACCGTATTAGAACATACCCCAAAGATAATGCGCGGCTCCAAGATCCCGGTTGTAAAAGCTAAAGCCGGCCCCAAAATCATGACATTTATTTGCGATTCTGCAATCTTTGACAGTATCCCCGTAAAAAAAGAAGTAAAAGCCGTTGTCAGCGGGCTTTACATCACTTCCGTAAAAGGGATGCGCGGGCCGATTGCAGCAGCTGCACCAGCAAAAAAAGGGATCGGGGCAAAATTACATCAAAAATACCAGGAATTAAGTGCAAGACTACAAAAATAGCACACCAAAAAGCTGCCCTATGGCAGCTTTTTTTAACTATTGCATCCTGGCCTTACGAACAGATATGGAACTTGCTGCTTTCTTTCGATTGGATCGCCATTCTGATATTGCAGTTTGCCAGGTGCTCATAGTTAAGCTCCAGCGCATATTCCACCTTCACCTGGATATCATCCTCTTCCTCATGGATATCAATATTTTTAGCATTGATCCCAAGCATCAAACTGCCATAAGGCGTGTCATAACAAGTAACATTCTTTTTATTCTTTTCAAAAGTCATATGTACATTAGCCACACCTTTTTTAATAATATCAACACAATCTTCCTGCAGCTTAATAATATTTCTCGTCGTCCCATCAAAGCCTTCTATGACCTCGTCATAGATTACATAATGCTTATTATTCTTCCTATAGTAATCCCCCGCCATAATCACTTCAATCGGCTCTAAATCCCCTTCCTCCTGTTTCGTAAATTGCATTCCCCGAATTGTTACGAGTACCTCTTTTGTCATATGTAATCTCTCCTGTTTGTTTTATCTTTATAAATTATTATAAAGTATTTCTTAAGGAAATGCAATTCTCCTATTTATGGGAGTTTCAAAGAAATCCCAATATATATTAACGAAACAGCCCCAAATACTTAAACCCTACCCGAAGCTTCCCTTCTGCCAGCATCTCCTCATAATCCTCTTTTGTCAGCGCTGCCCGGAGCTTTTCATCCGACTCCTCATCCACCACCTCATACACACTATTCGCAAAACACAAATTAGGGTACATAACACACCACCAATTCTTCCCATCACCATCCCCAATCACGACCCTGAGCGCGCGGTAAACCCCGCCCGGAAACGTAAAACTCCCATACGTCTTCTCAGGAAACTCAGAATCCTGCACCATAGCCCGCACCCCATAATCAAACCCTTCTTCCGAAATCACATCCTTGGCACACTTTTCAATTTCACCCAAATACCCCGTAACCACATCCTCGCATTCTTCCAAATCCATCACCCCATCAAGCTCTCCCCCCAAAAACTCCCCAATCCTATCCCGAACCTTTAACTTTAGCTCCTGATCCCCCCTGGAATCACTATTCGCAATCACATGAAACCTCAAAATACGCCCCGCAATCCCCTCCTGAAGCCTATGTATACGATAACAAAACGCCCCCGCAACAACACTACACACCACAAAACCATACAAAAATATTTTCAGCATCCTCTTCATTAAACCTCATCTTCCTTTCTTATAAAAAATAAATAAAAATTTTTTAACCCCTTATCTTCCCCAAACCCTCCTGAAAAAACTCCGCAGGCAAACCGTAACCGCGCCATAAACGGCGCGTTTACGGCGGTTGCGCCAGTATTAGGGATCCTTCTGCCCCCTATCTGGCGCCCCCTTTTACCACCTGCTAAAATCATACCCAATTTCAAAATTTCTAAACCTCCCAATTACCCTCTTTCATTCAAAATCACCACATCCACCTCAAATGCAAACTCCAAATCCTCCACATACCTCCCCAAATCCCTTCCATACTCCTCATATTTATCCCTGCTGTACATCCCCAGCTTATAAAAACTATTCGTTATGTCAATCTCTTTCCCCTGTGCAAGCTCCTTCGCACTTTCCTCAAGCTGCCCCGTAAGCCACGTTCTAATCTCCTGCCGAATCCTATCCCCCTCCTGCCCGTTCACATCCACATCCTTTTCTACGACGGCTTCCACATGGAGCTTCTCCTGATAACATACTCTGTCCCCCCGCGAAAACCCTCCCCGCGCCTTAATCCTGTTTATCGTAATCGCCGTCCCATCCTGTAAAGAAAACATCAGCTTTTTTAGCTTCCCCTGGCTCAAATAAGAAAGCACCGCTTCATTCACCCCGATTTCCCCCTTTGGAGCCCCTCCCGAAACCGCATAATAGCTTTCAACCACAGGAATGCCCCCTTTCTCCGCCAGCACAGGAACCAGCAAAAGCTGCTCCTTATTAGATATATCATTATACAAATCCCCCAGAGTCACAGCATCCTTAAGCTTATAATCCTCGCGTGTATCTATCATTTCCTCCAAATAACTTCCAATCGCCGTATCCAGATTCTGATCCAACGCCAGGATCTTAGAGGCGTCTTTAGCGACAAACAGCAGGGTATTTCTCGCAATCAGCCCCTCTTTACTGCAAATCGCAAGGAAATTAGAAAGCGCCTTCTGATCTTCTAAAAACCCCTTTGATAATATCAGGGCTTTCATATGGTTATAATCCAGGATTTTGTTAGTTTCATTTGCATATTTAGATATTCCCGTAAAAAAGTCTTTCTCCTCAATGAAAAAATCCGTCCCACTTTTACTGTCTGCATTTTCATTGGCAATTTTAGATAAATCCTGGAATTTATAACTAATCCTGCATGACCCTTCCAGGCTGTCTATCCCCATTGCCAGTGGAAATTTGCGGTTTTCCAGTTCCGTCGTGCTGCATCCGGACAGATACATAAGGCTAAAAAACAAAGCAACGCTAGACAACGCCTTTTTCCCTTTCCATGGAAATTTCAGGCGAAGGCATACCAAAAGGGGGATAACCACAATCAGCGGCGTTACGGCATATAAAAAAATACGCTGCAGCAATTCTGTAAAAGCCCTTGAACGGTAGCTGCACACGGCAATTCCAAATAACAGGGCCGCAACCAGAAAAATCCACCATTTTTCACGTTTTCCTCTTGTAAATTCCTTTAAACACTCGGCTGAATAAAACATACTGCTGCTTAAAAGCGCAAATACTGTAAAAAACCAGATTGCAACCATAAGGGCATCCTGCCTCTGCAAAAAGCCTCCTGGGATCTGTATCATGCTCATCAGTGTAACGGCCGGATATTCCATTTCCTGCATAGACATCATTCCAAACATCCCCTGTAAGACGGCATATAACGCCAAAAACACTGCGCCGCTAAACAGTACCGCAACAATGCAGGCACCCCGGATGGATTTCCGCTTTCTTGCAAACGGTGCTAAAAACAACGCAATCCCCGACAATGAAAACAACTCAAAGCTAAAATAAGCGCCTACGGCAATCCCTTCTGTATTGCTTCCAAACCAAGGGAACAACCGGGCGGGCTCTATGTCCCCCGCGGCAAAAAACAGCATTACAAAAAGCGGAAGCATCAAAAACCAAAATAAGATCTCATATACCCTTGCCCTCCCCTCAATGCCCTGAAACACCGCATATACAGAAAGGCCTAAAATACCTGCTGTAATCCAATAAAATGACTGCTCCTTTAATAGCTCCGAAACAATCAGATGGCCGAAAATATATGTCACATACCCGCCCAAGCATAGAAAATAAAACGCATAGCCTAAAACTATGGCAGCGCCAGGTATCTTCCCGAAACAGCGTTTTAAACATGCCGGATAAGTTTCCCCTTCTTCCATAGAATTTACTACTGCCCCAATCAAAAAACAGTAGAGAAGCCCTGCCAAAAGCCCCGCAGCTACAGCAAAAGATCCACTTTTCCCCGCGCTCCCCGCAAGGGCTTTCGGCAAAAGCAGTGTTCCAATCCCAAGTAGATCGTATGTGAGCAGACGGAACATCTGCCTCTTTGAAATTTTATTATTTATTGAAAACATCTTTATCCTTCCTTCTCAAACGTACTCTTTGATCCCTTCTGGCATAAATCGGGCGGCGCCGCATCAAAAACAAGGGCTGGCGTATCAGCGAATCCCGCTCATCGTCATACTGGTTTAAATCCGCCCCAACGAACGGCATCAGGTATGGTATACCAAAGCTCTTTAAATGGGAAAGGTGGATAAGCACCAGCAAAAGCCCATATAAAAACCCATAAAACCCAAGCCAGGAGCACAAAAAAATAAACAAAAATTTTATTAGGCGAAAAGATGTTGCAAACTCCTCATTGGGGATAGCAAACGAGCAAAGCGCCGTAAACGCAACAACAATTACAACAATAGGGCTTACAATATTTGCTTCTACCGCCGCCTGCCCAATAATAAGCCCGCCTACAATCCCAATCGTATTGCCCATTGCACCGGGCAGGCGCACCCCTGCTTCCCGCAAAAGCTCAAACGCAATTTCCATCAGAAGCACCTCCACCACCGCCGGAAACGGCACGCCCTGCCTTGCCGCCGCAAACGACAAGAGAAGTGTTGTGGGCAGCACCTGTGTATGGAAATTCGTTACCGCCAGATAAAGCCCTGGTACTGTCATGGCAAAAAAAGCCGCCATATACCGCAATATCCTGCCAAACGAAGCTATTTCCCACCTGTTGTACATGTCGTCGCTCGTTTTAATAAACGAATTGTAATCAGTCGGCAGAATAAGGCCCGTTGGCGAGTTGTCTACAAGCACGATAACACGCCCTTCCAAAATTGACATTGCAGCCCGGTCCGGGCGCTGTGTCGTCTGAAATTGCGGAAACGGAGAATACCATTTTTCCTCGGAAAGCTGCTCTATCATACCGCTGTCTAAAACCCCGTCAATCTCATACCGCCCCAGGCGTTTTTTGATTTCTTCCAGCAGCCCAGGATATACCAGATCTTCCATATATACGATATCCACGTTTGTTTTGGTACGCGTGCCTACCCGGATTTCCTCCACTTTAAGCTTCGGTGTCCGTAAGCGCTTACGGATTAAGGCGCTGTTGACCTTAATGGAATCCATAAACCCTTCCTTTGATCCACGGATTACCTTTTCTGAGTCTGGCGGCTGCAAAGACATAGCCGGGTAGCCCTTGTCTGGGATTTTTACCGCCTGCGCAAAGCCGTCCACAAATAAAATTACATCTCCAGCAAACATACCGTCCACCGCTTCCTCCACTGTATCAAACAGCGTCATATCCGAAATCCCCAGGGCGTTGACGGCAAGGCTCTTTCGGATCTCATCCCCGGTCATTCCGCAAAATTGGTTTAAAAGCTTCCCAACCACAGAATTTTCAAATAGAAAGCTTCCGCCTGTTACTTCTATATATGCTATAAAGCAGCCGACATCCTTCTTACGCCCAAGCTGCATGGTTTTCTTTTTTATATCAGCGGATTCGCCAAGAAGCGCTAAAAACGCCTTTTTATTTTTCTCTAATTCTTTTTCCATCTCATTTTCCCATCCAATAAAAAAAGTAGGAACAGCCAAATGCTATTCCTACCCTAGTATCTTCTTTCCTGTGCTATTTTATTCCTGCGCCTTTATAATATCCTTCATTGCAGCCGCCTGGTTGCTTAAATGCTGTTCCATCATTTCCGACACATATTTTTTATCCTGCCGCTTTAACCCTAAGACAATCTGCCTGTGCTCTTCTAACAGGCGCGGATGGTTCCTGCCGTCTTTTAAATATTCCACACGGTAACGGTAAACTTGCTCCCGTAAATGGTTTAACACTACCATCAGCCTGGGGTTTGATGCCGTTTTGTAAATCATGTCGTGGAATTCAATATCCACCTGCGCCATACGTGTTAGATCCTTTGCCTTCACAGCCGCCTCAAATGATACGATGTTGCCCTCTAATGCGGCAAGCTGTGGTTTTGTAATACTCTCGCATGCAAGCTGTACAGCTAATATTTCAAGCGCTTCCCGAATCTGCAAGACGTCTTCCATATCTTTTTGAGTCATAGCTGCAACCTGGGCGCCTTTTCTCGGAATAGTCACCGCCAGGCCTTCCTTTTGAAGCATACGGATTGCCTCCCGGATTGGTGTGCGGCTGACGCCTAATTTAGCGGCTAACTGCAGCTCCATCAACCGTTCCCCCGGCTTAAGCTCCCCTTTTAAAATTGCTTCCCGCAGCGTAGCAAACACCACATCCCTAAGCGGCAGATATGCATTAGCATTTAATTCTAAATCATCCATAGTCCCTCCATGTAAGTTACCTTCGGTTGTTATAAATACTGGTCAAATAAACCTGTTTCGCCAAATGGGATTTGCGTACCTCATCGAATGCCGCCCTGGCCTGTCCCGCATGCACAAACAAGCCAAATACCGTAGGGCCGCTCCCGCTCATCAAAGCGCCTAATGCACCGTTTTCGAGCATACAGCGTTTTATCTCATCAATGACGGGATATCTTGGGATTGTAACGGTTTCCAAGATATTGCCCATATGAGACGCCGCTGCTTTTAAATCCCTGCGGCGGATCGCCGCCATCTGCGCACGGATATTGGGGTGTGCCGTCTGGCTGTCCAGCTTAAGGTTTTCATAAACCATTTTTGTAGAAACACTAATCCCCGGCTTTGCGATAAGCACCGGGCATTTGGGCATTGGGGGAAGGCTCCTTAATTTTTCCCCTATCCCCTCTGCTAAAGCGGTGCCGCGCATCAGGCAGTACGGCACATCCGCCCCGATCGAAACCCCAATCTCCATTAGCTTCGTCGCTTTAAGCCCCAGGCGGAATATCTTGTTCATGCCATACAAAACTGCCGCTGCATCCGTACTCCCGCCTGCCATACCCGCCGCTATGGGGATATGCTTCTGCAAATCCACTGAAATCCCCTTTTTTAACCCATACATATCCTGCATCAGCTTCGCAGCTTTATAAACCAGGTTATTTTCATTTGTCGGCAGGAAATCCAAGTTCGTATTGATAAAAATGCCCGGCTCATCCGTCTTCCTAATCTCAAGCTGGTCGTACAAATGCACCGTCTGCATAATCATTCTGACCTCATGGTATCCGTCTTCCCTCCTCCGGAGTACATCCAGCCCCAGATTCACCTTGGCCAATGCCTTTACATTTATCCTCTCCATGTAACTTCCTCCTATGATGTATCGGATGTATTTTGTATACATGATTCTACCATTAATTAAAAAAAAGATCAATTCTACTTTACTTTTTCTTAGCGCCTGCCGATATGTTAATTGATACCAAATATATGGATATAGTTTATTATGCCAAGGAGGGTAAGTATTATGAGTGTAAATGCAGTAAACAGCACTTCCTATTCTTCTGCAGCAGCTACGGCATCTGCTGCAAAAACAAACGGGAAAGAAGTTTCCAAAGAAACAAAAGAGAACAAACAACAGCAGGCGGGCGTGGTATACGAGAAAAGCCCTTCTAACGTCAATACTGATTACGTCAAAAAGAATTCCGCCCTTATAAACAAATTAAAAGCGGATTCTGACGCAAGGGTTTCACAGCTTCGCGGCCTTGTAGAGACAATGATGAAAAAACAGGGGGCAGCAATCGGCAACGCAGACAGCATGTGGCAGTTCTTAGCCGGGGGCAACTTCACTGTTTCCGCTGACGTAAAGGCACAAGCACAGGCTGACATTGCAGAAGACGGCTACTGGGGTGTAGAGCAGACCTCTGACCGTATCCTGGACTTTGCCAAAGCTTTAAGCGGCAGCAATCCGGAAAAGGCAGACGAGCTGCTGGCAGCATTTAAAAAAGGCTTTTCACAGGCCACCAAAAGCTGGGGCAAAACACTTCCGGACATCTCCCAGAGGACCTATGACGCCGTCATCAAGAAATTTGACGCATGGAAAAACGGTACGGAAAGCACTGATACCTCCACAGACCAGGCTTAATCCTGCGGCAGCACAGTGTACAAAACCCCGGGGCATCCTATACGGACTGCCCCGGGGTTTTGCCATCCCCTTATGGCTAAGGCTGCTCTTCCTGTTCTCTTTTAGCTTTTAAAATTGCTTCATTTAAACTAAGCATCTTGGCGTCTAACATGGATACAATTCCAGAGCACTCCCTCAGATCCCTGCTGATGTAACCGGGAGCATTCCCTTCAAACTTATAGTAAATCTTATGCTCTAAGCTTGCCCAAAAATCCATTGCCATTGTGCGGATCTGAATCTCAACCTTTGTATCTGCCACGCGGTCAGACATAAAAATCGGGATTGTCACCAGCATATGATAGCTTTTATAACCGCTCTTTTTTGGGTGCTTGATATAATCCTTGACAGATACAATTGTCAGATCGTTTTGCTTCCCTATCATCTCTGCCATCCGGTAGATATCGGATGTAAAAGAACAGACAATCCGGATGCCTGCGATATCATTGACATGCTCAATCATATTGGTGATAGAGCTTTCGTACCCATGGCGCTTTAATTTCTTAACGATACTTTCCGGGGACTTGACCCGGGATTTGATATATTCAATTGGATTGTACTGGTGCACATGCTTAAATTCATCGTTTAAAATCTCCAGCTTGGTATTTACTTCTTTTAAAGCGCTTGAATAAATAAACATAAGCGTCTTCCAACTGTCCACATCTTCCCCAAAACTGCCCTGTGTATGCTGCAGCATTCGATAAAACCTCCATTAAATATAGTTGCTGGTTGCTATTGCTATTATAGCATACTTTCCTAAGATTTTGTTAATATGTAGGCGATTTCACAAATTCTTAATATAAATAGCTCACAGATTTTACACTTAAGCACGTTTGAAAATACTATAATAGAAATTCAAGCAGATTTCTGCATTACTTTCATTTTTACACAACTTTGCACAATTTGCATTCGGCTGCATATGCCCAAATCTTAAGAAATTACTAAATTTTATTAATTTGGGAAAAAGAGGATTGTAGGCCAAAAATTCCTGTGCTATAATGCAAATCGATGAACATAATAATTAAAAAAGCAAGGATAAAAGGTGATATTGTGAAGTTTTCAGGAAGTAAACAACTAACATTTAAAGAGAAAGCCTATACATTCTGCCAAAGATATAAGCACAGCCTTTTGCTGCTGTACCTGTTTTTGTATATGCCATGGTTTTCTTACCTGGAACAAACTGTAACCAAGCATTTTCATGTAATCCACATGCAAATTGACGATAAAATTCCATTTATAGAATATTTTATTGTCCCTTATTTACTGTGGTTTGCATATGTAGCTGTTGCAGTCCTTTATTTCTTACTGAAAAACAAACATGAATTTTACAGGCTCTGTGCATTTTTGTTTGTTGGAATGACACTGTTTCTGGTTATTTCCACCGTTTATCCAAACGGCCATTACCTGAGGCCAGCTGTATTTGAGCGGGACAATATATTTGTGGACATGGTAAAGGGGCTTTACCTGGCCGATACGCCGACCAATTTGTTCCCAAGTATCCATGTATATAACTCCATTGGCGTCAATATCGCCATTTGGCGCTGCCAGGATTTTAAGAAGAAAAAGCTGATCCGGTATGGCTCTGCAATCCTTATGGTAAGCATTGTATTATCAACGATGTTTTTAAAACAGCATTCTGTTTTTGATGTAATTACCGGAATTGTATTGTCTATATTTATGTATACTGTAGTTTACACAAGAGATATCTTACGCGCAGGAAAGCCAGAGCCTTCTCTAAAAGAGCAGGCTTGGCATATCTGATAAAATCACTCTGTTTGATTTTAATATCCTCCCCAAAAAGCTGCTATCTGTTTTTTAGGATAGCAGCTTTTATTTTGCATTACCATAATTTAAATAACGCAACCCCTTTTCTTGCCGCCTTATACGGCAGTGTTTCAAGCTCCTTTACCGCCGCCTTAAGCTCTTTGCGGATTGCAATCTGCTGCGGGCAGTGCTGCTCGCATTTTCCGCACGCAATACACTGCGATGCGCTGCTTTGGTTTTTGCGGAACGCAGTACATTGTAAATACTCTTTCCTGGCGCCGCTTTTAGATTCTGAATACATCTCGTTATAACATCGGAAAGTGACCGGAATATCTACGCCTGCCGGGCAGGGCATACAATAGCCGCACCCGGTGCAGCTAACTTTTACGTTTTTATGGATTTCTGCTTTAACCTGTTCTACCAGCAGTTCATCCTCTTTAGAAAAATGGCCCGCGAAGGCGTTATCCGCTGTGCGCGCATTTTCAGTAATCATCTCTATTGAGTTCATGCCGGAAAGCACACAAGTGACCTCCGGCTGGTTATAAAGCCACCGGAATGCTATCTCTGCCGCCGTCCTGCGCCCTTTATCCTGCTCAAACAAAAGCTTTGCGCTTTTGGGGAGAAGGTCTACTAACCTCCCGCCCCGCAGCGGCTCCATAATAATAACCGGGATGCCTTTGCCTGCAGCGTATAAAAGGCCCTCCCTGCCAGCCTGGCTATGCTCATCCATATAATTGTATTGAATCTGGCAGAAATCCCACTCATACACATCAATTAGCTGCTTAAACATTCCCGTATGGCCGTGATAGGAAAACCCGATATTGCGGATTGCACCGCTTTTCAGTTTTCCGGCAATCCAGCCTTCAATGCCCATTCGCTTTAATTTTTCCCAGGTGGTCGTATCGGTCAGCATATGCATCAGATAATAGTCAATGTGATCTGTTTTTAAACGGCGCAGTTCTTCCTGAAACGTTTTTTCAATACCCTCCATGGACTTGATCAGATAATGGGGCAGCTTTGTCGCAAGATAAACCTTGTCCCGGCAGTTGTTTTTGTACAGGATTTCCCCGACGGCTGCTTCACTGCCTGGATAAATATACGCAGTGTCTAAATAATTGACCCCCAGATCAATTGCGTGCATCAGCTCCTGCTCTGCTTTTTCCAGATCAATCCCTGCCCCTTTCCTTGTAAAGCGCATACAGCCATAGCCTAATACGGACAGCTCATTTCCTTTTCTGTCTTTTCTGTACTGCATGTTTCCCTCATTCTTTCTCTAATTCATCCATCCAAATCCTCACACAAGCATCTGAGGGCATCCTCAGGTCACCCCTCGGCGAAAGTGCAACCGTCCCGACCTTTGGCCCATCCGGCACACAAGAGCGTTTAAACTGCTGGGCAAAAAACCTGCGGTAGTAGTTTTTGAGCCATTTTAAAACTGCCCCTTCCCCATATACCCCTGCAAATGCCAGGCACGCCAGGCGGTAGACCTTTTTTGGGGAAAACCCAAACCGCAGCATATAATACATAAAAAAATCATGCAGCTCATAAGGCCCAACCAAATCTTCTGTTTTTTGTGAAATCTGCCCTTCTGTGGGAGGCAAAAGCTCTGGGCTAACTGGCGTATCGAGTACGTCAAGCAAAATTTCTTTTAAATCGGCATCATCACAGGTGTCCGCATAGTAACGCACCAGATGGCGTACCAAAGTCTTTGGCACAGAAGCATTGACCCCATACATCGACATATGATCACCGTTATATGTCGCCCATCCAAGTGCAAGCTCAGACATATCCCCTGTCCCAATAACCATGCCTCCCTCTTTATTGGCAATATCCATTAGTATCTGGGTACGCTCCCTCGCCTGGGCATTTTCGTAGGTCACATCGTGGCAAGAGATGTCCTGGCCGATTTCTTTAAAATGCAGGCTGACAGAATCCCGGATTGGTATTTCCAAAAAGGACGCGCCAAGGCATTTTATCATTTTCACTGCGTTCGTATACGTCCGTCCTGTAGTCCCAAACCCTGGCATTGTAACGGCTTTAATACCATCCCTGGGCAGTCCTGCCGCATCAAATGCCTGCACTGTTACAATTAACGCCAGGGTAGAATCCAGGCCTCCTGATATACCGACAACAGCACATTTACAATTGGTATGCGTTAAACGCTTCATTAGCCCCATGGATTGAATCGCCAGGATTTCGTCACAGCGCTTTTTGCGTTCCTCCTGTTTTTTGGGCACAAATGGCGCAGGGTCAATAAAACGTGTAAGCTCCACAGGCTCTGCCTTCAGCCAAAATGCTGTTGCTTCATAGCTGTCCGCATCCTCCCACAATTCAAATGTAGTATTGCGCCTGCGCTCCTCCACCAATTTTTTGAAATCAATCTCCGTATAAACCGTCTCATTTTTAAAACGCGCAGATTCGGCAAGCAGAATGCCGTTTTCCGCAATCAAGTTGTGGGCGGAATAAACGACGTCCTGCGTCGACTCCCCGTTCCCGGCGCTTGCGTAAACATAGCCGCATAAAAGCCTTGCGGACTGCCCACAGACCAAATCCCTGCGGTAAATGTCCTTCCCTGTCGCTTCGTCGCTTGCGGACAGGTTGACAATAAGCGTTGCACCGGAAAGTGCGTGCGCCATACCAGGCGGGTTGGGCGACCAAAGATCCTCGCAGATTTCTACAGCTATCACAAGCTCAGGCATCGTTTCACAGGTAAAAAGCTGCTTTGTCCCTATCGGCACAAGCCCATCCCCGATTTCCACCTCCACGGTGTCTTCCATACCCCGGGTAAAGTGGCGCAATTCATAAAATTCATTATAATTAGGCAGGTGGGTTTTGGGCACGAGCCCTAAAATTTCACCGCGGCAAACGGCTGCAGCCGCATTATAAAGCTTGCCCCGGCAGCAGACCGGAAGCCCGGCAAAAACGATAGCATCCGTATTTTTCGTCTCCTCTGCAATTTGAAGCAAGCCTTCTTTTGCTTTGTCTAACAGCAAATCCTGCAAAAATAAATCCCCACAGCTATATCCCGTAATACAAAGCTCCGGAAATACCATAACTTTTGCCCCTGCCCTAGAGCATTCTCTTATTTTTTCGCAGATACGCTCTGTATTGTAAACTGTATCCGCTACTCTTGTATCCGGCGTAATGGCAGCTACTTTCAAATATCCGTCTTTCAATGTCTTATCTCCTTTAATTCCTCGGTACTAAATTTATAATTTGTATTGCAAAAATGGCACTTTACTTCAATTCCGTTACCATCTGCTATCATTTCGTCGAGATCCTTTTTACCTATTGTGGCAAGGGATTTGGAAATCCGCCCTTTAGAACAGCTGCAGTAGAAACGGGCTGGGAGGGTATCCATGACTTCAAATGGGATATCCCCCAGAACCTCTTTTAAAAGCTGCTGCGGCGTATGCCCCTGCTCCAAAAGAGAAGTAATGCTTTTTAAACCACAAATCCGCTTTTCCAGCTTTGCAATGGTTTCCTCATCCGTAAATGGCATGAGCTGTAAGATAAAACCGCCCGCCTGTTTTACGGTATTGTCTTTATTCATTAAAACGCCAAGGCCTACCGATGAGGGGATCTGCTCTGAGGTTGCAAAATAATAGGTCAAATCATCCGCTATTTCCCCGGTCTGAAGTGCAATTTGCCCAACATAAGGCTCCTTCATGCCCAAATCCTTAATGACGCTCATAACACCAAGGCCAAGCGCGCCTCCTACGTCTAGCTTGCCCTGTGCATTCGGTGGCAGGATTACGTCTGGCACCTCCGGGTAGCCCTTTACGTTCCCTGCGGAATCTGCGGTAACTGTCAGCGCTTTTGCCGGCCCGCTGCCCTGGATCTGTATGGTCAAAAGATCTTTTTCCCCTTTCATCATCACGCCCATCATGGCTGCCCCGGATAAGAGACGGCCAAGTGCGGCCGTTATGACCGGGCTTGTTGCGTGACGTTTCTTTGCCATTTCTGTGAGTTCCTTTGACGTGATGGCGAATGCCCGGATCTGCCCGTTTGCTGCCGCCGCCCTTACGATATAATCTGACATGCTGTCTGCCTCCTTTGTTTTTCGTACATTCCTGTGCAATTATAGTAACCCGCCCACTGTCCTGCCGCGGTAATTTTTCACAATAAGCATCCTGGCAGGCAATCCATTTAAGGCCGGATGCTTCAATCAGCCCTTTTATCCTTTCTATGCTGTATGCCCGCTGGTAGTGTGTTTCTTCATATTTTTTGTACCTGCCGTCACCTTCACGGATAAAAAGGGTAAGATCGTATTCGTTCAGCTGTGTTTCGTTATCGTAGTAATTTTCCCAAATAAAGCTGCTTTGATCCCTGTTTTCGCAAATAGTATTTTGGGCTAATAATTTCTGGTATTTATAAGGCGTATTAATATCGAATATGAATATGCCCCCAGGGTCTAAATAGTTGTCCACCCTGGAAAAAACACGGAGCAGGGCGTTTTCTTCTGTTATATAGTTGAGGGAATCGCAGACACTTATGACTGCCCTCACTGTTCCATACAGCTCCAACTTACGCATATCCTGATTTAAGTAGAGGATATCAGCGGAGCCTGGAGATTTTTTCTGCCGGGCGATGCCTAGCATTTCGCCGGATATATCAGCGCCGATCATATCGTAGCCTGCTTTCGCCAGCAGACGTGTCATCTTACCTGTACCACAGCCAAGATCCAATACAATGCCATCGTAAATGCCGTATTTGTGCAGCTTACGGAGCAAATACCTGCACCAGTCTGTATAGGGAACGTTATCCATAAACAAATCATACACTTCTGCAAACCCGCTGTATGTTTCCATGTTAAGACCTCCTCTGCACGCTCTTGCACAGCACTATTCCTATTATACGCATTTTAGAAGGATACTACAATGCCAGGATGGAAAATTTTGTGGCAAGCTTTTATATAAAACAGAAAAACTGCCAATAAGCATTGCACCCCTCCCTTTCCATATGCTATAATAGCATAGCCGTCACCCAACCGGCAATATCTGGAAAAAGCAAAGGAGCGATAATACAATGGAAATTACAAACGATATCAAGTATGTGGGCGTAAACGATCATGAAATTGATCTGTTTGAAGGACAGTATATAGTAGAAAACGGCATGGCTTACAATTCCTATGTCATAACAGATGATAAAATTGCCGTTATGGATTCTGTAGACGCACGTTTTGGGGAGGAATGGCTTACCAACATCAAGAACACACTGAATGGAGCCGCCCCAGATTATTTTATCGTACAGCACATGGAACCGGATCATTCCGCCAATATCGCAAGCTTCATGGAAGCCTACAAAGAGACAACCATTGTTTCGAGCGCAAAATCATTTGCCATGATGAAACAATTTTTTGGCACAGACTATGCAGACAGGCAGGTTGTAGTAAAAGATGGTGATACATTAAATTTAGGAAAGCATTCACTCACTTTTGTAGCCGCGCCTATGGTGCACTGGCCAGAAGTCATCGTCACATATGACAGCTTTGATAAGGTTTTGTTTTCCGCCGACGGATTCGGCAAATTCGGCGCCTTGGACGTAGAAGAAGAATGGGCGTGTGAAGCCCGGCGCTATTACATCGGCATTGTCGGCAAATTCGGTGTACAGGTGCAGAACCTTTTAAAGAAAGCCGCGGCGTTAAACATCCAGGCAATCTGCCCTCTGCACGGCCCGGTTTTAAAAGAAAACTTAAGTTATTACCTGGATCTCTATCATACATGGTCTTCCTATTCCGTAGAAACCGAAGGCGTTGTCATTGCCTATTCTTCCGTATACGGAAATACCAAAAAAGCAGTAGGGCTATTGGCAGATAAACTCCGCGAAAAGGGCTGCCCAAAGGTTGTAGTAAACGATCTGGCACGCTGCGATATGGCGGAGGCCGTTGAAGACGCATTCCGTTACGGAAAGCTCGTCTTAGCAACTATAACCTACAATGGGGACGTATTCCCGTTTATGCGTGAATTTATCCACGAGCTGACCGAAAGGAATTATCAAAAGCGCACCATTGGGCTTATCGAAAACGGTTCCTGGGCGCCTGCGGCTGCAAGGCAGATACATAAAATGCTCGAGGGCTGCAAGGAGCTTACCTTCACAGAAACAACAGTTAAAATCATGTCCGCATTGACAGAAGAAAACGCTGTGGCAATCGATGCGCTGGCTGACGAGCTTTGTAAATAAAAAACCGCACGGCGGCACAGAATATTTTTGTGCCGCCGCAGCGGTTTTTTAGTAGCTTATGATCCATTTGCAGTTATTATCCCTGCGCTATACATGCCAGTGTTTTTACGCACAGGTCAATCCCAAGAGCCCCGCTATCCAGGCACAGGCCAAAAAAGGCGGGATGCCCCCATTCCCATTTTGTGACAGCGTTGTAAAACCCACTCCGCCGCTTGTCGTTTTTCTTTAATGCCTCTTCTGCTTCGGCCTCCTTGATGCCTTCCCTATGTATCGCACGTTCTACCCGCTTTTGCTTATTGCAATGGATAAATACATTCAGGCAGTTTTCCCTATCCTTTAAAATATATCCAGCCGCACGGCCAACAATCACACAGCCGCCCTTGTCTGCCGCTTCCTCAATGATACGCTTCTGTGCCTGGAACAGTTTTTCGGACACGGGCTGATCTTTACCACCTGCATTCCCCCCGAGCGGTGTCTTAGAAAGGTTAAATAAAAAACCTCCTGCATGTGTCTCTTCCAACCCTTCAATATACATAGAGGGTATCTTAAGTTCTTTTGCCGCCATTGACAAAAGGTTCCTGTCATACAGCTCATACCCCAATTCTTCCGCCAGTTTTTTGCCGATTTCATTCCCTCCGCTGGCGTATTGACGTTCGATCGTAATAATGTTATACATATACCCACTCCTTTCCAAATACGAAATATCATGGCTTTATTATAACATTTATCTGTATATAATTGGAAGGCTTATTTTAAATAAATACTCCTATCAGCCATTTTATGCTTCACATCTGCCCAAAAGCGCCTCCCACCGCCTGTCCACCTCGGCTTGAAACGATTCGAGCAAATATTCATTACCTGGTAAAAACAAATGCTTAAACCTGCCCTGGAGCTTCAAAAACTCTTCTAACGGCAGCTTTTCCTTCGGCCGGTAAGACAGCTTCCATTTCCCGTCCACCACCTCAAACAGAGGCCAGTAGCATGTCTCTACCGCCATTTTGCAGATCTTTATAATATCCGGCGCTTCATACCGCCAGCCTCTTGGGCACGGAGCCATTATATTTAAAAAAGCCGGACCTTTCGTATAAATGGCTTTCTCAGATTTTTGGTACAAATCCATCATATTCCCAATAAATGTGGTCTGTGCCACATAAGGGATATTATGTGCCGCCATAATGGCCGCAAGATCCTTTCTGGCCTGTGGCTTGCCGTTTGACTGGCTGCCCACCGGGGTCGTTGTTGTATCCGCATACATCGGGGTTGCAGAAGAACGCTGGATTCCGGTATTCATATACGCCCCATTGTCATAACAGACATATACCATATCATGCCCGCGTTCCATTGCGCCAGACAAAGACTGGAAACCAATATCATACGTTCCGCCATCTCCGCCAAACGTAATAAATTTATACTCTTCTTTTACCTTTCCTTTTTTCTTTAACGCATAGTACGCCGTTTCCACGCCGCTTAATGTCGCGCCCGCATTTTCAAATGCATTGTGGATATAGCTGTCCTCATAAGAGGTATACGGATAAGTAAATGTAGACACCTCCAAGCATCCTGTGGCATTGCCGACGACTGCTTTATCCCCTGGATGCAGCGCTTTTAATACGTTCCTCACTGCAATAGTCCCGCCGCATCCGGCACAAAGCCTGTGCCCTGGTGCAAGGCGGTCTTGCCTCATTTGATACTCTTTAAAACTTGCCTGTCCCAATTGCCACACCTCCTATTCCCTCAAACCGATATAGCGGTATTCATCTGTGTTACTATTTTTGTCCGCCGCAACCTCTTCCAAATCTGCAAAAACCTGCCTGGCGTCTGCCACTGTATAGTCCCTGCCGTTTAGCCCGTAAACGATTTTTATGACCCTTGCGCTGCCCCTTGCCTGGTATAACGCAGCGGATAATTCTGCAGCCAGCGGGCCTCCGTTCGCGCTAAAGCTTTCACAGCGGTCCATAATTGCCACCGCCTTACAGCTTTTTAATGCTTCTGCCAGCTCTTTTCCTGGAAACGGGCGGAACACACGCACCTTCAACAGCCCCACTTTTTTGCCATTGCTGCGGAGTAAATCAACAGCATCCTTCGTCGTACCGCAGGCTGAGCCGATGGCAACGATAGCATATTCGGCATCCTCCAAATGATACCCTTCAAAGAAACCATATTTCCTGCCGGATATTTTTTCAAACTCAGCGGCAACGTCCAAAATTACCTGCCCGGCATTCTTCATTGCCTGCGCCTGGGCGCGTTTGGATTCCATTCCATAACAAGAAACCGCATAGGGGCCGACTGCCACAGGCTCAGCCGCATTCAACAGATAATGCTCTGGGTTATATTCGCCAACAAACTCTTTTACGTCTTTATCTTCTAACAACTCGATATTGGAAACGCCATGGCTGATAATAAAACCATCCTGGCAGATCATTATTGGCAGCATAACATCCTTATGCTCTGCAATCCTGTATGCCTGGATGAAATTATCATACGCTTCCTGGTTATCCTCTGCATAAATCTGAATCCAGCCGGAATCCCTTGCACCCATGCTGTCAGAATGCTCACAGTTGATATTTAAAGGGCCGGACAATGCACGGTTCACAAGCGCAAGCGCAATCGGAAGCCTGTTCGACGCAGCTACATACAGCATTTCCCACATCAGGGCAAGCCCTGCCGAGGAAGTCGCAGTCATTGTCCGCGCCCCCGCCGCTTCGGCCCCAATTGCCGCACTCATTGCACTGTGCTCGCTTTCCACAGGGATAAACTCCGTATCCATTTCTCCATTTGCTATGTAAGAGGACACAAACTGGGGCAGTTCTGTAGACGGCGTAATAGGAAACGCCGGCATAACATCCGGGTTAATCTGCTTCATTGCATATGCCACGGCTTCATTACCGGACATCCTTTCTTTTATACCCATTCTATTTGCCCTCCTTCATATAAATCGCCCCAAACGGACATGCAGCTACGCAGATCCCGCAGCCTTTACAATGATCATAGTCGAATTCCAGCCTTTTTCCATCCTGCACCGGAATAGAGCTGTCTGGGCAGTAAGGTACGCAAAGCAGGCACTGCCTGCATTTTTCCCAATCCACAACAGGCGTATCTGTGCGCCATTCCCCCGTTAAGAAGCTTTTAGATGTGGCAGGCTCATAAATCTTAAGCCCTTCCGTCAGATCCTGCCACCTTGTCGTCTCATTAATCTCTTTTGCTGATAACGCCATTTAAGCAACCCTCCTGTCAGACATATTTACCTTCTTACCATCTGCCGGGCCGCTAATCAATTCCACAGCGTCAAATGCCATTTGCAGCGCTTTCATATTCCCTGCAAATACTTCAGGCTTTTTCTCAAATTTATGTTTTAGGGACGCTTCCATTTCCATGAAAAAAACGTCTTTTTCCATAATCCCCGAAATCCTGGCAAGGGCAGAAAGCATCGGCATATTCGGGAAATATTTCCCCAGTGTTTCCATACAGACTTTTCTGGCATTTATCGTATAAACTGCCCCTTCATAGCCTTTTAATAGCGGCATAATCTCATCTCTGCCTTTTTCCGTGTTAATTAATACCCCGCCTTTTGTATTTAGCCCAGCCGTCACGTCTACACTATGCAGCAGTGTATCGTCTACTACCACCACAAAATCCGGCTCATATATATTAGAATGTACACGGATTTCATAATCGCTAATCCTGTCATATGCGGTAATTGGGGCGCCCATTCGCTCCGGGCCGTATTCCGGAAAGCCTTGTACATATTTTCCAATGCCAAATGCAATATCTGCAAGCAGCAGGGCTGCTGTTTTAGCGCCCTGGCCGCCCCTGCCATGCCATCTGATTTCCGTTAAATGTTCCATCGTCATCACTCCTGGTATTCTTTTCATTTTTCATGCAACCATGAGTATATAAAATTTAAAAACAAGTGTAAAGGAAAGCAGGGCGGAAACTGAAAAAAGTCTGTTTTTTTTCAAAACTGTATAAAATACTTAATCAGAAAAAAAGATTAAATTTTTATTTATAATTCGATTTTCTGATACCAGATCATGCAGCCGGTTGTCCAGCATAAATTTCTTTTTTCTTGGGTCGCCCTCTGCATCGTTTCAACATAATCTTCTTTTATCCGTCCCGAAACACCCTCCGCAAAACAGCGGCCCCTTTGCCACCATAACCTTTAAATAGTTGAACCCACTCCCTATATATGCTAAAATCAAAAAAACAACAAATACACCCAGGGAGCGCACACCATGACCTTAAAACAGTTAACCATCTTTTTAACACTAGCCCACGAAGGCAGTTTTACCAAAACCGCCTCCAAATTAAACTGCGCCCAGTCCGGTGTCACCACACACATTAAACTCCTAGAAACCGAACTAGGCGTCCCCCTTTTCAACCGTATCGGCAAACACATAAGCCTTACACCAGAAGGCAATGCCCTGCTGCCATACGCCAAAAAAATACTCTCCCTTTCATCCGAAGCCCAAAACCTTTACCAAAAATCCCCACGGCTTACAATAGGAGTAACAGAATCTGCCGCTAATTACCTGCTTGGAAGCATATTAAAAGAATTTACCGCCCTCTGCCCAGATACAGAAATCTTTTTCCAAATGACCGATCACAGGGACTACTGCCAAATGCTCTGCGACGGGGAACTCGATCTGGCAATTGTACTTGATGCCCCCATAAAACGCAAGCCCATCCAAGTACTGCAAAAACGAAAAGAAATCATCCTCATAGCAGCAGCTTCCACCCACGATCTCACCGGGGCCCACCGCATCCAACCCGAAGACCTAAGCGTATATCCTCTGCTGCTTCCAGCAAAAGACTGCCCTTACCGCATCCTTTTTGAACAAAGGCTCTCTGCCGACGGTATTCGCCCCCAAACTGCCCTGACAGCAGACTCCACCCCCGTCATAAAAGAAATGGCGCTCTGTGGTGCCGGGCTTGGCCTGCTGCCAGAATTTGCAGTAAAAAAAGAATTGATCTACCATATGATGGAAAAAATAAATTACAGCACAGATTTTCCTATATACACACAGCTTTTGATACATCCCGACAAATCAGTTTCAAAAGAGCTTCAACAGTTTTTAGATGTCGCAGGCAGGCATCTTGCCCCAACCTAATATGCCTTCCGCAGACCCTTGGGGTAATGGTTTTTCAAAACACCGCCAGAACGCTTGCCCCAGCCGATACCATAACCATCCACCAACATCAGATGCCATCCTTTGTCCCCGTCTGAAAAAACCGCCTGTCCAGATAAATACTCCCGGACGGCTTTATCCTCCGCCGAAAAATTTACTGTTTTAAACGCTTCTTCTTTTTTCAGATACAGCGCAAGCGCATGGGACGGCTCAAAACGGTTTTTCTTATTTGTCCCCAAATGAAGCCCTGGACGCAATACCTTTAGGCCTTTGATTTGCGGCATATGGACCGGGGCAAGGTACAACTGATCCCCAAACGTCAAATATACCCCGTCACGCTCCATACAAAGATTCTCCTTTTGAAAACGAAGCCACTCCCCACACTCTTTTTGCGGTATCCCCATAGCTTCCCCACCATTTGCAAAACTCAAGCCGCAATTTACCCCATCTTTTTGCAAAACAGCCAAAAAATGCCCTTCCCCGTTTAATTTATGTGGAAACAAACGGATAGAATATCTGGCCTGCTCCATAGTGTCATCCCCCCACTTTAACCTGCCAGGCTCCATACCAGGATACAGTTCTGCCTTCTCTACAGTAAATTCAGGAAAACGCCCTAAAAAACGGCTGACACTGCCCTCATTTTCTTCGGGCGCAAAAGTACAGGTAGAGTATACCATCTTCCCTCCGGCACGAAGCATCCCAGCCGCACATGTTAAAATTTCATCCTGCCTTTCCGCACACATAGCAACATGCTCAAGGCTCCACTCCTGTATAGCCATGCTGTTTTTACGGAACATCCCCTCTCCAGAACAAGGGGCATCCACTAAAATCCTGTCAAAATACGCAGGAAAATACTCAAGGAGCCGTTTTGGCGTTTCATTTGTGACAAGTGCATTTGCAATCCCCATGCGTTCTATATTTTCCGATAAAATCTTCGCCCGCATAGGATGGATTTCATTACAAATAAGAATCCCCTGCCCCTGCATTTTAGCTGCAATCTGCGTACTCTTACCGCCTGGCGCAGCGCACAGATCCAAAACCCGCTCCCCAGGAAGCACGCCAAGGTATTCCGCAGGCGCCATAGCGCTTGGCTCCTGGATATAATACATACCCGCATCATGGTATGGGTGTTTGCCAGGCTGATCGTTTGCCCCATAATAATAGCCTTCTTTGGCCCAAGGAACCGGAGCAAGGGAAAATGGAGCCTTATTTAAAAAATCTTGCGGCAACGCCTTTAAAGTATTAATTCTAAGCGCCTGATGGGGTGCACACCGCAAACTATTTTCAAATAATTCATATTCACTTCCCAACATACTGCGCATCCTGGTTTCAAAATCAAATGGTAGCATAATTCCTCCTTGACTTTATATACAATTAAAGCGGACATTGAACATCCATAGGCCACCCACTTCCAGCTGCCTGCACATCCCCCATATCTTTTGCCCTATTTACAAAGAATCCGGCGGTTTCCTCTGAATCCGGTGAAGCTGCGGCCTTAGCGTAATATCTGTAACCGCCAGCCCCTCCCGCTGGCTTAATACATAACGGACTGCCTGGGCTACCTCCCCAGGCAAAAGATACGACATCTCATCATCGCCTTCCTTAAAATCTGCATTACGATACAAATTTGTCTTCGTCATATCCGGATATATAGCAGCCACCTTTACCCCATATTTTCTGGCTTCTTCAAAAAGGCTGTGTGCAAAGCTAGAAAGCCCTGCTTTTGTAGCCCCATACGCACAGCCATGAGGATTAACCCCAGCTGCAGTTACCGAAGCAATATTAATAATAAACCCAGAATTTTTTTTAAGCACACGTAAAAGCTGCTGTGTTAAAATCATCGGGACTTCCAGGTTTGTCCTCACCATCTGCTGGATTTTTTGAGGGTTTAACTCTTCATGCAGCCCATAATATGCGCTACCCGCATTATTAACCAATACATAAACAGGGTAATCCGCAGAAATTTGCTTTACAACATTTAATAACGCAGGCGTATCCAATAAATCACAGACAATCGGATGGAACCTTCCTTTAAAACCATCCTCATCTGCTTTTCCATCCCGTCCAAAATCGCGGCCAATTCCAAATACTTCATAGCCCAGCCCGCAAAGCATCCGGCTTACAGAAAGCCCTATGCCAGAAGACGCCCCAGTTACAATTGCAGCATACATACATTTTCCTCCTTTACCATATAACCTTAGAGCGTGTTTGAAAAATACTTTTCGGCAGATGTTTTCCACACTTAGTGGGAGATTTGTGTCAAATGAGGGAGTCGTAGCGGGCTACGTTGACCGAATTTGGCGCAAATATCGCGCTAAGTGGGGGATGCAGATGACGGGAATGATTTTGGGGACACGCTCTAGGAGTTCCCAAGAATACCATGTATGGCTGGATGAGAGCTAGCCGCCTTGGTAATCTTGGCCTTCGGGCTGGCTCACAGACACCACTAAGCGCTATGACTCTTAACGGGGAACTCATCCAACTCCGCCAACAGGTGAAGGAACAGGATGAGTTCCTCGTTAAGAGTCATAGGGATTGGCGAGCCTAACAAAGTTGACGGGGTAAGGACGCAGGAAGTGCGGATTGTTTATAATTTTGCTGGGGAGTTGTATAAGTTCCCTTGGATTTCTGTGAACAATACAGGGGTTTAGTGGCATTTTGGAGGAAAATATGATATAGTAAAATAACTCGGCATAAAACGGAGGAGAAGCAGAATGATAAGAATGAAGACCACACTGAGAAGCATAAAATATTGGCGTATAAAAAAATTTTTGATTTTCCTGTGCTGTATGGGAATCAGCTTATCAGGTATTATATTGATTAATAATGATTCCTTAAATACTGGAATTCTTATTTCAGGAATTGTTTTATATGATGCAGTTACAAATAGTCGGCTGCTTTTCAGAAAACTTTATTATGAGGTATTTATTGAGGATCTGGGCAGTATCATATATATTAGAAAGGATAAAAAAGAATTTTTTATTCCAAAAAATAAGATAAAAGATGTATATGTAAAAGAAATCCATTATGGAGGACGGTGGCTGGAAGTCATTGGATATCAATTAATTGTAATGGCAGATCAAAAATACACCTTTGAGTCGTTATTTGGGGAACAGGAAAGCCAGCAGAAAAAAGCGGAAATGGAACGGCTGGCGCAGACAATACAGGGTTTTTAGCGGCATTTTGGAGGAAAATGAGATAAAATATCGCAGAACAAAGAATATGCATATAAGATAGAAGTTGATATTTTAATTGACAGAATTACGGACTGCCTAATAGATACAAGAACTGGCAAGGAAGTGGAAACGGAATACCGGATGCGTGAAAAACTGATAAAACCTTGATTTTATGGGCTTTTCTGATGTTTTATTATAAAGGAAAATGGAACCTAGTGTATAATTTAATTAAAAAGGTTGATCGGACACAAGTTCCGATTGCCCTCAATAAATTAGCTTAATAATAAAGAAATAAGCATCCTAAACTTTGGCTGGTCAGGGATGCTTATTTTGGTAGTGTAAAATAGTTTGTGTCTTTGGTAAAAAATGGCTCCTTTTTGGTAAGA
>OFGF01000463.1_pt1 | contig 35269 bp, 33 predicted proteins | sample 1521711 | NCBI WGS metagenome assembly OFGF01 (sample SAMEA3504092, study PRJEB24116) | mouse gut metagenome | biome: mouse gut; feature: mouse-associated habitat; material: faeces | place: Denmark | collected 2011 | reverse complement strand
ATCACAAGGCCCCAGCCGCATACCCTGCCCTCTGACTGACTACGGTTTTGGCTGGCCTAAAGGGGATTTCTTGTTTATACTGGTTGGGTATAGGGGGGTGCTCTAGGGTTTTATTGTTTTTGTCATATGGGTAATTTATAGCTTCAGGTATCCAATAACGTAGTCAGGAACGTATGGCTGTGAAAAGTTCGCTCTGTTAATACAAAATGAAAAGAGGAAAAACTATGCTTCAATCAGAATATTTAAATCGATTATACTGCCAAATGATAGCAGAGGACAAGGCCGCACACGCAGAAAGTGCGCAGAGGGAGATCCGTTATATTAACGGTTCTACTGCTAAGTACCATGGAAGGTGCGTGAGTACACTGTATATCCCCAAATTTTTTACCAGGGAAGATATCCTCATTTTTGAGGGGCTTATTCAAACACTATACGGTATTTTTGGAAAAGTAACGGAGCGTTACAGGCAGGATGCGTCATACCGCCTTTTGTTTGGGTTTCCAGCAGAATTAGAAAGCCTGATTTTGCGTAAGCCCCGTTATAAAAGCAATATACCGATTGCAAGGATTGATATTTTTTACAACGAAAAATCAAAAGAGTTTAAGTTCTGCGAATTTAATACGGATGGCTCAAGCGCCATGAATGAAGACAGGGAGCTAAACCATGGCTTAAAGCTTACAAAGGCGTATCAGGAATTGTCGGATAAGTACCAGCTCCAAACATTTGAGTTGTTTGATTCCTGGGCAAGGGTATCGCTTGGGATTTATGGGCAGACAAAGGGGGCGTCTATTCATCCACATGTGGCAATTGTGGATTTTATGGAAAGCGCAACGAATAATGAATTTGAGGTTTTTGCCGAAAGCTACCGCAAGCTGGGCGCAACCTGTGAGATTTGTGAAATACGGGATCTCCGTTATGAAAACGGGCGCTTGTATGGGACGGGAAAGCAGCCGGTAGACCTGATCTACAGGAGGGCAGTTACCAGCGATATTATGAGCCATTTTGATGAGGTAAAAGACTTTATCCAGGCAGTACGAGAAGATGCTGTGTGCCTGATCGGGGATTTTAATACGCAAATTGCGCATAATAAAGTTTTGTATCAAATCCTGCACCATCCGGCGACACAGGCTTTTTTGACAGAAGTGGAAAAGGATTATGTGAAAGCGCATGTACCGTATACTGCGCTGATGACAGCGGATTATCTGCCTTATGAAGATATCTTAAATAACAAGGACGGCTGGATTTTAAAGCCGTTGGATTCTTACGGATCAAAAGGTGTCTTTGCCGGGGTGGAGTATGCGTCTAAGGAAGAGTGGAAAGAAATTGTAGATGCGCACCGTATCGAGGGGTATTTGGTACAGGAGTTTTGCGTGCCGTATTTGACAGAAAATATAGATTTTTCCAAAGGGGCGGATGCAGAGTTTATAAAAGTCTCTAATTTGACGGGCCTGTTTGTGTATGACGGGATATTTCAGGGGATTTATTCAAGGGTATCGCGGGGGAAGATAATATCGACGCAATACAGCGAAATTGCGCTGCCGTCGGTTTTGGTGGAAGGGCAGGAAGGGAAGTAATCCCCTCATGCTTTTGGCAGCTGTACCGAAAAAATGCTTCCCTTTTGTTTTCCCGGCCGGGAAAGGACAAAAATCGTACCGTTTTGCTTTTCCATAATTTCGCGTGCCAAATAAAGCCCGACGCCTGAGCCTTCCAGGTGGCTTACCAGTTTGCCGCGGTAAAAACGTTTAAATATTTGATGCCGTTCCTCTTTTGGGATCCCAATGCCGTAATCTTCTACGGAAATACGGACATAGCTGGCCATTTCCTCTGTGCGCATTAGTATCTTGGAATGCTCGCCGCTGTATTTAATGGCATTATCCAACAGGTTGGCCAAGGCCTCTGCCGTCCATTTTTTGTCATGCAGGACGTTTACTGTTTCTGCGCAGTTATTGTCGCACAATTCAATCGAAATCTGCTTGCTGGCGGCCTTTTCATATAGCCGGTTTACCGCAGAAAGGATGGCGTCCTTTACCGGGGCATACACCGCCTGGATTTGAATGACGCCTTTTTCCATGCGTGAAATACCGATAAGCGCCTCTGTAAGGTTTTCTAGGCAGTCTAGCTGGTGTATGCAATTAACCAAAAATTCCTTACGCTCTGTCTCGCCCAATTCTTCGCCGGACAAAATTTCCAGGCTTGTTTTTAGGGCGGCGACGGGCGTTTTAAGCTGATGCGAGATATCTGTTACTAAAACCTTGGTTGATTCCTTTTCCTGCCACATCTTATGGCGGTCGGATTCAATTTGTTTTTGGAGGGCTAGCAGCCGGTCCTTTAAAATGCTGTCTATACTGGCAGGCAAAAAGAATTCTGTGCTGTCTGTTGTCTGGAGAGAGCAGAGGGCCTTTTCCAATGCATAGACCCGGCGGGTATTTTGTTTTTGCAAGAGGATGGCGAGTGCAAAAAAGAAAAGCAGGATCAGTGCGTCAAAAAGGATGGATGCACAGATTAGCCGTTTTTGGGCAGCGTGATATTTTTGCCCCCAAAGGGTCTGTGCGGACGTGCCGTAGCCATACGCTTCCATATGCTGCTGGCCGGATACCAGCCAGGCTTTGTCCGGGGCTTCTTTTAAGTATTTTAACAGGGTATCGCCGGATTCGTCCCCGGCTGCAATCCCAGAGATTATAGCTTCGGTATTGTTATAAGAGTATTTCAATTCCCGCAGCAGCACAGTATCGGCAAAAATAGTAAGGATAATTACCGCGGCGCCTGCTATACATAAGGCTGCCGTTATGTTTATTCGACTTCCAGATCCCATACATACCCCATTCCCCGTATATTTTTAATAATACGTTTTTCTTCGCTGTCGTTTATTTTTTCACGCAGCCTGAGTATGTTGACTGCGACTGTATTATCGTCTATAAAATTTCCGTCTGCATCAAACATCTGCTCCAAAATCTGTGTTTTGGATAAAACTTGTTTGGGGTGGTTTAAAAAGAGCTGCAGTAAGCGGTACTCATTGCGGGTCAGCTCTACAGGCTGATTGCCGATGAAAAGCTGCATTTCATTCGGGAAATAGATAAGGCTGCCGGATTTGACGGCCTTTTTTTGTTCAGCAGCTTCAGAGCGGCTGTTTTTTTCGATGCGTTTAAAAATGTTGTTTATTTTGGACATTAATATGGCAAGGCTGAATGGTTTGGTGATATAGTCGTCCGCCCCTGTTTCATAGCCCATGACAATGTCAAGCTCTGTGTCCATAGCGGTCAGGAAGATAAACTGCACGTCGTTTTGCAGTTCTTCGCGGATATATGCGCAAAAATCTAAGCCGCTGCCATCGGAGAGCATGATGTCGCACAAAATTAAACCGATGGCTGCTGATTTAAATTGCATGCGCGCATTTTGGATGGTATCACAGGAAATGACATGGTAGCCTTCTTTTTCTAATTTAAACTGGATGCTGCGGCGCAAGGTGGCTTCGTCTTCCAATAACAGGATGGTATTCATAAAGTCTGCTCCATAATAAGTGTTTCTTTTTATGTTAGCAAAAATCAGCAAAAAAGAAAAGGCATTAAGCCAAAAATAAAAATTCTGGATAAACAAACCATTCTATGTTATAATGTAAAACAAATTTTTGGTAGGGAAAATATGGCAGCAGAAGGGGCGCTACAGATGAATATTGCGGAGATTGCAGAAATGGCAGGCGTATCCAGGGCGGCTGTTTCGCGCTATTTTAACAATGGATATATATCAAGGGAGAAACGCGAGGCCATACGCGAAGTGGTGGAAAAGACTGGCTACCGCCCGTCTGCACAGGCGCAGACATTAAGGACAAAAAAAACAAAAATGATTGGTATTATTGTACCCAAGCTGGCTTCCCTGTCCATCGGGCTGATTGTGGACGGAGCGCTTTCTGTATTGAATGAAAGCGGCTACCAGGCGCTGCTTGCAGTTACACGCGATAACCCCAAAAAGGAATTGGAATACCTGTCCGCATTTCGTGACAAGCAGGTAGACGGCGTCATATTGGTTGCGACAATTCTGGGTATAGAACATAAACGGCTGTTAAAAACGCTGTCTGTCCCGGTTGTGCTGGTAGGGCAGCAGCTTTCCGGGTATTGCTGTGTATTTCACGACGATTACCATGCTACATACGATTTGACCAGGCGGATACTGGAAAAAGGCAGAAAGAAGCCCGGATATATCTGCGCAACGCGCCAGGATAAGTCAGTCGGGGAAGAACGGTTCCGGGGGTTTGCAGACGCAGTCCGTGATATGGGGATGCAAGCGGCTGCAGCAAACGTTGTGAGTTCCCCGTTTGGCATCGCCTGCGGTTATGAAAAAACGGGAGAGCTTTTGAAAAAAAGCGGGGAGTTAGACAGTATTATCTGTGCAACTGATGCAATGGCGGCAGGCGCCGTTAGGTATCTGCGGGATCATAAGATTGAGGTTCCAAGCCAGGTGGCTGTAGCCGGCCAGGGGGATTCGGATCTATTGCGGGTGATAGAGCCGCGCATTCCAACAGTACATTATTATTATGAAAAGAGCGGCGAAGTAGCAGTACAGATGCTGTTTGACCTGCTGGCGGAAAAAGAAGGGGTTTTAAAGGAAGTGAAGCTGGGGTATTATCTTGTGGATGGACAGGCGGGGCAATAGGAAGGAGATAAGGCAATGACAAATAAAGAACGCAGGAACGCGCAGATGGCGTATATTACAGATGAGGAAATCTGGGAAGAGCAAAAGATATGCAGGAAAAAGCTGCAGCAATTAAATTTTATGGATCGTTCAGATTTTGAGGGGATCCGGGATGTAATAAAGGATCTTTTCGGAAAGTCAGACGGGGCTTTTGTAAATCCGCCGTTTTATTGTGATTATGGGAAACACATTGAAGTGGGGAAGAATTTCTTTTGCAATTATAATTGTACAATTTTAGATGTTGCAAAGGTAATAATTGGGGATAACTGCCAGATGGCGCCAAATGTAGCGATTTATACGGCAGGGCACCCAATCCATCCGGTGACGCGCAATTCGGGATATGAATATGGAAAAGAGGTTGTGATTGGAGATAATGTGTGGATTGGAGGGAACAGCGTGGTTTGCCCGGGCGTTCACATTGGGGACCATGTGGTGATTGGCGCAGGCAGTGTGGTCACAAAGGATATTCCAGACTGGTCAGTTGCAGCGGGCAACCCCTGCCGGGTAATACGGGCGGTTACGGAAGAAGACAGGCAAAAGCTGTTTAGGGGCGAGAAAATTGACAGGGAAGCCTGGGCGGATATTGCAGGCAGGATGACGTTTTGAATTGGCTATTTCTCAAATGGAGGAGGAGAGGATGAAAATAGAACACGTTGCATTGTATGTAAAAAATCTAGAGGAAGCGAAGAGGTTTTTTGTAAAGTATTTTGATGCGAAACCAGGCATGGGATATTATAACCCTAAAACGGGCTTTCGGTCATATTTCCTGTCGTTTGAAAATGGGGCGCGTCTGGAAATTATGAATAAGCCAGATGTAACAGAGGGTAAAAATGGGGTGGCACGCATGGGGTATAGCCATGTGGCATTTTCGGTGGGGAGTGCAGAAAAGGTAGATGAATTGACAGGGCGGTTAAAAGCAGATGGATATAAGATGGTAAGCGGGCCTCGTGTTACGGGGGACGGGTATTATGAGAGTTGTATTTTGGATTTGGAAGGCAACGAGATCGAAGTTATTGTGTAAAATCCATAATATGAAACCGATCTCACAAATTTTAGGAAAATTTTGACAGTATATTTGTTGGAAGTGTCAATTTACAAAAGATATGACAGGGAGTATGATAATCAGGCAACTGAGATGGATCACATATCAAAAATATGTGCAGGTTTTTAAATGAAAGGAGAATCACTATGTACCGTTTAAATTTAAAACAGATTCCGAATGCAGAAAAATTGGAGAAAGTGATCAAAGAAAGCAAAGGAAATGTACTTTTAAGACTCCCGAATAATGAAGTGTACGATTTGAAAGAAGACAAAATGGGGACACAGTTGCTAAAGGTTCTTGTTCCAGGGGTAGACGGAATGGATATCCAGGTGTCCGACGGAGAAGATTTTATCCAGTTTGTATCATATATGATGAATGTGGCAAGTTAGGTCGTTTCATCCGGATGAAGCCGTTTGGGCTTTCTGGATCAGGATAAGGGGAAAAATAAGGGCTATGATGTGCAGGTATGTGGCATGTCATAGCCTTTTGTTATGATTGAGAAAAGCATTTGAATGTAGTATAATGGGTTCCGTAAATAAAAGGGCAGAGGCTTGCAGGGAAAGTGGCAAGGGTTCTGCAGGGCGTATTTGAATATTCAATGAAAGGGGGGCTGTTATGTTTCATGTATTTATACGTGTGATAATAGCCGTTATGTGGCTGGCAGCAGCTTATGTGAGCGGCGTATTGGGCAATAATATTACGCTGGCAATTATCTATATTATTCCTGGAGGCGCATTCCTGTACTCTGCCTATGTAACGTGGAAAAATGGAAGGCCGCGTAAAAGATAAAAATTTGTAACTATAGTAAAACCACAGAAAATAGAAACGGAGTATTATCATGTCATTTACCCATTTGCACGTCCACACCGAATACAGCCTGTTAGATGGCTCGAATAAAATAAATGAATATGTTGCCAGGGTAAAAGAGCTGGGTATGACTGCCGCCGCTATCACGGATCATGGCGTGATGTATGGCGTCATTGATTTTTACAAAGCTGCCAAAGCCGCCGGGATCCGGCCGGTTTTAGGCTGTGAGGTCTATGTTGCCCCAGGCTCCCGGTTTGACAGGGAAACCTCACATGGTGAAGGCCGCTATTACCACCTGGTGCTCCTTGCGCAAAATAACCAGGGCTACAGCAATCTGGTCAAAATTGTATCTAAGGGTTTTGTTGATGGCTACTATTATAAACCCAGGGTAGATATGGAAGTTTTAGAACGGTACCATGAAGGGATTATTGCATTAAGTGCCTGTCTTGCTGGGGAAGTGCAGCGGTATTTAGCGCGGGGCCTGTATGAGGAAGCTAAAAAGACAGCGTTTAAATACCAGGAATGTTTTGGGCAGGGGAATTTTTTCCTGGAGCTGCAGGATCATGGATTGGAGCAGCAGCAGATTGTAAATCAACAGCTTTTGCGCCTGGCCAAAGACACGGGGATAGAATTAGTAGCTACTAATGACGTCCATTACACATACGAAGCGGATGCAGAGCCCCACGATATCCTGCTTTGCCTGCAGACGGGGAAAAAACTGAGCGACGAAAACAGGATGCGTTATGAAGGCGGCCAGTATTATGTCAAATCTGAAGCCGAGATGAAGGCCCTTTTTCCCTATGCCATAGAAGCGGTTGAAAATACGCAGAAGATTGCGGATCGCTGTAATGTTGAAATTGAGTTTGGAAATACCAAATTGCCTGATTTTCCAGTTCCAGAGGGCTTTACAACCTTTGAATACCTGCAGAAGCTTTGCTATGACGGATTAAAAGAACGTTATCCTGATTGCGCGGATAGCTTAAAACCCCGTCTTGACGAGGAGCTTGGGGTCATAAAAAATATGGGGTACGTTGAATATTTTTTAATTGTGTGGGATTATATCCGCTTTGCCAGGGAGCAGGGCATTATGGTAGGCCCTGGGCGCGGCAGCGCGGCGGGCAGCCTGGTATCCTATACAACGGGGATTACCAATATTGATCCAATCCGCTATGGGTTGATTTTTGAGCGTTTCCTAAATCCAGAACGTATTTCCATGCCGGATATTGACGTGGATTTCTGCTTTGAGAGGCGGCAGGAGGTTATAGATTATGTCGTGGGAAAGTATGGAAAAGACTGTGTGACACTCATTATTACATTTGGTACGCTGGCTGCAAGGGGCGTTATCCGTGACGTTGGGCGTGTGATGGATTTGCCGTATGCGTTTGTAGATACCATTGCCAAAAGCATCCCCAATGACCCTACAGCTTCTATTACGATTGATAAAGCGCTTAGGATGAACCCAGAGCTGCGTTCCATGTATGAAAACGACGGACAGGTGACACGTTTAATTGACATGTCAAAGCGCTTAGAAGGGCTGCCGCGGCATTCATCCACCCATGCTGCAGGCGTTGTGATTTCCCAGAAGCCAATGGAGGAATATGTGCCTCTTGCGAGGGGTACGGACGGTATGGTGACAACCCAGTTTACCATGACTACGATTGAAGAGCTGGGGCTTTTAAAAATGGATGTGCGACTTGTTTGCTAACGAAACACTCTGGAAACAGAAACAAGTTGGCAGGGCAGGAAAAATCTGCCTAACTGACAGTTTGATTTGACAGGTGCAATTCCTGTTATGGGGTAAATGCCGATACTCCAATCCCTAAGACTCCGACATGCCATTTCCGCTTAACCGGATTTGGTATGAAGCTCGGTAAAGCCGGCCGAAAAGAAGCCTAAGTGAATCAAATAAGGCGGCGAAGTAAGCCGGGGGTCCTGTAAATACAATATGCCTACCCACCAGGAACTGCCGTATGAAAGGCTCGTGATTTAAGGCCCCGACGAAAGTCTGGGTGTCCCTATTGGGATTTCAATTGAGGTAACATTATTATCCGTTGAGGTTGCTTCTTTTACCGCGCAGACGGTATTAGTCCTGATTCCATTCGGCAAAGGGAGAAAGGATAGTTGACGGGTTAAAGGCAGGGGCTAAGTTGTAATAATGAAAGGATAGGACTGTCGGAACAAGTGAACCTTGAAAGGAAATGCGAAGGCAGTTAAGAGCCGATGTTCCTAACAGTGCAGGAAATGGCCTGTAAATTCAAGGGGCAGCAGCCCGTAGTACCTGTAAAGGCGGCAATAAACCGCTGGAGGGAAGGGGCATAGTCGTAAATAGGATATGATATCTGCCGGAGGCTACTATTTACGATGGAACGCCGTGTGCGGTGAAAGCCGCATGCACGGTGTGAAGTGGGGGAAAACGGCCCGTACAGGCAATGCTGACGGTGTCCGTTACCTATCACTATTTCCTGGGCCTTCGGACGTTGACTGTAATACAAAACGCCGTGCGGATGGTGGGGGAAAACCGTGGGGTTTTTTTGGATATTGACCATTTGGATTTTGACGATAAAGCGGTATTCCATTCCCTTGGGACAGGTAAAACTGAGGGGGTGTTCCAGCTTGAAAGCGCTGGGATGAAAAACTTTATAAAGGAGTTAAAGCCTAAGAATTTAGAGGATGTCATAGCGGGGATTTCCCTTTACCGCCCGGGGCCTATGGATTTTATCCCGGCATATATCCGCGGCAAAAACAATGCGGGCCAGATTACCTATGACTGCCCGCAGCTTGAACCTATCTTAGAATCAACCTACGGCTGTATCGTTTACCAAGGTGCGACCCGTTCCTAGTTTAAATAAACAAAGGCTAGGCACATTATTTAAAGTAATGGAGAACTGCAATTTCAAAGTATGGAATGAAGGGGTAACGCCCTAAAACATACTCTTTAATACTCCGGCTGGCATCATAAGCGGAAACGCCAGGTGTCAGAAGCCCGGTGAAGTCGGCAGAAATAAACCTAAGTCAAGGGCAAGCTTAATTCCTAACTGGATGAAAGTATGGGATATGGTTTGTGATATGCCGGAAGTCTATAAAGCTTCTATGGCGAGTATGTTGTAATGACTGACGAACTCGAGGATTGAAAGGATCTAAATACGGCTGTATGGAAACATACAGGGCCGCCCATAGCGGTGTTAGTGTGGTAAAGTAAGAATCTTGGTTATGAAATACCATGTTGTGTTACAGGCACATCCAAGCTAACAGGTCCATATTGAGCGCCTAAGGAAGCCATGCAAAGATAGAAATTGTGGAACGGGGAAAGATACCGGGTATGTAGCATAAATTTGTTGGATATAGACTGTCGAAGGACAATAAGCAGTCGAACCGGTGTTAAAAAGCAGTGGCCGAACCTGTGAAGCTCCTGTAATGGGAATGGAGGGATGGCCACAAGCCGTTGTAACTGAAGGCTGCAACGGTGGAACGCCGTGTGCGGTGAAAGCCGCATGCACGGTGTGGAGTGGGGGAAAAGCCAGAGATCATTTCAAAGGCTTACCTATCACTATAACAAGTTATGCAGATTGTGCGGGATTTGGCGGGCTATACCTGGGGCCGGAGCGATCTGGTGCGCCGCGCAATGTCTAAGAAAAAGCAGTCTGTCATGGAGCAGGAGCGGAAAAACTTCGTCTTCGGGAATAAAGATGAACATGTGGCAGGCTGTGTGGCAAACGGCATTGAAGAGAAAACAGCCAATAAGATATTTGACGAAATGATTGATTTTGCCAAATATGCATTTAATAAATCGCATGCCGCGGCCTATGCTGTTGTAGCCTACCAGACAGCTTATTTAAAATATTATTATCCGGAGGAATTTATGGCGGCGCTTATGACCTCTGTACAGGATCATGTCAACAAAGTATCTGAATATATTTTGACCTGCCGCCGGATGGGCATTGAGATTCTGCCGCCAGATATCAATGAGGGCGAAAGCGGCTTTTCCGTTTCGGGACAGCGGATCCGCTATGGGCTGTCAGCGATCAAAAGCGTAGGGCGCCCGGTAATTTCGGCCATTCTTGAGGAGAGGCAGACGGGGGGCAGCTTTTCCTCATTAAAAGACTTCCTCACCCGTATGAGTGGCAAGGAGGTCAACAAGCGTGCAGTAGAGAATTTTATTAAATCAGGCGCATTTGACGGTTTAGAAGGCACCCGGAAGCAGAAAATGCTGGTATACAGTATGATTATGGACAATATCCATCAGGAACACAAGCATTCCATCGCCGGGCAGTTAAGCTTGTTTGACCTGGTTGGCGAGGAACAAAAAAAAGAATATGAGGTTTCCATGCCAAACGTGGGGGAGTATGAAAAAGAAGAGCTGCTTAGTTTTGAAAAAGAAGTTTTGGGGATTTATGTCAGCGGGCACCCGCTTGAGGAATACGAGGAGCGCTGGCGCAAAAATATCACTGCTACCACTGCGGATTTCCTGCTGGACGAAGAAACGGGGGAGGTTAAGGTCAAGGATGGGGCATCTGTCATGGCAGGCGGGATGATCACGGACAAAACTGTCAAATATACGAAGAACAACCAGGCCATGGCATTTGTTACAATTGAAGATCTGCTTGGAACTGTTGAGGTCGTTGTGTTCCCGCGCGACTATGCTAAAAACCAAGAGCTGCTTACAGAGGATGCAAAAGTATTTATCCGTGGCAGGGCGAGCGTAGAGGAAGAAAAAAACGGCAAGCTGATCTGTGAAAAGGTGTATTCGTTTGATGCGGCTAAGAGGGAGCTTTGGCTTCAGTTTGCGGATAGGGAACAGTTTGCGGCAGGTGAAGAAGCCCTTTATGGGATGCTGGCTGATTCAGATGGGAATGACGCGGTTGTTGTTTATATCTCGGCAGAAAAAAGGATGAAGCGGCTTGCGGCTAGTAAAAATGTCTGTATTGGTACGGAATTGTTGGGGATTCTGAGCGCCGCTTACGGTGAAAATAATGTAAAAGTTGTGGAAAAGCCTATTGAAATGCAGAGGTAAAGAGATTAAAATAGAATCAAATGGAAGAAACAGGCAGCCAGTTACACAGATAATTGAGGAGGATACATGTTATGTCAAATGAAATTAAGACAATTGGCGTATTAACCAGCGGAGGCGACGCACCGGGCATGAATGCTGCTATTCGCGCGGTAGTCCGTGAGGCGTTGGGCAAAGGCGTTAAGGTAAAAGGGATTAAGAGGGGGTACGCAGGGCTTTTGCAGGAAGAGATTATTGACATGGAGGCCAGGGACGTTTCCGATACAATCCAGCGCGGCGGCACTATTTTACAGACTGCACGCTGCCGGGAATTTACGACATATGAAGGGCAGCAGCAGGGGGCGGATATCTGCCGTAAGCACGGGATTGACGGCGTCATTGTAGTGGGCGGCGACGGTTCGTTCCGCGGGGCGCAAAAGCTTGCGTCGCTTGGTATCAATACGGTTGCGCTTCCGGGTACGATAGATTTGGATATTGCCTGCACAGAGTATACGATTGGCTTTGATACGGCGGTTAATACAGCAATGGAAGCGATTGATAAAGTCCGGGATACGTCTACATCCCATGAACGCTGCAGTATTATAGAAGTAATGGGCCGTGGCGCAGGGTTTATCGCGCTTTGGACCGGGATTGCAAATGGGGCGGAGGATATCCTTTTACCTGAGCGGTATGATTATGACGAGCAAAAGCTGGTAAACCATATTATTGAGAACCGCAGGCGCGGCAAGCAGCACCATATTATTATCAATGCAGAAGGGATTGGATATTCGCAGAGTATGGCAAAGCGGATTGAAGCGGCCACCGGCATTGAGACGAGGGCGACTATTTTGGGGCACATGCAGCGTGGCGGGAGCCCGACCTGTAAGGACCGCGTGTATGCTTCTATTATGGGGGCGTATGCGGTGGATTTGCTGTGCAAGGGAAAAACAAACCGTGTGGTAGCGTACCGGCATGGGGATTTTGTGGATTTTGATATTGACGAGGCGCTTTCGATGGAAAAGGGCATCTCTGAGTATCAGTTCGAGGTTTGCCGGAACCTTTCTATTTAAAATGTTTGCAGTGGACGCCGTTAGGGGGATTTTTTTGCCGCGCATATCTGGAAAAACTCCTCTTGTTTTTTGAAAATGTATATGTTATAATATCAAAATGACTGCGGCGGCGGAAGTATGCCTATTTTGGGGTTTTCCAGTGAATCAGGCGCTTTGCCGGTAAGGAAGTTTATCTGCAACAAAAAATGTAACGGCAGAGGCGTATACATTTGTATATAAGGAGGAAACAGCTATTATGAGCGTACAGGTAGAAACTTTAGAGAAGAATATGGCAAAGCTTACAATCGAAGTGTCTGAGGACAAAGTGGAAGACGCAATACAACAGGCATATTTAAAACAGAAAGGAAAGATCCGGCTCCCGGGCTTCCGGAAAGGGAAGGTTCCGCGGAAGATGATTGAGAAGATGTATGGGCCGGATATCTTTTTTGAAGATGCGGCGAACCAGCTAATCCAGGAAAACTGGATGCCGGCTGCAGACGAAAGCGGCTTATCGGTTGTATCCCGTCCGGTAATTGACATTGTACAGCTTGAGCAGGGCAAGCCGTTTATTTTCACCGCGGAAGTGGCAGTAAGGCCGGAAGTGGCGCTCGGGGAATATAAAGGCATTTCTGTGATGAAGGCAAATGCTGAGGTGTCAGATGAAGAAGTAGACCAGGTTGTAGAGCGCGAGCGCGGACAGAACGCCAGATCAATCGTGGTAGAGGATCGCGGGGCCGAAAACGGCGATACCGTTGTCATTGATTATGAAGGGTTTATGGACGGCGTAGCGTTCGATGGCGGGAAGGGTGAGAAGCATCCCCTTGAGCTGGGTTCGCATTCGTTTATAGATACATTTGAAGAGCAGTTAATCGGTAAGAAGAGCGGCGAGGAAGTGGAAGTGCATGTGACCTTCCCAGAAGAATACCATGCCGAAGAGCTGGCAGGAAAGCCCGCTGTATTCCAGGTGTTAATCCATGAAATACGGGTAAAGGAGCTGCCGGAGCTTGACGATGAATTTGCGCAGGACGTATCAGAGTTTGATACGCTGCAAGAATATAAAGAAGACATTAAAAAACAGCTTTTGAAAAAAGCAAAAGAAGAAGCTGCGCGTGTCAAAGAAGACGAAGCAGTCGGCAAAGTAGTGGAAAAGGCTTCTATGGAGATTCCGGAAGCGATGATCGATACGCAGGTAGAGGTCATGATAGAAGATTTTGCACAGAGGATACAGAACCAGGGGCTTGGATTTGAACAGTATATGCAGTTTTCCGGGCTGACCCCTGATAAGCTTAAGGAGCAGATGAGGCCGGAAGCAGTTTCGCGTATTGAAAGGAGCCTCGTCCTTGAGCAGATTGTAAAAGAAGAAAATATCCAGACAACGGAAGATGAATTAAAGGCGGAAGTTGAAAAGATGGCGGCGTCATATGGCCTTAAGGCAGAGAAAATGATGGAGCAGATGAGTGAGGAAGACAAAGAGTCTATCCGCAGGGATTATGCCCTTCAGAAAGCCGCCAGCCTGATTGTAGAACATTCAGTGGAAGTAGAGGAAATAGAAGAATAGGCAAATGGCATGATAGGTCGGGCCACATAGGCCCGGTCTGTTTTGGCATAACGGATTTATAAGCAGGAGGCAGGATATATGAGTTTAGTACCTTATGTCATTGAACAGACGAGTAGGGGAGAACGCAGCTACGATATTTTTTCGAGGCTGTTAAAGGACAGGATTATTTTCTTAGGGGAAGAAGTCAACGAAGCGACGGCGGGCCTTGTAGTGGCTCAGCTTTTGTTTCTAGAGTCGGAAGACCCAGGGAAGGATATCCAGCTTTATATCAATTCGCCAGGCGGCGTTGTCACAGCGGGGCTTGCGATTTACGATACGATGCAGTACATCAAATGCGATGTGTCTACGATCTGTATCGGGCTTGCAGCCAGTATGGGTGCATTCCTTTTGGCAGGGGGCACGAAGGGCAAGCGGATGGCGCTTCCGAACGCGGAGATTATGATCCACCAGCCGTCCGGCGGCGCTAAGGGTCAGGCAACGGAGATCGAAATTGCAGCTGAGAATATTTTAAAAACCAAAAAACGCCTGAATGAGATTTTAGCGGAAAATACTGGCAAGCCATATGAGGTGATTGCTGCAGATACGGAACGGGATCATTACCTTTCAGCGCAGGAGGCGAAGGAATACGGCTTAATTGATCTCGTCATAACGAATCGTGAAAATTAATTATGGAGTGAAAAGCAACTATGGCAGGAAGAAATATTATTGGCGGCGCAGATAAGATCTGCTGTTCCTTTTGCGGCAGGCCGCAGGAGCAGGTTAGAAAGCTGATTGCAGGCCCACGGGGCGCATTTATCTGTGACGAATGCGTAGATATCTGTGCAGAAATTATCGAAGAGGAGATGCAGGAAGAGGAAGAAGTAGAATTCCAAGCGCCGGAACAGGAGATTAACCTGCTCAAGCCGGAGGAATTGAAATCCTTCCTGGACGAATATGTAATCGGGCAGGAGAAAGCGAAAAAGGTGCTTTCTGTAGCTGTTTATAACCATTATAAGAAGATTCTGGCGGGTACGGATTTGGATGTGGAGCTGCAAAAGAGCAATGTCTTAATGTTGGGGCCGACTGGTTCAGGCAAGACGTACCTGGCGCAGACGCTGGCGCGTATTTTAAATGTGCCATTTGCCATTGCAGACGCTACCACGTTAACAGAAGCAGGCTATGTAGGGGAGGATGTTGAAAATATCCTGTTAAAAATTATACAGGCTGCGGATTACGATCTGGAACGTGCACAGCATGGGATTATTTATATAGATGAAATTGACAAAATTACCAAGAAGTCGGAAAATGTATCCATTACAAGGGATGTATCTGGGGAAGGGGTACAGCAGGCCCTTTTGAAGATTTTAGAAGGCACCGTCGCATCCGTACCGCCGCAGGGCGGAAGGAAGCATCCACAGCAGGAGCTGATTCAGATAGATACGACAAATATTTTGTTTATCTGCGGGGGTGCGTTTGACGGCTTAGAGAAAATTATTGAACGGAGGCTTGACCAGAAGTCCATTGGATTTAATGCTGTTGTGAAGGATAAGCGGGACATTAATGTAGGCGAAGCATTTCAGCATGCAATGCCGCAGGATTTTATCAAATTTGGCTTGATACCGGAATTTATTGGCCGTGTGCCGGTTACGGTATCGTTGGACTCGCTAGACAGGGATGCATTGGTACGAATTTTGACGGAGCCGAAAAATTCTCTGGTGAGACAATATCAGAAGCTGTTTGAGCTGGATGGAGTAACATTGCACTTTGATCAGGATGCGATTGAGGCGATTGCTGACAGGGCAATGGAAAGGCAGACAGGTGCAAGGGGGCTGCGCGCTATTATGGAGGATGTGATGATGGATCTGATGTATACAGTTCCGTCAGATGATTTTATCACGGAATATACGATTCATCGGGATATGGTGGAAGGTATAGAAGACGGGTTGTTGTTAGAATCGAAGAGTGCGTAGGACGGATTGCGTACAGAGGGGAGCTGTCGCGGTAATGATGGATGTTGTTGCTGCTGACAGCTCAATGTTATTTTTGGAAAGGGGAACAACATTGGACGACAAAATAATCACAATTCCAGCGGTAGCATTGCGCGGAATGACAATCCTGCCCGGTATGGTGGCACATTTTGATGTGAGCCGAGGACGTTCTATCCGGGCAATTGAAGAAGCTATGATGGAAAAACAGGAGATTTTTCTGGTGACACAACGCGATGTGGAAGACGATGATCCACAAATTGAGGATTTGTACCATATCGGCATTATTGCCCGGATTAAACAGGTGATTAAGATGCAAAATGGGATTGTCCGCATTTTAGTGGAAGGTGAGCAGCGCGCAGAGCTTTCCGGTATTATTGAACAGGCTTCTTATTTGCTGGTGGAAGCCGTTTACCTGGAAGAAGGGCATGATACTTATACAGATGAAGCCAGGGAGGGGATACGGCGCGCTGTCCAGGAAGCCTATGTGCGCTATGCGACATTAAACCCCAAGCTGGGCAAAGAATTTTTGCGCCAGACTTCGGAGACAAAGGATGCAGGCAAATTGATGGATCTGATTGCCAATAATATTTCTGTTTACTATGAAGACAGGCAGCGGTATCTGGAAGCAGTGACATTAGAGGAACGTTACGAAGTGCTGATGGGGATCCTGCTGAAGGAAATCAATGTAATATCAATTAAAAACGAGTTTCAGGCGAAAGTCAAGGATCGTGTGGATAAGAACCAGAAGGAGTATTTGCTCAGGGAACAGATGAAGGTGATCCGCGAGGAGCTGGGGGAGGATAATACAGAGTCTGATGCCGACCAGTTTTTGTCAGCGTTAAAAAAACTCAAGGCAAAAAAAGATATTAAAGATAAGATCCGAAAAGAAATTGAACGTTTTAAAAATATTAATTCCAATTCATCCGAGAGCGCTGTAGCGCGGGGCTATATTGAAACGATCCTGGAGCTGCCGTGGGATAAGGCGTCAAAGGATAACCGGGATTTGAAAAATGCGGCGAAGGTGCTAGACGATGATCATTACGGGTTGGAAAAGGTGAAGGAGAGGATGCTTGAGTTTCTGGCAGTCCGCAACCTGACGAATAAAGGGGAGAGCCCGATTATCTGCCTGGTGGGCCCGCCTGGAACAGGTAAGACGAGTATTGCCAAATCGGTGGCAAAGGCGTTAGACAAAAAGTATGTGCGTATCTGCCTGGGCGGCGTCCGGGATGAAGCAGAAATCCGCGGCCACAGAAGGACTTATGTCGGGGCAATGCCGGGCAGGATTGCCGCAGGGCTGCGGATGGCAGGGGTAAAAAACCCGTTAATGCTTTTGGATGAAATTGACAAGGTAAGCAGCGACTACAAGGGGGATACCTCCTCCGCGCTGCTGGAGGTGCTGGATTCGGAGCAAAACGACAAATTCAGAGATCATTATGTAGAGATTCCGTTGGATTTGTCAGAGGTGCTGTTTATTGCGACGGCGAATTCCGCGCAGGAGATCCCAAGGCCGCTTTTGGACCGGATGGAGCTGATTGAGGTCAGCAGCTATACGGAGAATGAGAAAATACACATTGCAAAAGAGCATCTGGTGCGCAAGCAGGTAAAGAAAAACGGGCTTACCAAAAGCCAGATTGCCATAAGCGGGGATGCGCTCGCTATGGCGATCCGCGGTTATACCAAGGAAGCGGGCGTGCGCAGCTTAGAACGCAAGATCGGTGAAATCTGCAGAAAGGCCGCCAGGGAAATTTATGAGGGCAGCAAGAAAAAGGTATCTGTTACGAAAAAGAACCTGCCGCAGTACCTGGGGAAAGAAAAGTATACGTTTGATATGGCAAATAAAACAGACGAGGTTGGTATTGTCAGGGGGCTTGCGTGGACAAGCGTAGGCGGAGACACACTGGAAATTGAAGTCAATGTAATGCCAGGGAAAGGGGAGTTCCGTTTGACAGGGCAGCTTGGCGATGTGATGAAAGAGTCGGCGCAGGCAGGCATTAGCTATATCCGTTCCGTAAGCTCAGAGTATAAGATTTCCAAATCCTTTTTTAAGGAAAACGATATCCACATCCATATTCCCGAAGGCGCTGTGCCTAAAGACGGGCCGTCTGCGGGGATTACGATGGCGACTGCCATGCTTTCGGCTATTACAGGGCAAAAGGTGCGTGCAGATGTGGCAATGACCGGGGAAATCACACTGCGCGGCAGGGTGCTTGCGATTGGCGGGCTAAAAGAAAAGACATTAGCAGCCAAAAATGCGGGGATTAAAACAATCTGTGTCCCGCGTAAAAATGAAAAGGATATGGATGAGATCAGCGATGAAATCAAACAGGGGCTTACGATTGTCTATGTGGAAACAATGACTGACGTACTGAAAGCGGCTTTTGTTAACAAAAAAGGATAAAAAGGGGATAGATATGGTAATAAAAAACGTAGAACTTGAAACCGTGTGCGGCATTACAAGCACCCTGCCGGAAAATATCTTGCCAGAAGTGGCTTTTTCCGGCAAGTCCAATGTTGGCAAATCATCGCTGATTAACGGGCTTATGAACCGCAAATCACTGGCAAGGACTTCTTCCCAGCCAGGGAAGACCCAGACCATTAATTTCTATAATATCAACAATGCCATGTATTTGGTTGATTTGCCCGGATACGGCTATGCTAAGGCGCCGGAAAAGGAAAAGCTCAAATGGGGTAAAATGATTGAGCGCTACCTACACCAATCAAAGCAGTTAAAAGCAGTATTCCTTTTAATTGACATCCGCCACGACCCGTCGGCAAACGATAAGACGATGTACGACTGGATTGTTTATCAGGGGTATGAACCTGTTATCATTGCAACCAAGCTGGACAAGCTTAAAAAATCTCAGGTAAAAAAGCATGTAGACGCTATCCGCATGGGCCTCTCTTTGACCCCAGGCACAAAGATTTTTCCGTATTCTTCCACGACAAAACAGGGGCGGGATGAGATTTGGGAATATATTGATTCCCTGGTGCTTTAACGGGCTGGGAGGTGTTTTGTGAAAGCGAAGTATCGTTTTGTAGCCGTACTGCTTTTGTCGGTAGCGGCATGCGCCGCGCTTTTTGTCAAGGCTTATGGGACAGAAAAGCAGGCGGGGCAGGGTAACGGGCTTTTCGTGGCGGCTTCCTTTTATCCGGTCTATATTGCGGCGGAAAATGTCGTGGGAAGCTGTGAGGGTATATCTGTTAAATGCCTAAGTGAGCCGCAGTCGGGCTGCCTGCACGATTTTGTGCTGACGCCAGAGGATATGCAGACGCTCTCGTCCGCCGATTTGTTTTTGGTGAACGGAGGCGGTATGGAAACATTTTTGGAGGAAGTGGCGGCGCAGTACCCGTCGCTTACAGTCGCAGAAACCGCAGACGGGCTTGTGGCAGAGGAAAATGCCCACGCCTGGATGGGGATTGCGAAGTACCGCGCACAGGTGGGCGCAGTGTCAGACGCCATCTGCCAGGCAGCAAAAGGGGATGTGCAGCAGCTAAAGGCAAATGCGGCGCGCTATGACGCAAAGCTTCAGGGGCTGCAAGAACAGCAGGAGGGGTTAAGGGACGCCATTGCAGGCAGCAAGGTGGTTTCTTTTCACGAGGCATATGAATACCTGGCTGAGGATTACGGGCTTGAGATTGTGTATACCCTGGATTTGGACGAAGAACGGCAGGTTTCCGCCGGGGAAGTGGCGGACGTATTAAAAGCGGTAAAAGACGGGGGCGTGCGCGTGATTTTAGCGGAAGGCGCCTACGGGGCGAAAATGGCGGAAACGGTACAAAAAGAAGCCGATGTTGCCGTTTGCTTTCTGGATACGCTGGTACGGGGCGATTATGGCGCGGACAGCTATATCGACGGGATGCAGCAGAATATCAATCTGCTCAAAGAAGCGTTTGGGGTAAACTGACATGAAAAAAATCATCCGGCCATGCGGCCTGCACTGCATCAAAGTAAACCATCTGGGCGTACAGTTCGGAGATCAGGTGATATTAGAGGATATTAACCTGCATATCCACTGCGGCAGCATCAATGCCATTATCGGCAAAAACGGCGCAGGAAAATCAACGCTGATACGCGCCATGTTAAATGATATCCCGCACACGGGCAAAATTGAATTTAAGGATCGCGAAAACGGCAGGCTGCGCAAGTTAAAAATCGGCTATGTGCCGCAAAGTATTAATATTGAGAAAAATACCCCGGTCAGTGTGTATGATCTGATTGCAAGCTACCAGAGCCGTTTTCCAGTATTTTTGGCAAAGAGCAGGAAAACGGAAGAAAAAATCCGGCAGGCCCTGGATGTGTTTGAAGCCGGGGAGTTTATGGACAGGCAGGTATGCAATCTTTCCGGCGGGCAGCTTCAGAGGGTCCTTCTGGCAATGGCGGTTATGGATGAGCCCAACCTTTTGCTTTTGGACGAACCGGTATCCGGGGTGGATCAAAACGGCATGGAACTGTTTTACCGCACGATGCAGTATTTGAAGGAAAATTTTGATTTGGCTATTATCCTGATTTCACATGATCTGGATTATGTAGCGAAATATGCGGATAAAGTCATTTTGCTGGATAAGACGATTTTAAAAGAGGGCAGCGCAAAGGACGTATATGAAAGCGCCCCGTTTGGGGAACTGTTTGGAGTGGAAGAGCTTCCCGGTTATGTATCGAAAAGGAGGTAATATGCTTGCGTATGGATTTATGAGGAACGCCCTGCTTGCGGTACTGGTGATTACGCCGTTATTCGGCCTGCTTGGGACAATGATTGTCAGCCGGAAAATGGCGTTTTTTTCGGACGCTCTGGGGCATTCTGCTTTGACGGGGATTGCAGTGGGCGTTGTAATGGGGTGTACGGATACAGATTTGCCAATGCTTTTGTTTGCCGTTTTTTTTGCCCTTTTATTAAACTATATCAGTGGCAGCAGAGGGGCCGCGGCAGATACGGTAATTTCCGTTTTTTCCTCCTGTTCTGTGGCAACAGGGCTTGCGGTTTTGTCAAAAGGCGGGAATTTTAGCCGTTATTCGAGCCTTTTGGTGGGGGATATCCTCAGTATTACAGAGCGGGAAATCGGGTATCTGGCAGTTATTTTTGTACTGGCGGTTTTGTTTTATACGGTTTGTTTTAATGGGCTGCACGCGGCGGGGCTCCACCGTACGTTAGCGGCGAGCAGGCATATCCCGGTGCGCCTTCTGGAAAATCTGTTTGCTGTCTTTGTCGCGCTGGTTGTGACGCTTTCCATCAAGTGGGTCGGGATTTTGATTATCAATGCGCTTTTGATTTTGCCTGCGGCGGCGGGGCAGAACCTGGCAGAGAATATGCGGGAATATCATTTCTTTGCGGTGCTGTTTTCCATGTTTTCCGGAGTGGCGGGGCTGTTTGTATCGTATTATACGAATGTGGCTGCAGGGCCTACGATTGTAATTTTTGCGGGGATTTTGTATTTTGCAACTTATTTTTATGCAAAGAGAAGCTGATGGGGAAGAAAACACAAAAGGAGGAATTGTACTATGAAGGATCTGTTAAAACGCATCAAATTAGATGCCATTGTAAGCGCTGCCGCCTGTATTACCTTTGGCATTGTATTAATCCTCTGGCCGGTACAGGTTACCACGATTGCCTGCCAGTCTATCGCGGTTATTATAGCTATATTAGGCGCAGTACGTGTTATAAGCTATATTATGGAGTCTGAAGCAAAGCACAGATTAAACCTGCCGCTTGGCCTGGTGCTTTTTGTAATCGGCATTTGGATATTTTTGAAGCCTGCCAGTATCCAAAATATGCTGTTAATCGGAATTGGCGTTGTACTTTTCGTACACGGCCTGCAGGCCATGCGGTATGCGTTTTACGCGAAATCCAACGGATATCTGCAGTGGTGGCAGCTCCTTATGATGGCCCTTCTTGGCATGGGGCTTGGCATAGCCTGTATTGTGGACTGCTTTGGCATAATTTCTATGACGTTAACGCTGGTAGGTGTGGCGCTGGTTTATGACGGTGTAACGCTGCTATGGGTGATTAGCCGTGTGCAGAAGGCGGCAAGGCGTGTGAAACGCGAAGTGCAGGAGTGGGATGCAGTCGAGTCAGACATTACCGCAGAAAGGGATTTGTAGGGTTATGAGGCGCATGGAATTTAAAATGGAGCGTATGGGGCTTTTGGAAGTGGGCGACGTACTTCCGGTTACAGAAGGGAAGCTTCCAGGATCTTATTATTATACTCTTGGGCAGGCGTACGCTATGTCTGCAAATTATACTGCAGGTGAAAGGCTAAAATCGGCGGAGGGCAAAGTTATTGCAGTTGAGGAAACGCCGAAGGGATATTTTGTAATGGTAGAGTTTGATGAATCATAACGTTTAGAGAGGATAATTAAGATGGGAGCACAGACAGAAAATAAGATGGGGACGATGCCGGTAAATAAACTGCTGGTCAACATATCATTGCCAATGGTTATTTCGATGCTGGTGCAGGCGCTTTACAATATTGTGGACAGTATTTTTGTGGCCCGGATTGATGAGAATGCCCTGACGGCTGTTTCACTGGCATTCCCGATGCAGAACTTTATGATAGCAGTGGCTGCAGGAACCGGTGTAGGTGTAAATGCGCTTTTGTCAAAGCGGCTGGGAGAAAAACGGTTTGATGAAGTGGATAAGGCGGCAAATAATTCTGTTTTTCTGGCTGTTTGCAATTATTTGCTGTTTTTGGTGATTGGGCTTTTGTTTTCGGAAACATATTTTAAGGTACAGACTGGTATACCAGAGATTATTGCCTACGGGAAAGTATATCTTTTTATCTGTACGGCGTTTAGCTTTGGGATGTATGGGCAGTTTTGCTCCGAGCGGCTTTTACAGGCGACCGGGCGTACGGTCTGTACGATGATTACGCAGACGACAGGCGCCGTTATTAACCTGGTGTTTGACCCGATTTTGATTTTCGGGCTGTTCGGGTTTCCTAAAATGGGGATTGCGGGAGCCGCGGTGGCTACTGTACTTGGGCAGATTGTGGCAATGGTGTTTGGGTTTATTTATAACCAGAAGGTGAACCATGAAATCCGCCTGTCTTTTGGCGGGATGCGGCCGGATCCTGTGACACTAAGGCATATATACGGGGAAGCGGTGCCTGCGATCCTGATGCAGTCGATAGGTTCTGTTATGACTTTTTTTATGAACAGGATTTTGCTTTCATTTACTTCGACGGCAGCGGCAGTGTTCGGCGTATATTTTAAACTGCAGAGCTTTATTTTTATGCCCATGTTTGGGATGAACAATGGGCTGATCCCAATCGTGGCTTATAATTTTGGGGCTGGGTATAAGGAGCGGATTGTCAAAGCTATGAAGAGCAGCATGGTAGTCGGCGTGATTATTATGGCGGCGGGGCTATTGACGGCGGAAATAATTCCAGCGCAGCTTTTAAAGTTATTTAACGCTTCCGGGCAGATGCTTGTCATTGGTGTGCCGGCTCTTCGGATTTTGTCCGTAAGCTATGTATTTGCGGGGGTTTCTATTGTGGGAAGCGGTGTGTTCCAGGGGCTTGGGAAAGGCAAGTACAGCCTTCTATTGTCTGTAATCCGGCAGCTTGTGGTTTTAATCCCGATGGCTTACCTGCTTTCTTTGACTGGGGAGCTGACCGCGGTGTGGTTTTCATTTCCGATTGCAGAAATTGTGGCTTTTGCAATTGCACTGTTTTTCTTAAGGCGGATTATGAAAAATTTAGACAGTATGATATTGGATCGGAAATAAGGGGGAATGGATACGGTGCAGGGGAAACAGGATGTAGACCGTTTGCTGATAAAAAGTTTTAAAGAGCTTGCATTGCATGATCCGATTGAGAAAATTACCATAAAAGAGATTACCGACGGGGCGGGTGTGATTCGGCCGACGTTTTATAATCATTTTCAGGATAAGTATGAGCTGTTGGAACGGATTATATATACGGAACTGCTTGAGCCGGTCCGCCCGCTGCTTGAAAACCGGATGGTAAATGAGGCGCTTTTGCTGTTGTTTACGAACATTGGGAAGGAACGCGGGTTTTACATGCAGGCGGCGCGTTTAGAGGGGCAGTTTTCTTTTGAGCTTATTGCCAGGAATTGCGTAAAGCGGGTGCTGCTTGAGATTATGGAGCAGGATGAGGCGGCTGTGATCCGGAAGTTTAAGTGGCTGACTGCGGAGCGGATTGCAGAGTATTATGCCCAGTCGATGTGCTCGGTGGTCATTGTGTGGATCAAAAGCGGGATGGCAATTACGGCAAAGGAGCTGGCCGAGATTTACGATTATGTGATGCGGCATTCGATGGAGGAGGTGCTGTTTCCGCGGATGGATGGATAGGGGGCTGTTATACAATTTAACAAGTGTGTTTTGGGCGGTATACAGATTAACTTTTTTGTATACCAATCAGAACAGATAGCTAAGACTGCATATTCCCATATGCAGTCTTTTTTTATATACTGCATTTTGTAAGAAATAAGAAAAGAGATGAGGAGGGAATATGGACCAATTAGGCAAAAAAGTAGTAAAATTCCGCGTACCAATTTTAATCGTTAGTTTTCTGCTGCTGATTCCTGCCGTGCTGGGGTATCTGCATACCAGGATCAATTACGATATCCTCTCTTATCTTCCCGGAGACATTGAGACGATGCGGGGGCAGGATATTTTGCTGGAGGAGTTTGGTACGGGGGCGTTTTCGCTGTGCGTGGTGTCCGGAATGCAGGATAGGGAAATCAGTACCCTGGAAGGGGAATTAAAGGAAGTCGCCCATGTGAAGGATGTTATCTGGTACGGCGCGATAACTGATTTATCCGTTCCGATAGATTTACTTCCGGGGGATATAAAAGAGGCCTTACAAAATGCGGAAACGGGCAGCTCCCTTTTGATTGTTACGTTTGATACTTCTATGTCGGCGGATGAAACATTAGACGCTATTTCACAAATCCGGGGCTTAACGGACCGGAAGTGCCTGCTTAGCGGAATGTCGGCGGTTGTATTGGATATCAAAAAAATCTGTAACAGTGAGGCGCTTGTCTATGTGGCGCTTGCGGCGCTTTTATCTGCGCTGGTGCTGGCGCTGACAATGGATTCTTACCTGATTCCGCTGGTGTTCCTTTTTAGCATCGGGATGGCGATTTTGTACAACTTGGGTACGAACCGGATTGCAGGAGAGATTTCCTTTATCACCCAGGCGCTTGCGGCGGTGCTGCAGCTTGCGGTTACAATGGATTACTCCATTTTCCTGTGGCACAGCTATGAGGAAAATCAAAAACAGTATCCAGGGGATAAAGAGCGCGCAATGGCGCATGCGGTTTCGCAGACAGTGGCTTCTGTGGTGGGCAGCTCGATTACGACGGTTGCAGGGTTCCTTGCCATGTGCTTTATGACGTTTACGCTTGGGAAGGATCTTGGGATTGTGATGGCAAAGGGCGTTGTGTTTGGTGTGATCGGATGTGTTACGATTCTGCCGTCTATGATACTTGTGATGGATAAGTGGCTGGAAAAGACGAAGCATAAGCCCATCATTCCGGACGCTGGGAAGCTGGGGGCGTTGATTGTCCGGCATTATCCGGTGTTTTTGGCGCTGTTTGCCCTGCTGGCCGGGCCGATGTATTATGCGCAGAACCACAATGAGGTTTATTATGATTTGGTCGGTACGCTGCCGGATCACCTGGAAAGCGTGGAAGCGGGCAATATCCTGGAATCCCAGTTTGATATGGGCGCAACCCATGTGATTTTGGCAGACAGCAGCCTTTCCGAAAAAAAAGCGTACCAGATGGAAAAAGAGCTTCAGCAGGTAAATGGCGTAAAGCTGGCGCTTGGGTTAGATGCCGTAACAGGGCCGCTTGTGCCGGATGAACTGGCGCCGGAGCATATCCGGGAAATATTAGACAACGGCACGTATCAGATGATTTATGTTATGTCGGAATATAAAACTGGGACGGACGAGGTAAACGCACAGTGCGACGCCATACGACAAATTATCAAACGCTATGATCCCACGGCAATGCTGATTGGGGAAGCTCCATGTACACAGGATTTGATTCGGATTACTGACCGGGATTTTAAGGTAGTAAGCGTAGTTTCTATCGTATTGATTTTCTTAATAATTGCGGTGGTGCTCAAATCGGTTTCCCTCCCGGTTATCCTGGTTATGGTCATTGAGTTTGGTATTTTTATAAATATGGGGATCCCGTATTATACGAAAACGGTGCTGCCGTTTATTGCGTCAATTGTAATTGGTACTATACAGCTTGGGGCGACTGTGGACTATGCAATATTGATGACTAATAAATATAAGTGGGAAAGAAGACGGGGCGCAGATAAAAAAGAGGCGGTTACGGCGGCCCTTAGCAGTTCTTTACAGTCAGTCCTGGTCAGCGCGCTTAGCTTTTTTGCAGCGACGTTTGGAGTGGGGCTGTATTCGAGCATTGATATGATAAGCTCGCTTTGTACGCTTTTGGCGAGAGGGGCGGTTATTAGCCTGTTTGTAGTAGCTCTTGTGCTGCCGGCGATGTTTATGGTATTTGACAGGGTTATTATCCATAGCAGCGCGGGTTTTTGTGGGAAAGATAAAAAAAGGCAGCTTATATCAAATAATTATCAGGAGGAAATATCATGAAATTAGAAAAATTAAAATCAGCCTTCAAAAGCAAATATTTAATCCGTGTCATTGCGGGAATCCTTACAGTAGCAGTTGTTGGAAGCGCTTCTGCAGCCAGCCAAGCGTATGAGGCTAAAAGTGTTATGCCAAAAGAGGGCATGGCAGGTGTGCGGCAGGGGGAGCTGGATGGCGGCCCGGCTTTGGAGGAGGGGATGCAGTCAGCCATAGGGCGCGATGAAGACAGGGACACCTCTTTAACAGCCATAGGCAAAGAAGAAACGGTTTATATCATTGCCGATGCAGCCGGAAAACCGCAAAAAACGATTGTAAGTGAATGGCTTAAAAATCCGCAGGGTAAAGATATTCTAGAGGATGTATCTGATTTAACAGATATTGAAAACGTAAAAGGAGATGAGACATTTGAGCAAAAAGGCAATGCGTTAAGCTGGAATGCGAACGGCAAGGATATTTATTACCAGGGGAAAACTACGAAGCAGGCTCCTGTTACGGAGAAAATATCCTTTTTCCTAGACGGCAAAAAAATATCCGCAGAAGACATTGCGGGAAAAAGCGGCAAGGTGGCAATCCGCTTTGATTATACCAATCACGAGAAAAAGGGAAATATTTATGTTCCATTTACCGTAGCTTCCGGAATGCTTTTGGACGATAGCTTTACCAATGTGGAGGTGACAAATGGCAAGGTGGTTTCTAACGGTGATAAAAATATGGTATTTGGTATTGCCATGCCAGGATTAAAAGAAAGCCTGCGCGTCAACGAAAATGATTTTTCCGGCGGTTTTTCCATACCAGAGTATGTGGAAATAACAGCGGATGTAAAAGAATTTGAGCTGGATATGACAATGACTGTAGTTATGGGCGGTTCAGAGTTTATCGGCGGCAGGTCAATTGATTTAACAGAGATAGACGGAAAAATAGAGGATTTAACCGATGCAATGGCAAAACTAGAAGACGGCTCAGGGGAGCTTTCGGAGGGGCTTTTGACATTGGATGGCAAAATGGGCGAATTCTCAGATGGTGTAAATTCCCTGCAGGGCGGAATTTTGGCCTATACAGACGGAGCAAAAACATTAGCTGACGGCATTGGCGCATTAAAAGGGCAGTCTACAACCTTAATAAGCGGTGTTGCCGATTTGGCTGCGAGTGTGCGTACATTAACAGACGGGGTGATAACACTTGACGAAGCCCTAAATACGCCAATGGGGAAGAAAGAAAAGGAGGCGGCTTGCGAAAAGGCACAGTCGGCGGCACAGGCGGTTGTGGACGCGCAGTTTGCAGATAATGCAAATCCGCAGGGGTATAATCAAATTAAGGCACAGGCCGAGACGCAGTTTACCGGGGCGCTGACTTCGGATGCAAGTCTCGCCGCAGTAAAACAGCAGGCAGCAGACGCCGCAAGCGCGCAGGCAGGGCAGATTGCGGCCCAGGCGTCGCAGGCAGCGGCGGCACAGATGCAGCAGGACGGGGAAATACAGGCGCAGATGAATAATCTTCGCGCAGCCATAACAGCGGCGGGGCAGATGCAGTACGCGCAGTCGGACGCCGGGCGCGCAGCTATTGCAGAACAGGCGGCAGGCATGGCAGGCCAGCTAATGGAAGCCGGGTTTTCGCCGGAGCAGGTGGCGGCATTGCAGGATATATTAGTGGCGGCCGCAAGCGCTAATGTGATGGCCAATGACGGCAACGGCCAGGCAGCGGGCCAGGCAGCGGCAGAGGCCGCAATTGCGGGTATACAGCAGTCTGTCACAGGCGGGGCAGGCCAGGCAGCGGCAAACGCTGTTAAGGAAGCCGCTCCACAGCTGGCAGAAGCTACGGTACGCGGTGTGGCGGAACAGGCAAAAGGCAGTATTGGCACAGCTATGGCAGAAAGCGTAAAGGCAGCCGCAAAAACAGCGGCGGGCCAGGCGGCAGGCCAGGCAGCTATAGAAGGGGCAGAGCAGGCAAAGAAAGCAGCCGCGCAGAGTATTGAGAAAAAAGACAGCAAATCTGGCTACAGCCTTGTAAGCGGAATGGAAGCGTTAGACGGCGCGGTGCAGGGGATGTCTGGGAAAATACCGCTTTTGACGGAAGGGATTGATAAGCTGTATACGGGAAGCCAGGCGTTAGCGTCTAAAAACGAGGAGTTAAACAGCGGGGCTACAAGGCTATTGGCAGGTAAGGATCAGCTTGCAGAAGGGGTGAAAAGGCTTTCTGGAGGTTCTAAGGAGCTTGCAGACGGGATTGTGGAATTTGACGAAGAAGGTATTCAAAAAATGGCAGACAGCTATAATGGGGATGTAAAAGGGCTTGCAGACCGTATTCAGGCGGTTGTAGATGCTGGGAATGGTTATGAATCGTTTGGAGGTAAGGCAGGGTGTATGGCGGGAAATGTGAAATTTATTATTAAAACGGGGGCTGTGAAGGCAGAGTAGTAAAGGGGCGAAATGGCAAAGGGGCCGTCAGTCAGAGGGCAGGGCATTGCTGTGGATTGGACGGGATGCTTAAGAGCCCCTAAGCCTCATACCCTGCCCTCTGACTGACTACAGTTTTGGGTGGCATTTACAAGGGAGGATTTATTTATATTTTTCTGCTATTTTAAGCATTTCGTCCCGGTGGTTTATAATCCATGAATCATATGTTGAATGATCCTGTGTAATCCGTTTTCCTAGATCTATAAAAAATTTGGGGATATCTTCTTCTGCCATTACGCAGACGTCTGTCCCAAACTGTTCTTTGCCTAGTGTTTCACATCCGCCTTCAAACATGGCATAAGCTGCTTTCGGCCCGTCTGGGGTCTGTTTTACTGCACCGCGGAAACCGATGGCGCCAATCTGGTGTGCGCTGCATGAAGAGGGGCAGCCGGAAATGTGGATTTTGGGCAGTACGCCGTCGGCAAATTTTAAGGGGCGTACCGCATCGACGCATGCTTTTAAAAGTGACTGTGAGTCCCGTACGCCGACTTGGCAGATATGGTTGCCGATACATGCGACGGATGCTTCAAATGCGGTTGCGGCGCTGTCTTTTGTCAGTTCAATTAGCTGTTTTGCCTCTTCTGCCGTGCAGTGGATAATATACATTCCTTCATTTGGGGCAAGGCGCAGATGTACGTCTTCCATAGGCAAAATGGCATCATAGATTTCTTTTAGTTTTTTGGGGGACGGGCAGCCGCCGACAGGATGGTAGGAAACGGCGTATAGCCCTGGCTGTTTTTGTTTTATTGCACGCGGGTGTGCAATTGTCCCTTGGCCTGTTTTGGCGGTTTCTTGTGGGGTTATGGAGAGTGTTATGTCTTCTTGCTTTAATGCCGCTGCAAGTTTTTCTTTGAAAGCTTTTGCATAGCCTTCTGTGCCGAGGGTGTCCTGCATATAGCGTGTCCTAGCCCTGCCCCGCTGCTCGTAGTTGCCATATGAAGTAAAGGTGTCTACCATGGCTTTGATATAAAATAGTACTTTATCCGGGCTTACGTCCTGTCCTACGCATACTCCCATTTTGGGATTGTTCCCAAGCCCGCCTGCACTGTAAACGTCAAATGTTTGATTGTTTTTTGCAACAAATCCCAGATCCCGGAATGTGGCATGTGGCATGTCGTGCGGGTCATTGGAAAAACAGACTTTTAGCTTCCGCGGCAGTTTGACTGTATGGATAAACCCGAGCAGGTAGTCAGCCGCTGCTTTCGCATATGGCATAACGTCAAATGCTTCGTCTTGCCTTGCCCCGCTTAACGGCGAAGCCATGACGTTGCGCGGATAATCCCCGCCTCCGCCTCGTGTTATAATGCCGTGGCGCCATGCGTCTGTTACCAGATCGCAGATTGTATCTGGTTTTAAATCATGGAACTGTACCGTCTGGCAGGTGGTGAAATGGATACGTCCGATACTGTATTTTTCAATGCATTCTGTGATAAAACGGAGATGTTCTTTTGTAATCTCCCCGCCTGAAAGGCGAAGCCGCAGCATTCCATATTTGCCGCCTCTTTGGGCATAGCTCCCGAAGCCGCCCGAAATGCCTTTGTACTGCGCTACGGTCATCTCCCCTGCATAGAACTGGCTGGTGGCAGCTTGGAACGCTTTTATATCATCTTTAAATTCCTCTGCATAGTCTCTCATAAAATAGATTGCTCCTTTCTGTTGGCTGATATCATATTTTTAAACCTGCCTTTTATGGATAGTATGGGGTAGTTTGAAAAAAATATGAATTGCTTTATGGAGAATATTTTAACATAAGGCAGGGGGTTTTGGTAGGGCTTATCTGTAATTGCAATAAAATAGCCCGCTTACAAATGTAAGCGGGCCATTTTTCTTTGTGTATTGAATTATTACTGAAGTAAGGAAAGGACTCCCTGTGTAGACTGGTTTGCCTGTGCCAGCATGGACTGCCCTGCCTGTGCCAGGATATTGTTCTTGGAGTATTCCACCATAGTCGCCGCCATATCTGTATCGCGGATACGGGATTCTGCAGCAGTCGTATTTTCCACAACATTGTCTAGATTTGCAATTGTATGCTCCAGGCGGTTTTGAACTGCACCAAGTGCGGAACGCTGTTTGGATACTTTGGAAATTGCTTCTGCAATCGTATCAATGGCCTTGGTTGCATCATCTTCTGTCATAAGGCCAGTATTGCGCAGGGTGTCTACACCAATGCCATTGGCGGACATGGCTTCAATCGTAATACCAATCTTGTTGTCTTCTAATGATTCTGAACCTACATGAAGGTTAAATTCCAATGCTTCTGCAGTTGTAGAAGTTACGGTATTGCCTTTTACTGTAATATAGTCCGAAATCTGCTCTGCACCGATTTCTGTTAAATTTCCGCCAGTGTCATTTCTGAAAATGCCGCCCTTATAAGCGCCGTTTTCAAAATACTGGGAGTAATCTGTAATTTTATCGCCATTCTGATCTACCAGCGGGTTTGCAGAGGTTTTAAAATACTGATCTAAATCTGCTTCTGCAATGGCAGTTGCTTCTTTCTGATCTCCAAATTCTGCTGCATCGTCTGCGGGTACAGTATAGAGCATTTTGCCGTCTTTGTATTTGAACTTGCCATTTTCATCCAATTCTACATATTCCGACAAATCTCCGGTTGTAGCGGCAGTGGCAGGGGTTCCTGTTACTGAGTCAATACCGGTAGAGGTTGTACCCCCGCCTGCATTTGCTATCGTGAGGTTTGCTGCTGTTACGAATGTCAGGCCTGCTTTTGCAGTTACGGTTCCGGCTGCGTCTACGTCAAAATAAGTAGCTAAGTCTGCGGCTGTTACTTCTACATGATCTGTTGCGCCCACACCGCCGCCAGTGGGGCTTACAAACAGTTTATTTGCTCCAAGCGCCCCCGTATTAAGCGCCATAGAAGCCGCGGTTGCAGCAGCATCCGCCGTAACTGCATTCGTCTTGCCAGCGCCGTAGGCGTCTTTACCTGCAATGACGGAAATCTCGCCTTTTTCTGCAGCCTTAGCAGCAGCTGTCAGCTCAAATTCATAGGTTGTGGTCGTTTCCTTCTGCTGTGTTGCCGGATCGCCTTTCAACAGATAAATTTCATTGAACTTGGTCGTTTCGGATACACGTTCAATTTCTGTTACCAACTGATCGATTTCATCCTGTACAGCCTGCCTGTCATCTTTTGACATGGTTCCGTTGGATGCCTGTACAGCCAGTTCGTTCATACGTTGCAGCATAGAATGTACTTCCGTCAAAGCGCCTTCAGCAGTCTGCACACAGGAAATACCGTCCTGTGCGTTTGTAGAAGCCTGTGTTAGGCCGCGTACCTGTTTGCGCATTTTTTCGGAAATGGTAAGGCCGGCCGCATCATCTGCTGCGCGGTTAATCCGGTAACCGGAAGATAATTTTTCCGTTGCCTTTGACTGGTTGCCTGTTGTGATGCCAAGCATCCTGCTTGCATTCATTGCCTGCATGTTGTGTTGTACTACCATAATATTTACCTCCGTGTGATAAAGTTTGGGGAATCCTTTCCCCTTTGATAATTGTTTTATAATAAACCAGAGGTGTAGGTGGCCTGGCTCTTACGCTAAGTCCTGCCCCGCTGCCCTGGTATTATTATCCTGCGTGCATTTGTCTTTTTTTCTCACGCATTAAAATCGCCGTGATTTCCTTTTTTGCTTCCTCCGAAATGTCTTTTTCACGATAATAGGGGGAAGGCGTTTTATGTTTTCCGGCGCTGCTTCTGGCAATATTCATATTTTTTGGGGCATCCACCAGCAAATGGATATTGTTGGCGGAGCCTCCTGAAAAAATAACTTTGACTTCGTCCCCGATATCAATAAAATCACCGGGCTTTAATGTCAGCTTCAGCATAAAAACCTCCTTGTTTTTTGTTTTCCAGCCATGCAGCATTTTGTATATAATGTTGCATAAGGGCCGTAGAGTGTATCTGAAAAATGCTTTCCGGCAGATGTGAGCGCCACTTAGCAGGGTGAGAAAATGGCGGGAATGATTTTTCAAACACGCACTGGGAAGGAGGCATGGGAAATGGGGAATGGCATGGCCGCGGTTTAAGCGGCAAATACAACAGTGCTGTAGCAACAGCGGAAAGGAAGATAAAATGGGGACAACACAACCAATCCGGGACAAAGAAGAATTGAAAAAATTTATATCATATTACCGTGATACAAAACCAAGGCCGCGCGATTATGCGTTGATTGTAACAGGGCTTCATACTGCCCTGCGTATTAGCGATATCTTGAACTTAAAGTGGGGGGATCTTTACCGTTTTGAAAAAAATGCATACGAAAAGCATCTTTGCGTACAAGAAAAAAAGACAGGAAAAAACAGTCTCATAGCAGTAAATGGGCATGTAGTGGCTGCGTTGGAATATTACCGCGCCACACGCACCCCAAAACCTGCAGACTATATTTTTTCCAAAAACAGCAACCCGGCTGTCCCGCTATGCCGTTCACAGGCATACCGGATTATAAAAAAAGCGGCGTCTGAAACTTTAAAAGACAAAAACATAAGCTGCCACTCCCTGCGTAAGACATTTGGCTACCACGCGTGGCAGCAGGGGATTTCCCCGGTTATATTGATGGATATTTATAATCACTCCTCGTACCATATCACAAAACGCTATCTGGGGATTGTACAGGATGAACGTGATTCGGCTTTTTTGAAAATTGATATATAAAAATCAAAATAAGGGGTTAAGTTTTTTTGAAAAAGGCCGAAATAAGATGTGTAGAGAGAAAAATGCAACATTTTATACAAAATGTTGCATTTTTTATTATTACAATTCTATTTTCTGTTTATTCATTTTTCCTATCCAAACAGCCCCAGCCCGATAATCCCTCTTGCCAGAAAATATAAGGACAGCAGATGTACCGGATAAAATAGGTAAAAAGCATATTTTAGCCTTACCCCCTGCCTGCCGTTATAAAAGCCAATAAAAATAAACGCAAGGGGTGCCGTAATCTCCCACACAAAAGCAATACAGCCCGCTACCATCTGTTCCCATTTATTTTTGCGGAAAAGATATAATAACCCAATGGCGATGATTCCCTTAGCCCGGTAGTCACAGCGGAGCATTTCTGCCGCCAGCGCTGTGCCAAAGAGCAGGGCACCGTCTGCCATAAGCTGCAAAACCAATATCCTGCAGTATTTTTCCACTCCCTCCATTGCCCACATCATAAGGAACCCCAGAAGGAGGGTAAAAAATACGTTCTGGTAAGTATTGTCAAACATCCGGTACCGGAACGCCAGGTTAAAAGGAATTTCAGAAATTAGCGCAAAAAGGAACAGGCGCCATGCATATTTCCTCTTGCTCCTGGTCCTTCCAAACCCCTCTACCAGCAAAAAACAGTAAATAGGGAATGCCAGCCTGCCCAACAGCCTGCGCATGATCTGATAGAGCAGGTATACCCACCCTATTGCCCCTGTCTGCAGCATGCTCCCCATATATTCCAGCGAATAGTTGCCCACATCCGTTACGCCATTCCATGCCAGCAGGCTCCCAAGCACCACCGCAGCCGTATGGTCTGCAAGCATCAGCACTGCCGCTATGATTTTTAAAGTACTACCGCTTATTCCCCGTTCCCTTTCCATATATGCTCCCTTCCATAATAAATACAGAATCCTATTATACCCCTGCCCCTGGAAATGGGCAAACACTTTATTCCCATGCCCTAAGGCTCTTTGGACATTTCTATCCTTGGCAGGGTCATTCTTTGTCCTACCAAAATTTTGATATTAAGGCACAAAAAACTACCACCATGCCTGGCACGCTGGTAGTTTTGGAATTGATGGTTATTCTTCATCTCTGATAACCATATTTATAAATGTTTAAAATAATTACAGACGCCGAACCAGAATTCTGCGAACTTGAGATAGGGTATTTTTCTTTCAGCATTACTTTGATTTCATCTTTTTCTTCTCTTGTTTTAGAATCCCATTCTTCCTTTGTAAAACCCGCATAAACCATTTGGGACTTCTTGATAATCTGTCGGGCTACCATGCTCAGCGCTTCCCAGATTATGGCATTTAGGGCAAAAATAAAGATATCTCTTTTTCATATAAATCCTCCCATAGCAATTTTTATTCTATAATTATAATTTAACCTGTTGTGCTAGATAAAAATATAAAAGAACTTCAACAAAATGTGCTATCC
>OFGF01000460.1_pt1 | contig 35455 bp, 40 predicted proteins | sample 1521711 | NCBI WGS metagenome assembly OFGF01 (sample SAMEA3504092, study PRJEB24116) | mouse gut metagenome | biome: mouse gut; feature: mouse-associated habitat; material: faeces | place: Denmark | collected 2011 | reverse complement strand
CCTTTGAAGAAGCAAGTGCAGCGGTTGACACTGTACCGAAGCCGGAACTGGAAACACCGCCCCGCCGTACACGAAGGGAACGGCAGGACAGCGCACAGCAGGCCACCCAGCAGGAAGAGAAGTTCTCTGACAAGTTCATGGATGTGCCGGAAAGTGCAGAGGAATCACCTGCACCTGCACCCGCTGAACCACCCAGAAGACAGCGCAGGGAGCGTCAGCAGACAGTGACCCCGCCCCAGGAGCCGGAACAGCCCCAGAGTGTTCCCGGTCCCGTTGATGCAGCAATGAACCCGCCCGCAACTGGAAGAAGAACCAGACGGCAGAGATAGAAAAAAAGAAAGGTTAAAAGGTGAAGAACTATGGCAGTAGATTTTAGCGCATTTGATCAGCTGGTAGACATGAACGCATTACAGCAGGATGTAAAGAACGCACAGGACAGTATGGATGTGCCTGACGGGACCTATATTGTCAGCATTGAGAAGATGGAACTGACAGTCACAAAGGCAGAGAAGAAGCCCATGTTCGCAGTGCAGATGAAGATCAAGGAAGGGGAACACAAGGGCAGGATGCTTTTCTTCAACCGTGTGGTGTACGGCAACAAGAACACGGAAACCTGGAATGACGGCAGGGCGATCAAGTCCGTCTGCACCTGGGTGAATGAACTGCTGAATGATGGGGATGAACCCATTGAATTCATCAACTATTCCGACTTTGCGGAGCAGATTCTGGATGTATTCCAGATGCTGCAGAACACGGTAGAAGTTGAAGTTGACTATGCTGCAAAGAAGTTCAACCCCATCACCATCAAGGAAGTATTTGACCTGGCATAAAAAATTGATCTGAAAGTAAAGTATTTCAGCGGTGGGTGGGGGAAAGAATCCCCCCCCCTACCGCTTTTTTAGGAAAGGCGGGATGACATGATCTTCTATGATTTTGAGGTCTTCAAGTATGACTGGCTTGCAGTGTTCATTGATGTGACACGTCATAAGGAAACAGTTATTGTGAATGACCCTGAACAGTTAAAAGCACTATATGAAGCCAACAGCAATGACGTGTGGGTGGGGTTCAACAATCGGCACTATGACCAGTACATATTCAAGGGTATCCTGCTGGGTCTTGACCCCAAAAGAATCAATGACTGGATAATCGTGGAAAAGCGGGAAGGTTGGCAGTATTCATCTGCATTCAACCAGATACCAATGACGAACTATGACGTGATGCCCAACCCGCCCATAGGTTTGAAAACTCTGGAAGGCTTCCTTGGTTCCAACATAAAGGAAACAGAAGTCCCCTTTGACATAGACAGGAAACTGACACAGCAGGAAATAAAACAGACCATCTTCTACTGCCGTCATGACGTGGAAGAGACTATCAAGGTGTTCACCCAGACCGTGGACGAGTTCAACGCAATGCATGGCATCATCCAGGCATTCCCCGGCATGGTGAATCTGTCAAACATTGGTGACAGCGCAGCCCGCATCACTGCAAAGGTGCTTGGATGCCGGAAACAGGACTTTGATGATGAATTTGACTATTTCTTCCTGCCATGTCTCCGGCTGAAAAAATATAAATACGTTCAAGACTGGTTTGCATCCGCAGTTACTGACTGTACCCGTGAAATGAAACAGAAGTATGCAGAATGCGTCAGGAAACAGAACGAAGCAAAGACGGCAAAAGAACGTGAAAAATGGATGAAAGAATCATGGAAGTATGTGGCTGATGACGGTTTCTGCTGGTCGCAATACTTCTATAAACGGTCATTGGACACGCTGGTGGCTGGCATCCCCCACACGTTTGGGTTCGGTGGCCTGCATGGTGCAACGGCTGAACCCATTCATGCAAAAGGGGCGCTGTACCATGTGGACGTGAACAACTACTATCCGTCTATGCTGATCGCCTGGGGGCTGGTCACAAGGGCAGCCACCAATGAGAACTACACGCTGGTATATAAGACCAGGAAGGGGCTGAAATTCAAACAGACCCACGCTGCCACAAAGGATGAAGCAAAGAAGTGGAAAAAGGCACAGCTGCCCTACAAAAAGATGCTGAATGCACTGTCCGGCGCTATGAAGGACAAGACCAACCCGGCATATGACCCACGCAATAACAACTGTATGTGCATCAACGGCCAGCTGATGCTGCTTGACCTGATAGAACACCTGGAAGTGATACCTGGGTTCCAGCTGATACAGTCCAACACTGATGGCCTGATCGTGCAGGTCCCGGACACGGATGAAGCCTTTGCAATGATGGATGATATCTGCTGGGAGTGGGAACAGCGCTGCAGCACAGACCTTTGTGAAATACTGCTGGAACTGGACTGCATCCGGGAGATATACCAGAAGGACGTGAACAACTATCTGTGGGTTGATCTGGACGGCGGTGTGGAAAGAATAGGAGCATACGTCAAGGAACTGTCCCGGATAGACAATGACCTGCCTATTCTGAACAAGGCGCTGGTGGACTACATGGTGAGGGGTATTCCGGTAGAACAGACCATAAACCAGTGTGATGACCTGATTGAGTTCCAGAAGATCGTGAAACTGTCAGACAGCTATAAATGGGTGGAGCATGAACACGGTGAACCCATTGAACGCACAAAAGGGGTCAGGGTCATCCACAAGTGGTATGAATATTCCACAACTGACAAGTACACCTATAAGTCATACCGTGTCTTTGCATCCAATGACCTGCAGGATGGCAGGCTGTTGAAAAACGGCGGTAAACGTGGGAAAGCTGAAAAGTTTGCGAACACCCCGGAACACTGTTTCATCTGGAATGATTCAGTCGAGGGTGTGAAGGTTCCCCAGAACCTTGATCGTCAATGGTATATAGACCTGGCCAGAAAAAGGCTTGCAGATTTTGGTGTCAAGGCATGACACCGGGAAGGAAGGTAAAAACATGGACTTAATAATCAAGTATGACCGTGGTTCAATGGTAGTTCACCTGGAACAGTTCCTTGGAATGCGGAGTACAGCAAAAGTGAAGAAACTGGTGAAAGTGATACAGGCCAGTTCCACACCTGACTGTCTGGAACAGCTGCAGCGGTTCGTGGAAGAGCAGATCACCCCGGAAGCGCAGTATCAGGCAGACCTGAAAGCAACGGCAAACATGGCGGTGGATGCCAGGACAAGGGAGAAGGAACAGGCAGAAGTTCTTGAAAAGGCTGTAGCAGAGCGGAAACGGTACAAGAAAAAGTCACCACCATATGAAGAATGGAACAAAAAAGTGAAACAGTACCGTGAGAATGTCAGCCGTAGCAGACTATGCTACAGGTCAAGCATCCAGAAGTTCAACAGGATGCAGAAAGAAAGGGAATTTTTCAGGAAGGTACTGGAAATTATTGCACAAGGTAGGTGATGGCAGATGCTTTACAAAGGTTATGTTGAAACCAAAGGTAAACAGAGCATTGAAAAACTGAAAGGCAGGAAAGACTTCAAGACCTATGAAGAAGTGAAGGACTGTGACGGTTTTGGGGGAATTCTGGCTGATGACACCATACTTGTGGACATAGATGACAGTGAACAGTCTGAAATGATGATGAACATTGTGGAAGAACTGCAGCTGGACTGCCGTGTGTACCAGACAACCAGGGGCAGGCATTTCCTATTCAAAAACCACAGCATAGCAAGGAACAGAACCCATGTCCCGCTGGCCATAGGTCTGACAGCTGACATTAAAGTGGGGACCCGTCTTTCCTATGAAGTCATCAAGATCAACGGTGAAGAACGGTTCTGTGAATGGGACATTGAACCGGGCGGTACATACCAGGAACTGCCAAAGTGGATGTTCCCGGTCAAAGCATCAGCGGAATTCATAGGGATGGATGCAGGGGACGGCAGGAACCAGGCACTGTTCAACTATATCCTGACGCTGACGGCAAATGACTTTTCTGTGGACGAGACAAGGGAAGCAATCAGAATACTGAATAAGTTCGTATTGAAAGAACCGTTGTCTGATGATGAACTGGAAGTGGTATTGAGGGATGAAGCATTCCAGAAACCTGTGTTCTTCATGGGTTCCACTTTCCTGTTTGACAAGTTCGCAACCTACATGAAGAACAACAACCATGTGGTGAAGATCAATGGCCAGCTGCACATATACCGGGAAGGAATCTATGTAAACGGCTACAAGGAAATTGAAGCGGAAATGATCGCCATGATTCCGAACTTGAAGAAGACCCAGCGCCGTGAAGTCCTGGACTATATGGAACTGATCGTTGAGAAAAAACAGCAGTCAGAAGCAAATTTCATTGCTTTCAACAACGGTATTTATGACGTGGTGACAGGTGATCTGCTGCCATTCAGCACGGAACTGGTCATCACTAACAAGATACCGTGGGACTATAACCCCAGCGCTTATTCTGCACTGACAGATGCCACCCTGGACAAACTGTCCTGTGGTGATCTTGCTATCCGGCAGCTGCTGGAAGAATGTATTGGTTATTGCTTTTATCGTAGGAATGAACTGGGAAAAGCGTTCATCTTGACCGGGGATAAGTCCAACGGAAAAAGCACGTTTCTGGACATGGTCAAGTCCATGTTGGGGGAAGGAAATATATCAGCCCTTGACCTGAAAGAACTGGGGGACCGTTTTAACACGTCAATGATGTTCGGCAAGCTGGCCAACATAGGGGATGACATAGGGGATGACTTCCTGCAGGGGGCGCAGGTCAGCATATTCAAAAAGATTGTGACTGGAAACCGCATCAAGGCAGAGAAAAAGGGTCAAGACCCTTTTGAGTTCAACCCATATATCAAACTGCTGTTCAGTGCAAACGATATCCCACGGATGAAGGACAAGACTGGGGCGGTGTTGCGCAGGCTGGTCATCATCCCATTCAACGCAAAGTTCAGCAAGGATGACCCGGACTATGACCCATTCATCAAGTACAAGCTGATACAGCAGGACAGCGTGGAATACCTGATTGCCGTGGGGCTGGCCGGACTTAAAAGGGTCTTGACCAACAATGAGTTCACGAAGTCTGAACAGGTTCAGAACCAGCTGAACGAGTATGAAGAAGAGAATAACCCCATCATAGCGTTTATTGCGGATGTGGGTGTGGATGCAATAGAGGGTGAACCCACTGGTGATGTGTACAAAAGGTATCAGGTATTTTGTGCTGACAACAGCATGACCCCCATGTCTGCAATTATTTTCAGCAAGCAGATCAACAAGCGCCTGGGGTTTGAAGCTATCCAAAAGAGGATAAAAGGCAGGAATATAAGAGTATTCCGTAAAGCATGAAAGGAAGGTGTCTGAATGATTAAATATCTTAGTCTTTTCAGTGGTATAGGGGCTTTTGAAAAGGCATTGAAAAATCTGGGAATTCCTTATGATCTGGTTGGCTACTGTGAGATTGACAAGTATGCAGCAAAGGCATATTCCCTGTTGCACGGTGTTCCTGAATCAATGAATCTGGGAGATATCACCCAGGTGGATGAAAGCACCCTGCCGGATGATTTAGACCTTGTCACATACGGTTTCCCCTGCCAGGACATTTCACTGGCAGGGTTGCAGAAAGGACTGATAGACGAAAATGGAGAAAAGACAAGGTCAGGGCTGTTCTTTGATGCCCTTAGAATCATAAAAAGCTGTCAGCCCAAAATAGCCATTGCAGAGAACGTGAAGAACCTGACCAGCAAAAAATTCAGTGAGCAGTTCAGCATTGTGCTGAACAGTCTGGAAGAAGCTGGCTATGTGAACCGCTGGAAGATTCTGAACGCAAAGGACTATGAAGTTCCGCAGAACCGGGAAAGGGTGCTGATCGTGAGCATCAGGAAGGACATTGACACGGGCATATTTGAATTCCCGCAGCCCATACGGCTGGAAAAGTGTCTGGCTGATATGCTGGAAGATGAAGAGAATGTCCCGGAAAATTTCTATGTTCCGCAGGAACGGCTGGACAAAATACTGTGTTCCACGTTTTCACAGGAACGAAACATAATTCAGTCAAGGGGGGGATCTGTCAGACCCTGCTGGCCAGGGACTACAAAGCCCCCAAATGTGTGAAGGTGGGTGCTGGCGGTGAATGAGGATAAAAACATAAAGTTTCTTTTTAACATATGCCCCACAAAAACAAGGGATAATCCGAACCAGGGGCGGGTCTATGACGTGACCGGGATTGCCCCGGCACTAAACACGAAAGGGGGGGGGAACTTGGAACCATTCATATTAGTTAAGGCGAACACAAAGGCAGGGTATGAGGTTGCAGAACTGGGTGACACTATCAACCTGGCATATCCGAACAGTACAACACGGCGGGGAAGAGTAGGGAAACGAGTGGAACAGACTTTGACAAGTTCCCCCCCCCCAGCAAGGGGCTGTGATAATGAAAGAAGGTGAAGAAAACATGACTGCTGAAATGAGGACACCTTGTCTGCTGACACCGAACAACTTTTCACATAAAGCTGGTGACGGTGTAGATTCAAGGAAAAAAAGAATATATCCTACATACACCCTGCACTGCAGGCCAATCCTGGCGGGAGCCAGCAGACATATCTGTCTGTGTAATGATGAAATGCAGGTGAGAAAACTGACACCTAAAGAGTGTTTCCGGCTTATGGGTTTTGATGATTCAGACGTTGATCTGCTGATGAAAAACGGAATGTCAAACACACAGCTGTACAAGATGGCTGGCAATTCCATTGTGGTCACAATGTTGGAATACCTATTCTGCCAGATTTTTGACAGCAATGATGAAATATGGGTATGAAAGGAAAGGGTGAAGAATGAAAGCTGGGAAGAATATGGAAGGTTACGCTGACCCTACAGCATCCGCTGCAATAGGGGCAGTGTGCCGGGAAGAGAATGACACTGATAAACGTGCTTATGATCTGATAAAGGTGTTGAAGTTCATCATACGTTCATGTGGTTTTGAACTGGTTGAACGTGTGCAGCTGAAAGATACCAGATCAGGAAGGGAGTACAAATAGAATGGATGAACAAATGGTCAAAGAATGCAACACATATTTATCTTATATCCTACATGGAAGCGCTGGAAAAAGTGAAAAACCCCAATCTTGCAGTTCAGTGTGCCATGGCTGTCACAACGGTACTTGTCAACAGACCGCAGGCACAGCAAAGTATGAACCCACTGGGTGCATTTTTTGCAGCCATGATGAAAGAAGCAACGAAGAGGTCAGACAGACCAGACAGTCATGAACAAAATGAACAGGAAGGAGACGGTGACAATGAATAATGTATTTTTGGAGTTGTTGGAGAAGAACGGAAAGGTTTCACTGATGGATGATATCATCCCAGTGGTGATGAATGAATTCTGGGACATTCCGGCCAGCGGAAATACCAACCAGATGATTATGGACTTTGTCCGGCAGAATCTTACAGCTGCAATTATCTCCATGGACAAAAAGGTGATAGCAATACCTGTCATTGTGTGTGACCCACAAGGGAATGGTTATTCGGTGGTTGATTTTATCTATGAAGTTGTGGTGGTGTAGCGGTTATGGTAGCGGTTAATGTAGCAGTTAAAATGTAATAAAATCAAGGGTTGTAGCGGTTGTAGCAGTTAAAAGTAAAGTTCTTTAAATTTTTAAATTTTTTATATATTTTTCTACTTGAATTTTTTTTAATGAAAATATAAGTAATAGAAAAGTAACCGATACAACCGATACCAACCGATACCGCCAGTAAAATCAAGGGATTGAACCGCTACAGAAACCGATACCAACCGCTACAGCCAGAAAGGAATGAAGAAGATGACGGCAAAGGAGTACTTAGAACAGTTAGCTGCCATTGAAGAAATGATTCAGCAGGACTTAGAGCGGTTAGAGGGCATGAAACAGGATGCCATGCTGCCGAAAGGGATAGACTACAGCGGGGACCGTGTCCAGACAAGCACCAGAGGGGACAAGTTATGCTGTGACGTGACCAACATCATCACCCTGAATGACAAGATCAATGCAGAGATAGACAGGTTCGTTGACGCAAAGGAAAAGATCATCAGCGAGATCAGGGGAATGCGCTGTCTGAAATACAACAGGATTCTGTACAAGGTGTATGTGCAGTTCAGAAGCATCCGGCAGGCTGCAGGGGAAATGAAAATATCATACGGCTATGCCTGTGACCTACATAAAAAGGCGCTTGATGCATTCTCTGAACGGTACACTGACCTGAAATACCTGTGCTGAACGTACTGATGACATGATTTTTTCTGACATTTTCTTGATAAATATGATATTTTATGTATATTGACAATGTCCAGGAAGGGGTTTATGATAGAATCGCAAAAGTGGGTTGCAGAAAAAACTGTTGTTTTTTCTGCAATCTCTTTTTTATGGCAATATGCATGACAATACCGTGACCCCCTGAAAGGTGCTAAAAACTCCTGCTTTCAGGGGTCTTTTTGATAGGTTTTTGAGAGAAAAAGGAAAGGACGGTGTGCCAGAATGGCAAAATTGAGAGAGAAACAGCAGCTTTTTGTTGATGAATACCTGATTGACCTGAATGGCACACAGGCAGCGATAAGAGCCGGATATTCAGCAAAAACTGCCAATGAGCAGGCATCCCGGATGTTAGCGAATGTTAGCATTCAACAGGCAATCAGTGAGAAGATGGCAGAGCGCAGCAAAAGGACAGGGGTGAACCAGGACAGGGTTGTGCAGGAACTGGCAAAGATCGCATTCCTGAAAATGACGGACGTTGTTGATCACAATGGCAAGATCAAGGATGATGCCAGTGAAGATGACCTGTCCTGCATTGAATCTATCAAATACAAACATTCCGACACTGACACCGGGAGCAGTACGGAAAGAGAAGTGAAGACCGCATCCAAACTGAAAGCCCTTGAACTGCTGGGCAAGCACCTGGGGATGTGGAATGACAAGCTGGATGTGAACATCACACAGCCCATTGTCATAAGCGGAGCAGATGACCTTGAAGATTAGCAGTCAGTATGTCTTTGACTATCAGAAAAGAATTCTGTTCCCGGCACGGTACACGCTGACAAAGTCCGGCAAAGTGAACGTGAAGCTGCCGGAAGTAGTCGGCAAAGGTTACGGTACATTCTGGCGGTATAAAGGCAGATACCGAGTAGTAAAGGGTTCCCGTGCAAGCAAGAAGTCAAAGACAACCGCCCTGTGGTACATCACCAACATGATGAAGTACCCGCAGGCAAACACGCTTGTGGTCAGGAAGACGTTCAGAACACTGAAAGATTCCTGTTTCACAGAACTGAAATGGGCAATACACCGCCTGGGGGTTGATGCATTCTGGGAGATCAAGGAAAGTCCCCTGGAAATGACCTACAAGCCTACAGGCCAGAAGATATATTTTAGGGGGCTGGATGACCCGCTGAAAGTCACGTCCATCACGGTTGACATTGGATGCCTGTGCTGGATGTGGGTGGAAGAAGCGTATGAGATCAGTTCAGAAGCTGATTTTGATATGCTGGATGAATCTATCCGTGGCGCTATCCCAGAGGGGTCAGGGCTGTTCAAGCAGATCACCCTGACACTGAACCCATGGAATGAACACCACTGGATAAAAAAGCGGTTCTTTGATGCACCGCCAGATGATGACATTCTGGCCATGACCACCAATTACCTGTGCAATGAGTGGCTGGACAAGGCAGACCTGAAAGTCTTTGAAACCATGAAGAAGCAGAACCCCCACCGTTATAAAGTGGCTGGTCTGGGTGACTGGGGAATTGTGGACGGCCTGGTGTATGAGAACTGGGAAGAAAAGCTGTTCAGCATTGAGGAAGTCAAGAAGGTCAAGGGCATCAAGACGGTGTTCGGTCTTGACTTTGGGTACACCAATGACCCCAGCGCCCTGTTCTGTGCTTTCCTGGATGAAGCCAGCAAGACCATCTGGGTGTTTGATGAAATGTATGAACCTGGAATGAGCAATGAAGCCATTGCAGAACGTATCATCAGGATGGGCTATGGTAAAGAGAAGATCAGGGCTGATTCCTCTGAACCAAAGAGCATTGACCGCTTGCGTGACCTGGGGCTGTCCCACATACGCAAGGCGAACAAGGGCAAAGACAGCATCAACAATGGTATTGACTTCCTGTCAGACTATCACATTATCATCCATCCAAAGTGTGTGAACTTTATCACCGAGATAGGCAACTATCAGTGGGACACAGACCCAAAGACAGGGAAGAAGCTGAACAAGCCTGTGGATGACTTCAACCACCTGATGGATGCAATGCGCTATGCCTGCGAGGATATCAGCAGGGGTGACGCATTCAGTTTTGAATAAAAGAAACAGATTAGAAACACGCATCCCCGGAAACACGCTGTTTTCTGGGGTTCTGATTTTATTACGCAATGAAAGGGGTGATGAACTTGAACGGCATTACAAAGATGGTTGACAGGATATCCCATTTTATCCTATACGGCATCAACGGCAGTATGTCAGACCGAGAATTCCTGGAACAGTCCATCATTCGGTGGAAAGGGTCCCCGGAAAGGGCAATGCAGATCAAGGGTCATCTGTACTATGACGGTGAACATGACATACTGACCCGGAAGCGCACTATGATAGGCGAAGACGGCAGACTGACAACGGTGGAAAACCTGCCGAACAATCAGGTCATTGACAATCAGTATGCAAAGATGGTGAATCAGAAAGCAAATTATCTGTTCGGCCAGCCTTTTGCACTGGAAACGAAGAATGAACAGTATGGTGAACTTTTGAAGACTGTCTTTGACAAGGGGTTCATGCGTGTCATCAAGCGCAGCGCAAAATATGCGTATAATGGGGGCATCTGCTGGCTGTACCCTTATTACAACAAAGAGGGCAAGCTGGCATTCCGGCTGTTCCCTGCATATGAGATTCTGCCGTTCTGGGAAGATTCAGAGCATGAACACCTGCAGGGCGCTGTCCGTCTGTACCTGGTGGCCGGATATGAAAAGAACGTCCCGGTCATCATTGAGAAGGTGGAAGTGTTTGACATGAACGGCATCCACCGCTATATCCTGGATGGAAACAAGCTGATTCCAGACATGACCGTGGATGAACAAGATTCATACTATGTCACTGTTACGGACAGCAAGGGCATGAAGAAGGGGCTGAACTGGCTGAAAGTTCCCCTTATACCGCTGAAAAGGAATGATCTGGAAACACCGCTGCTGAAAAACGTGAAGTCACTGCAGGACGGCATCAATGTCATGCTGTCCGATTTTGAAAACAATATGCAGGAAGACGCACGGAACACCATTCTGGTGCTGAAAAACTATGACGGCACGAACCTGGGAGAGTTCAGGAAGAACCTGGCCACATATGGGGCGGTCAAGGTCAGGTATGATGAATCTGCAAAGGGCGGTGTGGAAACGCTGGAAATCACGGTGAATGCAGAGAACTACAAGGTCATTGTGGAGATATTCAAAAAGGCGCTGATTGAAAATGCCATGGGATATGACGCAAAGGATGACCGCCTGTCCGGCACACCCAACCAGATGAACATTCAGTCCATGTACAGTGACATTGACCTGGATGCCAATGACATGGAAACAGAATACCAGGCAGCTTTTGATGAAATACTGTGGTATGTGAACGCATACCTTGCCAATGCCGGACATGGGACCTTTGAGAATGAGGACGTGACGATTATATTCAACAGGGATATCATGATGAATGAGACGGAAGCCATTCAGAACTGTGTGGCATCCGTGGGAATATTGTCTGATGAAACCATCATAGGACAACACCCCTGGGTGGATGACCCGGCGCTTGAAATGGAGCGACTGGAAAAGCAGAGACAAAAAGAGCAGGAAGAAATGCTTGCACAGTATAACCCATTCGGCCAGAATGCACCGCCTGGGCAGGAAGATCAGAAAGGCCAGGTGGTGTAAATGAAGAGTAGCGCCTACTGGCAGAAACGCTTTGAACTGGTTGAACAGGCACAGAACCAGCTGGGTGTCCAGTGCTATGCCCAGATTGAACAGCAGTACAGAAGGGCGCAGCGCCAGCTGGAAGCACAGATCAGAACATGGTATCAGCGCTTTGCCGATAACAACGGTGTGACCATGCAGGAAGCCAGGAAGATGCTGACGAACCGTGAACTGGCTGAACTGAAATGGGACATAAACCAGTATATCCAGTATGGTGAAGAAAATGCGATCAATGGGACCTGGATGAAACAGCTGGAAAATGCGTCTGCCCGGTATCACATCAGCAGGCTGGAAGCCTTGAAGTTGCAGACCCAGCAGAGCATTGAAACGCTGTTTGGGAACCAGCTGGACACCATTGATGCAGCCATGAAGGGCATCTACACCAGCGGGTACTATCATACAGCCTTTGAGATTCAGAAAGGCATGGGTGTGGCATGGGACTTTGCCACGCTGGATGAAAGAGCCATACAGAAGATCATCAACAGCCCCTGGGCAGCTGATGGGAAGAACTTTTCCAGCCGGATATGGGAAAACCGCCAGAAACTGGTGAACGAACTGAACACCGAACTGACAAGGAACATCATTCTGGGGCAAGACCCCCAAAAAGCCATTGATGCCATTACCAGGAAGATGGGAACATCAAAGTCCAGCGCCGGACGGCTGGTCATGACGGAAGAAGCCTTTTTCAGTTCTGCAGCACAGAAAGATTCATTCAATGAACTGGGGGTTGAACAGTACAGAATACTGGCAACCCTGGACAGCCATACATCCGATATATGCCGGGAATTGGACGGCAAGGTGTACCCCATGAAGGTCTATGAACCCGGTGTGACTGCACCCCCTTTTCATTACTGGTGCAGAACCACCACGGTTCCGCACTTTGGGGATGAATTTGACTTTGTAGGGCAGAGGGCAGCAAGGGGTGAGGACGGCAAGACCTACCACGTTCCAGCCAGCATGACATACCTGGAATGGGAAAAGGCTATGGTGGACGGTGACAAGTCGGCATTGCAACCTGTAAAGCCGGATGCTACAATGAAGACAGAGAAGCCAAAGGCTGAACCGCTGAAACCTGAAAACTTTCCTGCTGTGTTCAATGAAAGGGCAGAAGCGAAGAACACAAAGGCACTGGCCGACTATATCAACGGCCTGGAAGGTGCTGACGTGATCGCCCTGTACAACAGCATGGGTAAGCTGGAAAATATCCAGAGTGAGGGCATAGACTTCAAAATATCCCATGGGAAAAGCTGTGCTGTTTCCACTTCATCATACAGGGGTGATCTGGTAGAAGTGCAGCTGACCATTCCGAAACTGCAGGGTGACAACCTGGCAGGACAGGTCAACACAACACTGCATGAGGAAATGCACCTGATGGACTTGTATGGTCGGAAAGACGTGCAGAAGCCAGGTGACTGGTTCAGTACCAGCAGACAGCCACTTGTGGATGCATTCAAGTCAACATCCAGTGATATAGGGGATGACGTGAAAAAGCTGTTCGCAGACCACAATGCGGAATGGAAGCGTGTGTACAGTGAAATCAGGGATAAGTACCAGACACAGATAAATGCGCTGAATGATTCCATGCTGAACAGGACTTTCAGCGGAACCTATTCAGAGTACAAAAAGCAGTACAGCAAGCTGAAAAGCCAGCTGGAAGCTGAACGCAACTATGCCTGCCGGAACATCATGGGCGGTGGCATAGGGAATCTGCAGGACATTTATGATGCATTGTCAGGCGGTGAAGCGCAGGCATCCGGCAAGGTAATATATGGTCATGGACGGTCATATTATTCTTCCATGACCAGCCGTGTGCATGAAACCATTGCAAACTATGCTGCTTTGAGCGTGACACGGCCAGACCTGATTGACCTGTTGAGGGCTGACAAGCCGGAACTGGTGGCTGAACTGGATGCCACCATCAAGGAACTTTTGAAGAAAGTGGGTGAATGACATGATTGATCTGGAACTGATACAGAAAAAGGTCAAGGTGAATGATCTATGGTCAAAGGTGGACTTCCCGCCCATGCTGGAACAGTTCTTTGACCTGGACAGTGATGAACTGCTGGATGAAAAAATAACGGTCTTGACCGCCTTGAAAGAGGGGAAGACCGTGGACGAGATACCCGGCTTTTATGATGTGTTGGAACTGTACCCCGGAGACGGCACACACTGGGACTGATGCGGTCATATAGACACTTTTTCCCTGCACCCTTATAAATTATCACAAATAGTTTTTCCGTGGCTGTATGGGCTTATATGAAAGCCACAGCCACGGACAGAAAGGTTATTGAAGCACCCACTGGGTGCTTTTTTAATTGTCGAGTGTGGCAAGACGTAAAACCGACACACCCACACATTCATATGGGAGTGACCCCGTAAAAAACGTATTTGAAAGGATGGTAAGAAACTATGAAAAGAACTGAACTTGAAGCAATGGGACTGACAAAGGAACAGGTGGACAGCATCATGAAGATCAATGGTGAGGACATTGAGAACGCAAAGTCTTCATCTGCATCCGAGATCGCAACCTTGAAAGCGGAGAACACGGCGCTGACTTCCCAGGTGAAGGAACGTGACACCCAGATTGAGGGGTTGAAGAAGTCTGCCGGGGACAATGCAGAGTTGCAGAAACAGATCGAGACACTGCAGGCAGACAACAAGGCAAAGGATGAAGCCCACGCAAAGGAACTGACCCAGCTGAAAATAGATGCAGCTGTGGACAAAGCCCTGACTGACGGCGGTGCAAAGAATGTCAAGGCAGTCAAGGCGCTGCTTGACCTGTCTGATGTAAAGCTGTCTGATGACGGCACGGTCAAGGGTCTGGCAGAGCAGATACAGAAGCTGCAGGCCGGGGAAGATTCCAAGTTCCTGTTCGCTGAAAAGCAGCAGAACCAGAACCAGCAGCAGTTCAATGGTTTCCAGCCTGGGGCATCCACCACAGTGCCGGATTCCAAGCAGGCCGGGTATGAAGCCAGACTTGCAGAAGCAAGAAAGAACAACAATCAGCTGGAAGTCATCAAGATCAAGCGAGAAGCGTTTGAAGACGGTGGCCTGGTGCTGATGTAAAGAAAAAAAGAAAGGTTAAAAAGGTGAAAAACTATGGCACAGGTAACAGGTGTCGGCACTACATTCAATCTGCCCAACTATGCGGGCGATCTTTTTACGGCATCCCCCACACAGACCCCTTTTCTTTCCATGATCGGCGGTCTGTCCGGCGGGAAGCAGACAGACAACTATGAGTTCCCCACAGGGGTGGTGTATGATCTGCCGGATGCAGGACAGCCGGACATTTCAGAATCTGCATCCGCTACTGCACCCGCTTCTTCTCTGGTGGCACGGACGCAGGAAACCAATGTCACCCAGATACACCATGAAACCATTGACCTGACATATGCGAAGCTGTCCAACGGCGGGAGAATGTCCGGGTTGAACACGGCTGGCCAGACGGCAAACCCGTCCAATGAAAAGGACTTCCAGATTCAGCAGAAGCTGATCAAGATATCCAGGGATATTGAATATTCCTTCCTGAACGGCAGCTATCAGAAGTCAACCGCTGCCAATGTGGCCAACAAGACCAGGGGTATGTTTGAACTCTGCACGTCTGACGCTGGCACGTCCATTTCCGGCAAGGGCGGGACGGATGCTGCACCCACCTATGCACCGCTGTCCAAAGAACTGCTGAACCAGCTGTACAGGGAAATGGCAGACAACGGCGCTATGTTCACTAACATGGTCATGTTCGTGGGTGCTTATCTGAAACAGGGCATTTCCGAGATTTACATGAACCAGTTCAAGGGTCAGACCCCCGCAACCAGGAATGTGGGCGGTTATAACATCACCGAGATTGAGACGGACTTTTTCAAGATGGGGGTTGTGTGGGACCCGTTCATTCCAAAGGGTTCCCTGCTGATCGCAGATATGGCCTATATTGCCCCGGTGTTCCAGCCTGTTCCTGGCAAGGGTAACTTCTTTGAGGAACCGCTGGCAAAGAGCGGTGCAACCGAGAAAGTTCAGATTTATGGACAGATCGGCCTTGCCCATGCCCCTGCATACCTGCATGGAGCGATCACAGACCTGGAAAGCAGGTAATGGAAAGGGACAGGTGATAGTGTATGTTTACGATCAAAAAGAAACCGCTGACACCCAACATCATCTGGGATAGCAGCGCAGGCAAGCCCCTCTGCAATTTTGGACACAAGGGGACGATCACAACCAATGACCGGGACCTGGCTGAAAAGCTGGCTGCACTGGGGCATGAAGTCACCGGGGAAGCAGAAGCACCTGCACAGCCGGAGCCGGAAAAGCCTGGTGACGGTGCAGAGAATGCGCAGCCGGAAGAGACAGCAGCGCCGGAGCCTGAAAAGGAACCGCAGGCGCAGGCAGAACAGCCGGGTGAGACGGCAGAAGCACCTGCACAGCAGGCAGCAGCCCCCACAACAAAGGGGAGAAGAAACAGAAAGTAGGTGGCAGGCGGTGTTCAGTGTTGATGAAGTAAAAACCCGCCTTGCATCACTGGGGTATGAGGTCAAGGAAAGTGATGAACTTGCCTTGACCTTTTGCGTTGAAAAAGTGCGCAGCACGGTCAAGAATGAAGTGAACTGGCAGGACGTGCCGGAAGGGCTGGAACACATTGCCATTGATATGGCAGTGGGTGAGTTCCTGCTGTCCAAAAAGACGTTCATGCCGGATGATCTGAATGGACTTGACCTTGACTATGCAGTGAAACAGATTCAGACCGGGGACACCAACACGGTCTTTGCCACTGGCGAAGGTTCGCTTACCCCGGAACAGAGGTTGACCGCCTTTATCAATTACCTTTTATCATACGGAAAGGGTGAATTTAATTCATTCCGCAGAATCAGATGGTGAAAGCAGTCAAGGCTGCACATAAGGCAGCAAGAAAAGCCCAGGAATCACTGTATTTTGGGGTGATGACGGTTACTGAACGAAAAAAGGTGACAGATGAACGGTCAAAACTGACAAAGGAGCAGGACGTGGTTGTGTTGGTAGACCAGCCCTGCAGGCTATCCTTTGAGACGCTGAAAACTGCACAGCAGACGGAATCAGCAGCTGCCATCACACAGATCATCAAGCTGTTCCTTGCACCAGAGATCAGGGTGAACCCCGGTTCAAAGGTCACGGTGGAACAGGACGGTGTGACGGCTGACTATAAGTGCAGCGGTGTTCCGGCAGTATATCCCACCCACCAGGAGATCATCCTGGAACTGTTTGAGAGGTGGGCATAATGGGAAGGATGGGCAGTTTTGACCTGTCCGGCCTGAAAGAACTGCAGCAGAACCTGCAGAAACTGCAAGACCCGGATGCCTTTGTGGAAGCCTGTGTGAAAGAACTGGCTGCCCGTCTGCTGGCCATGGTAGTGGAACGCACCCCAATAGGCGATTATTCGCATGAAGTCGAGGTTGTGGCAAAACGAGATTCCAAAAACCACAAAAAGGGTGATGTGTACAAGAAAAAGGTGAACCCCAGCGGAAAGATGGGCGGTACATTGAGACGTGGCTGGACAAATGGGAAGCAGGCAACACCACAGGGATATGCACAGGAAATGACAGTCAATCATTTTGGCAACACATATGTCATTGAGATTGTGAACCCGGTGGAATATGCGTCCTATGTGGAGTACGGCCACAGGACGGCCAATCACAAGGGCTGGGTCAAGGGGCAGTTCATGATGACTATTTCCGAACAGGAACTACAGTCCATTGCCCCGCAGATTCTGGAAAGAAGAATCAAACAGTATTTAGGGGGTGCTATGAAGTGATAAATGCGATCATGGAAGCAATAGGCATTGCCTTGAATGCTGAATTCGGTGACGGATATACAAGCCACATTGAGGAAATAAACCAGGACATGGATGGTCATACATTCTTCATCCAGTGCCTGAACCCTACAAATAACCTGTTCATGGGTAGAAAGTATTTCAGACGCAACCAGTTCTGCATCCAGTATTTCCCACTGTCAGAGGATGACAGGAACCGGGAATGTTATGACGTGCTGGAACGGCTGAACCAGTGCCTGGAATACATAGACGTGGATGGACTTATGATGGGGACACAGATGAACGGAAAAGTGGTGGACGGTGTCCTGAACTACTTTGTCAATTTTGACTGCTTTGTCTATAAGCGGGAAGAAACCACGGAAATGGGGCAGATGATATCCCACACCACAGTGAAAGAAGGTGATTGAGTGGCAAAGGGTAAAGGCAGTGCTGCCGTGGCAGAAAAAAAGGCTGAACTGAATGAACGGAAGTTCACCAAGAAACAGATCATTGCATCTGCCCGGTACAGGAACAGAAAAGACATGGTGTCTGCCCTGCTGGATGACGGCAAGACATACACCATCACAGAGGTTGACCAGAAGGTTGACCAGATCATGAAAGGAAAGGTGAAGTGAAATGGCTTTAGGCGGTGGAACATTCGTTACACAGAATAAAAAGCTGCCCGGCGCATACATCAACTTTGTATCGCTGGCAAGGGCATCTGCCACACTGTCAAGCAGAGGAATCTGCACCATGCCCCTGGAACTTGACTGGGGCGCTGACGGCAGCGTGGTGGAAGTGACCAATGAGGACTACCAGAAGCACAGCATGAAGATTTTCGGCTATTCGGTAGACCATGAGAAAATGAAAGGGCTGAACGATCTGTTTGAGAATGCCCGGACACTGTACGCATACCGTATCAACGGCGGTGGCAGCAAGGCAGAAAATGACTTTGCCGTTGCTGTATGCAGCGGGACCAGGGGGAACGATCTGAAAGTGGTCATCCAGGCAAACGTGGATGACAACAGCCTGTATGACGTGTCCACATACATGGATACAACCATGGTGGACAGCCAGACCGTGGCAAAGGCTGCTGATCTGGCAGAAAACGGATATGTGAAGTTCAAGGCAGATGCAACGCTGGCCGTGACGGCAGCAGCGCCCTTGACAGGCGGGACCAATGGAACGGCAGACGGTGCTGCACACCAGAGTTATCTGGACAAGATCGAAAGCTACAGCTTCAACACCATGGGAGTGGCGATTACTGATGAAACCATCAAGAAACTGTATGTGTCCTTTAACAAGCGCCTGCGGAATGAAATGGGCATCAAGTTCCAGCTGGTGCTGTACCGTCAGGCAGCTGACTTTATGGGAGTTATCAGCGTAAAGAACAAGGTCACGGATGAAGGCTGGTCTGAATCTTCCCTTGTGTACTGGGTCACTGGCCTGGAATGCGGGTGTGAGGTGAACAAGTCCTGCCAGAACAGGAAGTATGAAGGTTCCTTCACGATTGACACGGAATACACCCAGACACAGCTGGGGCAGTGCATTGACAACGGTGAATTTGTGCTGCACAAGGTCAACTCTGATGTGCGTGTCCTGGAAGATATCAACAGCATGGTGACAACCACGGACACAGAAGGGGATATCTTCAAGGACAACCAGACCATCCGTGTCATTGACCAGCTGGGCAATGATGACGCTGTCCTGTTCAATACCAAGTATCTGGGTGTTGTGCCGAACAAGGCATCCGGCAGGACTTCCCTGTGGTCTGACCTGAAAAAAATGCGTGAAGACCTGCAGACGGCGGGAGCCATTGAGAACTTCACTGATTCTGACCTGACCGTGGAACAGGGTGACACCAAGAAGTCCGTTGTGGTCACTGGGACCATTGAGGTTGTGAACGCAATGGGCAAGCTGTACATGACCAATGTGGTGAAGTAATGACAGGAAAGAGGTGAAAAAAGAATGGACAACATCACAATGAAAGCTAAAGACGTGATCGCTGCAAAGCTGGCCGAGTGTTTCATCACCATAGGGACCAGGCGGTACAATTTTATGCAGATGATCGACATGGAATGCAAGGTTGACAAGACCAAGTCCAAAGTTCCCAGGCTGGGGGCGATCATGGACGGTCACAAGGCCTGTGGGATGGAAGGGACTTTCAGCGGAACCGCCCACTACAACCAGTCTGTGATGCGTCAGGCGCTGCTGGACTATAAGAACACTGGGGCTGATACCTACTTTGAAATGCAGATCACCAATGATGACCCCACGTCCACAGCTGGACGGCAGACGCTGATCTTTTATGACTGCAACACAGACGGCGGTGTTCTGGCAAAGTTTGATGCTGACGGTGAATTCCTGGATGAAGAGATTGAAGGGACCTTTGATGACTTCTCCATGCCGGAAAGTTTCAAGAATCTGGTAGGTTTTGTCACTAACTAACAGCTGTGAACCCTTGTGTGGACTTCATATAAGCCCATATAAGGGTTCTTTTCAGCATTACCAATAAAAGTATAAGGAGCGTGTAAAAATGTCTAAATTTACCCAGTTTATGAAGTCCAACAAGAAAGAGAAGAAGAACGGTTTCTTTGCCCCCACGGAATCATTGCGTGACGGCGAGGGGAAGCCCATCAAGTGGGAATTCCGGCATCTTACATCCAAAGAGAATGACAGCCTGCGGGATGCCTGCACCATGGAAGTACAGATCATCGGGAAGCCCAACCTGTTCAGGCCGAAGCTGGACACTTCCAAGTACCTGAACCGCATGATCTGCACCGCCACAGTATTCCCTGACCTGTATGATGCTGAACTGCAGGACAGCTATGGGGTCAAGACCCCGGAAGACCTGCTGTATGCCCTGGTGGACGATTCCGGCGAGTACAGTGACCTGTGTGCATGGATGCAGAAGTTCCAGGGGTTCAGCAAGACACTGGATGAAAAGGTGGAAGAAGCAAAAAACTGATAAATGAAGGGGATGGTGAAGCAAATTATGCTTACTATGCCCTTCATAAACTTCACATCCTTCCATCCGTCTTCCTTGACATGGATGAACAGGAAAAAGCATTCATCATTGCAGCAATCAAGATCAAGATAGAGAATGACAAAAAGAAAGAAAGAGAATTGAAGCAGAAAGCCAAACAGAAAGGCAGGTGATACAGGTGTCATCCATACAGACAGGCATTGAACTGAATGACGGCTTTACCAGCATACTGAACAACATCATCAGTTCCGTCAACCTTGCAGTGTCCGCAATGGAGAATATGCAGGGGGCAATGAATGCTGATATTGATACCAGTTCACTGGCTGGTGCAAGGTCGGAGATTGACCAGGCAACCATTGCCATGAATGAACTGGAACGTGCAATGTCAGACCTGACAGCGCCGTCAGTGGACACCCCGCAGGTGGACATGGGGACAGCCCAGGTCATCAATGTGGATGTAAACCCTGTCATTCCTGACCCGCTTATACCAGACCCGCAGGAGATCAGGCCGGATGTGGTTCCAAACGCACCACCGGAGCCTGTTGACATACCTGTGGAATGGCAGACGGACGGCCTGGATGTGTACACAAGTTCAGGCATGGAGCGGTTCCAGCAGGAAGTGCAGAGTGCTAACACCATGCTGCAGCAGTTAAGCAGTACACAGGACGCTATTGCAAGGCAGGCATTCAACACCAGCATCTTCCCCCCGGAAGCAGTCCAGAACCTGAACAGCATGGCGGTCAGAATTGACAACATCCGGGAACGCATCCAGCAGATAGAGAACAACCCTCTGAACGTGGGAACTGATACGGCGAACAGCGAACTGGAACGTCTGCGGGAGCAGCTGAACCAGGCAGTCATTGAACAGAATGAACTGAACGCTGCCATGGATGACATGGACGTGTCAGCAGCCAATGATGCATACCTGCGTCTGAACCAGACCATATCAGGAACAGAACGGTATTTGAGGGACAACGTGGATGAACAGGGGCGGTTCAACCGGGAGATTGACCAGGGGGTTGATTCTGCCGGGAACCTGCGGTCAATGATCGCCAGCGCCGTGGGAGCCTTTGCCGGACTGGCTGGAATCAGGAAAGCAATAAGCTGGATTGAAGACTGCACGGAAGCCTTTGATACCCAGCGCAACGCTGAACTGCAGCTGATGACGGTTCTGGCCAACACGCTGGATGCAGACTATGTGTCAAGTTTTGCAGTGGAAACAGAGGTCACGGCTGACACGTCAGAAGCTGTTGCGGAAATAAACGATATACAGAACCAGGTTGATGACGTGACGGTGACGGCCACGGCCAACACAAAAGCGCTGACGGCAGCGTTTGACACGATCACGGCAAAGGCCAGTGAAATACAGTCCAAAGGCATCTATGGTGATGAAGCCATGATTGCCGGGGCAGCGGAGTTTTCAACATATTTTTCTGATACCGCTGCCATTGAAATGATGATGGACACCCTGGCAGACTATGCAATGGGAATGTCCGGGGGCGGTGAACTGGATGCCACCGCAATGGTGGACTATGCCACAGGCCTGGGCAAGATCATGTCCGGGTCTTATGATGCCATGACCAAAAAGGGCTTTGAGTTCACGGAAGCCCAGAAAGCGGTCATTGAAGGGACCGCAACCCAGGAACAGATCATTGCAGCCATTGGTGAGGAATACCTGAATATGTCAGAGGACGTGCAGGCTGCAGCAGCAATCAATGCCGTGATTGCGGAATCATGGGACGGCCTGTATGAGAGCATGAGCAACACCCCAGAGGGCAAGATCATCCAGATGACCAACGCATGGGGTGACATGAAAGAAGTCATAGGCGGTCAGCTTTACCCCTATGTGATCTTATTCGTGGATGCAATCACCAGCAACTGGGGGACCATCCAGACAGTCCTGGACAATATCACGCTGGGGCTGCAGGTCATGATGGGGGTGCTGTCCTGGCTGTTAGAAGGGGCGCTGAACTTTGCCCAGGTTGTCATAGACAACTGGTCATGGATATCCCCTATCATATATGGTATAGTTGCTGCTCTGGCTGTATATGGGGCATACCTGGCTATTACCAAAGGGCTGGAACTTGCATCAGCTGCTGCAGCTGGCGCTGTAGCGGTGGGAAAGGGACTGCTGGCAGCTGCAACCATGATAGCAACCGGGGCAACCTGGGCTGAAACAACGGCACAGATGGGGCTGAACAGCGCCATGTATGCCTGCCCTATAGTCTGGATAATCATGCTGATAATTGCACTGATCGCCGTGATCTTTGCGGTGTGCAATGCTATAGCGAAGATGACAGGTATTGCCAATTCCGGGTTCGGTGTCATAACAGGCGGTGTGAACGTGGTCATCCAGTTCTTTAAGAATCTGGGCTTGACCGTTGCCAATATTGCCCTGGGAATCGGAAACGCAATAGCAGCGCTGGCAAGCAACCTGATGACGGCATTCCACAATGCAATCTGTTCAGTACAGTCATGGTTCTATAACCTTCTTTCAACCGCTTTGACGGTCATTGAGGGGATATGCGCTGCCCTGAATAAACTTCCCTTTGTGGAGTTTGACTATTCCGGGATAAGCAGTGCAGCAGATGACTATGCTGCAAAGGCAGCGGAAGCTGCCGGAAACAAGGAAGAATACAAAAATATCGGTGATGCGTTCAATGAGGGGTTCAGCACGTTTGACACGTTTCAAGACGGCTGGGCATCTGATGCTTTTGCAGCTGGTGCTGCATGGGGTGACGGCATTGCTGAAAAGGTCAGTGATTTCAGCCTGACAGACCTGTTCAGTGCAGGGCAGGTCCCATCTGTTGATGATTATGCGTCAAGTTTTGGTGATGCAATGGCAGCCAACGGAATGGCCGGGGACGTGGGTGACATTGCCGGGAACACTGGCAGCATCAAAGATTCCCTGGACTGTACAGAAGAAGACTTGAAGTACCTGCGTGACATTGCGGAACAGGAAGCCGTGAACAGGTTCACGCTGGCAGAAGTAAAGGTTGAACAGACCAACCACAACAACATCAACAACGGTATGGACTTAGACGGTGTTGTGTCCGGCCTGACGGATGCAGTGAATGAAGCCGTTGACAGTATCACAGAGGGGGTGCATGAGTAAATGGCAAAAAGTGGATATGAATTTTTTCTGGGAAAGTGCCTGCTGCCCGTGACCCCTTCAAAGTTGGATGTAAAGATCAAGAATGCGAACAAGACCCTGACGCTGATAAATGAGGGTGAAATAAACATCCTGAAAAAGCCTGGTCTGACAGAAGTGGAATTCACCTGTGACATACCACAGGTGAAGTACCCCTTTGCTGTCTACAAGTCAGGGTTCAAGGGCGCTGACTACTTCCTGGACATTTTTGAAGACCTGAAAAACAGCCGGAAGCCATTCCAGTTCATTGTCTGCCGTGCGCTTCCCAGCAACAAAAAGCTGTTCAACACGAACATCAAGGTGACGTTGGAAGACTACAAGGTGACAGAAGATGCCGGGAATGGCTTTGATCTCACAGTGAAGATCAAGTTGAAACAGTGGCGGGACTATGGGACGAAGACGGTCAACATCACCATCACCGCCACAAAACCAAAGGCAGCGGTGGAACCGCAGAGGGAAGCAACCACGTCACCAGCGCCAGCGCAGGCCACAACTTACACAGTGGTCAAGGGTGACTGTCTCTGGAACATTGCCAAAAAATTCTATGGGAGTGGTTCAAAGTACACCGTTATCTACAATGCAAACAAGGGTGTCATTGGTGGCAACCCTAACTTGATTTATCCGGGACAGGTGTTGACCATCCCGGCAGCATAACAGAAGGGGGTGTGTTCATTGGACGTTGAACTTTTGGTTGCAAATGAAGCCGGAACAAAGGCATATATCCCGCCAGTGGAAGAAGGGGTTGAGTGGCTGACGGAAAGAAGAAGCACCCCCGGAAAGCTGACGTTTAGGGTCATGAAAGACGATATACTGGACTTTTCAGAAGGAAGTGCTGTAAGGCTGAAAGTAGATGGTGACAATGTGTTCTATGGTTTTGTGTTCAAGCAGAGCAGGGACAAAGACCAGATCATCAAAGTCACCGCCTACGATCAGTTACGGTATCTAAAAAATAAAGATACCTATGTGTATGAAAACAAGACCGCTGCCCAGTTCATCAGAATGGTGGCAGCAGATTTTGCCCTGAATACCGGGGCTATAGATGACACCATGTTCACCATTGAATCAAGGGTTGAGGAAAACACGTCCCTTTTTGAAATGATCGAAAATGCCCTTGACCTGGAACTGACAAACAGCGGTGAACTATACGTCTTATATGACGATTTTGGGAAGCTGACGCTGAAACACCTGTCTGAAATGTATGTGGGCAGTCCTGGGGCTTATCTGATGATAGATGAAGAAACTGGGGAGAATTTTGAGTACACATCATCCATTGATGACAACACGTTCAACAAGATAAAGCTGACCTATGACAATGAGGACACCGGGTTCCGGGAAGTCTACATTGCCCAGGACGGGGCGAACATCAACAGGTGGGGCATCCTGCAGTATTTTGACACGCTGTCCAAAGGTGAGAACGGACAGGCAAAGGCAGATGCACTTTTGAAGCTGTATGACAAAAAGACCAGAACCTTGAAGATCACCAACGCTATAGGGGACAACCGTGTCAGGGCTGGTTCCATGGTGGTCATCCGGCTTGATCTGGGGGACATGAAACTGAACAACTTCATGCTGGTGGAATCATGCAAGCACATTTACAAGCAGGGTGAACACTGGATGAACCTGACACTGAAAGGGGGTGAATTTGTTGGCTGATGCAAATGATCTTGTGAAAGCAATGAAAAAGGCAGCAAGGGATGAACGTGAAGCGTCAAAACCTGTGAATGTATTTTTTGGGGAAGTGGTAAGTGCATCACCCCTGAAAATCAATGTTGAACAGAAGATGGTGCTGGGAGAATCGCAGCTTGTCCTTTGCCGGAACGTGACAGAGTACACCACAATGGTCACTGTCCAGTGGGGAACGGAAAAGGAAGAACAGACCCACAAGCACCAGCTGAAAAACATCACGGATGACAGCGGTGACAAGATAGCGTCTGCCTACACGGAGACACAGGACAAGAAACATACGCATGACATTGAAGGAACAAAACAGATGACCGTACACAATAAGCTGGAAAAGGGTGAGCAGGTCATCTTGATAAGGCAACAGGAAGGTCAGAAGTTCATTGTGGTTGACCGGATAGGGGGCAAGTCATGATTCCATCAACAAGCGGTTTTTTGGCACAGGACTTTGAAATTGAGGAACAGCCCAGTCTGACCTACAGGATGGACTTAGACGGTGATTCCGTCCGGGGGTTCGTGGACGGAATCGAAGCAATGAAACAGGCCATATTCAGGATATTAAGCACTGAACGGTATCAATACATCATATATCCCTGGTGGTATGGGATTGAGACGCTTGACCTGTATGGTGAGCCTGTGAACTGGGTATGTGCGGAACTGGAACGGAGAATCACAGAAGCCCTGTGCATGGACACCAGAATCATCAGTGTGACGGACTTTGAGCATGATACCAGCGTAAAGGGTACAGTTCACACCACATTCATCACACATACCATTTATGGGGATATTCCGGCAGAAAGGACGGTGAATATATAAATGTATGAGAATATGACGGATGATTTCCTGCGGGAACGGATGCTTGCCCGTGTATCTGACAAGCTGGACAAAAGACCCACCGCCCTGATCTATGACACGGTGGAAGCAACGGCAAATGAACTTGCGATACTGTACATTGAACTGGAATATCTGATAAAGAATTCCTATGGGGACACCGCTGCAAGGGAATTCCTGATCTTGCTTTGCAAGGACAGGGGAATTACCCCAGAGCCTGCAACCCATGCCGTGCTGAAAGGGGTGTTCACCCCAGACACTATTGACGTGACAGGGCAGCGGTTCAATATCGGTGACGTGAACTATGTGGTCACAAAACAGATATCACCCGGACAGTATCAGGTGCAGTGTGAATCACTGGGAACTGTAGGGAACCAGTATCTGGGGCAGATGATACCCATTGACTACATCCAGGGGCTGGAAACCGCAGAACTGACGGAAATACTGATACCTGGTGAGAATGAGGAAGAAACGGAAGATTTACGGCAGCGGTACTTTGACAGCTTCAATGAACAGTCCTTTGGTGGGAACCATGCTGACTATCTGGCAAAGGTAAGGAGTATTGAAGGAATCGGTGACGTGAAAGTCACAAGGGTGTGGAATGGAGATATACGTCCGGCAGACATGATTCCCAGCAATGCGGTCAAGGCCTGGTATGATGCCACGATCAACACCGTGTCAGCAGAGGTTGCCACCTGGCTGTCATCCGTATTTATGGCAGCATCTGAAAAGAAACTGACTGTAGGCGGGACCGTGCTGGTCGCGGTGGTCAATTCAAACGATTTTGGAGAAGCCAGCGCCGTTCTGCTGAAAAATGTACAGGACATCCTTGACCCGGAAGACAGCGCCGGGGAAGGGATAGGACTTGCACCCATTGGACACGTTGTCCGGGTGAAAAGCGCACAGCCTGTTGCCATAGAAGTCAAGACCACCCTGACCTTTGATGAAGGGTTTTCCTGGAACAACCTGAAAACACCGATCAAGGACACAGTGGACGCTTATCTGCTGGAACTTAGAAAGGAATGGGCATCCGGGACCCATACTGTGGTGAGGGTCAGCCAGGTGGAAGCCCGCATCCTTGCAGTGACGGGAGTGGCAGACATTGCGGACACCAAACTGAACGGCAAGGCTGCAAACGTGACGCTGGGGCAGTATGAAGTGCCTGTGATCGGGGGTGTGGGTGCATGATAAGAGAAGTTGATCTTGTGTCTTATCTGCCGGAGTTCATGCAGGGCTACAAGGAACCTGTGGCAGCACTGAAAGCAGAAGACCCGGAGTTCACTATTGTGTGGAAAGGCACGGACAAAATACTGTACAACCATTTCATTTCAACGGCTGATGAATACGGCATCCAGCGCTTTGAAAAACTGCTGAACATCAGCCCATCAGATGAAGATACCCTTGAATCACGGCGGTCACGCTGTCAAAGCAAGTGGTTCAACCGGGTTCCCTATTCCATGCGGGTGTTCCTGCAGAAGCTGATGGTGCTTTGTGATAACACAGACTTCACCGTCACGGACAATTTCACAGAGGGCTACACCCTGACTGTGGGAACGAACCTTGAACTGTACGGACAGGTGGAAGAACTGGAACACATCATCAACACCATGCTGCCGGAAAATATCGTCATGGAATCACACAACAGCATCCCCTGCAACATCCAGGGTGCTGCCCTTTTCAGTGGCGGTATCTGTTTTGTGAATGCGTTCACGGTTACAAATGATTTTGTGGAAGTCCATGACGTGCAAAGCAACATTGCCTTTGGTGGCAGCACAGTCCAGACAGATATGCTACAGATCAGCATGGACAGCCAGGACACCATTTCCGTCAATGGCAGCGCCGTGTTCAGCGGTGGTTCAGTCTATACAGAGGAAGTCCAGATCAGTGACGGCTTTAATGAGATCATAAGGGCAGACAGCAGTGCAGCGGTAGGCGCAGGCATTGTCCTGGTTGACTTCATTGAAATAAAAAGTTAAAAGAAAGGGAAAGAAAATGGCACAATATTCAAAATTAGTCATCACAAACAACGGTCAGGAACTTATGGCGAAGATGATCGCCGGAACTGGCAACATTTCATTCACACGGGTATGTGCATCCAGCACCCAGTACACGGAAAGCCAGCTGCCCGGCCTGTCCGCACTTAGCGGAATCAAGCAGGAAACGCTGGTGTCCAAAGTCACCCGGACAAACAATGTGGCAATCAAGGTTGAAGCAGCCTTGACCAATGCTTCCCTGACAACAGGCTACTATATGCGGACACTGGGTCTGTATGCGGTTGACCCGGACAAGGGGGAAGTTCTGTATGCTGTCTGTGTGGAATCTACAGGGAACTGCTATATGCCACCGTTCAACGGTGTCACGTCATCTGCTGCATACATCCAGCTGTACACCACGGTGGGCAATGCAGACAATGTCACCCTGGAAGTATCACCGGGGGCATATGCAACCATTGGTGACATTCAGGCACTTGAAGCAGAGATTGCAGACCTGAAAGGTTTTGTTGGCTACACAGACGCTGACGTGTACGGTGTAGAAGTAGACTTTGAAAATAAGAGGTTCACCCGGCTGGCCGGAGCAGCTAACCGCACAGCTGGCGCTGGGTTCGATAACATCCGGGCTTTTGGTGGCAGAAGACGCTGCAACCTGACCAATGACGGACGGGTGGCAGCATATTATGGAGAGACTGGTTTTTCCACATCCGGGAAACTTACCCAGGCAATAGACCGCAACCCTGCAGGTGTCACAACACCTGACCCCAGCTTGCAGTTCGCATCTGGGACCATTGTGCAGGTCATGGTGGAACAGCCTAAATTCTATTACAAGGTTGTTCCCTTAAAGATCGAGAAGCGCCGGAAAGGCGGTATCACCCGGAAGGTCAGATATTATGTGTCTGATACACCAAAAGCAGGCTTTAAGGTTCACCCTGCATTTATTCTGAATGGTGAGGAAATTGACGTTGCGTATTTTGCAGCGTTTGAGGGGTCCCTGTATGATGCAAGTGCATCAGCGTACATCCTGGATGATGCCCAGGTTGCGGACTTTGCCAATGATATGCTTTCCAGTATCGCCAATGCAAAGCCACTGTCCGGCCTGACACAGAATGCCACCAGGGCAAACGTCAGGAAACTGGCACAGAAACGTGGTTCCGGCTGGGAACAGGGGCTGATTCAGACGGCATCCGCTTCCCAGATGCTAATGCTGATTGAGTATGCAGGGTTCAATATGCAGTCTGCCATAGGCATGGGTGCAGTAAACAAGACGGATGACGGCAGTTCCAACATGGCAGAACCCACCGGGGCAACCATCAACCTGGGGAATGCATCCGGCACAGCATCCAATGCCAACGGCATCCAGTTTGTGGTGTACCGTGGTGAAGAAAATTTCTGGGGCAATATCTGGTGGTGGGTGGATGCAATCAATGAATACACGGATGCCACCACCCCGGAATGTATGGTCTACATAGCCAGCCAGGGAACCTATGCAGATGACAGCCAGGCAGCACCATATGAGGATGCAGGAATCATTGCTGCACATGGCAATGGGTATGTGTCCGCATTCTGCTATTCAGAGGAATTTGACTGGCTGTTCATTCCTGGTGAACTGCTGGGAACCACGGCACTTCCTGTTGGAGATCACTGCTGGAATGCCAATACTGGTTGGCGGATCGCTACATTGGGTGCTTTATGGCATTATGGCTTGTATGCCGGTCCCTTCTGTTGGAGTCTGTTTGATGCTTCCTCTGGTCGTGGTCGGGGTATCGGCGGTCGGCTAGTGTATCGGAGCAAGAAAGCAGTCAAGGCTGCTTAGAAAAAAAATAAACTGTATAAGGTGGCCAGGGCTTGCTTGATGGCGGTGATGAAGGTGAGGGACGGAAAGCCAAGGTCGCTGGGGTGGGGGGCTGGGTGGGGTGGTGGCTTGTCGGCCGGTCCCTTCTGTTGGGGTCTGTATGATGCTTCCTCTAATCGTAATCGGAATATCAGCAGTCAGCTAGTAAATGCACTAAAACACCCCGTCAGAAATGGTGGGGTGTTGTTATAAGAACCAAAACCCTACACAGGAAACTGGCCACCGTGCCACTAGGCAAAACATTATAGATTCAAAGTCAGACTGTATTAGTAAACCGCCAGCTGGCGGGTTGAAAGTTCGGTCAAAGTGCATACAAGAAAGGGAACTTGTGAAACGGTATGGCAATCTGTATGAGAAAATATGTTCAATGGATAACCTGGAACTTGCCTACAGAAACGCAAAGAAAGGCAAGGGTTGGTATAGAGAAGTTCAGCAGATAGAGAAAAGACCATACTACTATCTGGCAGCGCTTCAATGGAAATTAAAGAACCACCTGTATAAAACATCAGAGTACACAACATTCCTGAAAAAAGACGGAATGAAAGAACGTGAGATATACAAGCTGCCGTTCTTTCCTGATCGTATATGCCAGTGGGCGGTTCTGCAGGTCATTGAACCGCAGCTGTTGTCATACTTCACGGATGACACATATTCAGCTATTCCGAACAAAGGAATACACGCTGCCCTGAAAAGGTTGCGGAAAGCGGTTGACAGCAACCCAGAAGAAATGACCTATTGTCTGAAACTGGACTGCAAAAAGTTCTATCCGTCCATTGACCATGACATTCTAAAGAAACAGTTCAGACGCAAATACAAAGACCCGGAACTGCTGGAACTGATAGATGAGATCATTGACAGTATCAGCACCTGTCCGGCCACAGAAGAAAACATTGCATTTTATGAAGCCCAGGGAAAGGTCATCAACATTGTCACCTATGACAAAAAGCGGTTCATTGACGGTGTTGGCATTCCCATAGGCAACTATTTTTCACAGTATGACGGCAACTTCTTCCTGACACCGTTTGACCACTGGATAAAAGAGGTCAAGCACATCAAGCACTACTACAGGTATATGGATGATATCTGCATCTTTGCAGCCACAAAGGAAGAACTGCTTGCACTGCTGAATGAAATAGATACATATTTCAAAGAAAATTTGAATTTAAGGATAAAAGGCAACTATCAGGTGTTCCCTTCATTCATCCGTGGGATAGACTTTGTTGGGTATCGTGTGTTCAAAGATTATACCCTGCTTAGAAAGACCACCTGCTAGCAGTTTGAACGCAAGATGACCGCAATTCGGGAAAAGGTTGAAAGCGGGAAAGAGATGACCTATTCAGAATGGTGTTCAATCAATTCATATAAAGGCTGGTTGAAACACTGTGACAGTCACCGATTGTCTGAAAAATACATTTTGCCTATCCAGCCATATGCTGATAGATATTATGAAACGCACATCAAAAAGAAAGGTGGTACAAGGAATGAAAGAGTACGGAAAGGTGCAGAGTGTGCAGCAGCCTGAACCTATGGTCATTGATGACTATTCGGTTTGGATTGCGGAGAACATCACCCCGGTTCAGACACCGGGAACTGATGAACAGCCGGGGTTCAGTGGGTATGAATATGACCTGACCCAGTATGACAAGGATGAATACATCCGGCTGATGGATGAAAAGAACGCTGCCCTGTCAGAAGAGATCACCAGCGCCCAGATGGCGCTGTGTGACGTTTATGAACTGCTGGGCTAATAGAAAGGGGTGAAGCAAAATGACAGAAGTATATGCAAACTTAATCATCAAAGGGAAGAAGACCATTGACGAAGTGCCGGAGAAGATCAGGGCTGACGTGCAGCGGGTCTTGACTGAAAAAGGGTTCCCGGAACTGGCAGAAGGTGATGACTGATGATCTTTCAGTTTATCATAAAAATACTTTGCAGAAAGGATGTGAATGAAATGGCAGTGATTTATGCAACGCTGATTGTGAAGGGCAAGAAGTCCTTTGCAGACGTGCCGGAGAAGATCAAGGCACAGGTCAAGGAAGTCCTGGTTGACCTTGACTGCCCTGAACTGGCAGAGTAAAGAACCAGACAAGGAAAATATCAACAAAGCGAAAACAGCCGTCATATGGCGCTTATATGAGCGTACAGACGGCTGTTTGTGCGTCCAATGATGGACAGAAAGGACAGAGACTATGAAACAGGCTATTTGCACAGCGCTGGGAGTTGCGGGTTCCGCAATCGCAGCAGCTTTTGGTGGATGGAGCGCCGGACTTACCACCCTGGTCATCTTCATGACCATTGACTACATTTCCGGGCTGATCGTTGCTGGGGTATTCCACAAAAGCCCCAAAACAGACACCGGGTCACTGGAATCTGGAACGGGTTGGAAAGGCCTGTGCCGGAAGGTCATGACCCTGCTGTTCGTGTGGGTGGCATATCGGATTGATCTGACTATAGGAACCAACTACATCCGGGATGCCGTCATCATTGCATTTATCGCAAACGAACTGATCTCCATTGTGGAGAATGCCGGACTGATGGGTGTTCCCATGCCGGACGTGATTGTGAAAGCTATTGACGTGCTACAGAAGAAAGGGAAAGGTGATGGGGATGGCTGTTAAGATCGGCAGTGCAAGGATAGATGAAAACGGCAACATTTCAGGCGGTAAAGCAGGAGATCAGACCCGCCAGGAAGTTGCCACACAGAACTGGTATCTGCACACCAAAGGCTGGATTGTGGCCAGGCCGAAACAGGAAGCGGATGCAGAAGCCATTGCCAGCAATATGCAGGCTGGGTGTGACAATGACCACATTGGTTATTGCCAGACCCACAGAACATCAGCCACAACGGCATCAAAGGAATTCGGATATGATCTGTCCAAAGTCACAAAGGACTGTGAGGTGGACTGTTCCGAACTTGCCCGCATCTGCTGCCTGTATGCCGGAATCAATGTGGGGACCTTCAACACCGCATCAGAGATCACGGCGCTGAAAGCCACAGGGAAATTTGACATACTGACAGATGATAAATACTGCAAGTCATCTGACTACCTGAAAAGGGGTGACATTCTGGTCACGAAGACCAAAGGTCACACGGTGGTTGTCCTGACCAATGGGGCAAAGGTTTCTGCACCGCAGACCACACCGCAGACACCGCAAACTGCACCGCAGACCACCCAGAAGGTGGTATCAGCGCTGTACAAGAGTGCTGCAGTGTCCGGGACCTACACGGCAACCACAGACCTGAACCTGCGGTACAAGCAGGGGGTCTTGACTGATGACAATGTGGTGTGTGTCATCCCTGCAGGAAAGACCGTCAGGTGTTACGGTTATTACAACCTTGTGAACGGTGTGAAGTGGTATTTGGTGGTCTATGATGGCAAGTCTGGGTATGCGTCAAGTAAATACTTAAAGCGGTCTTGACCGTCTTTTGCACCGTGTTTCTAATTTGTTTCTAAATGGCACGGATTGCACAGGATTCCAGAGGATTCCTATAATGAACTTTTCCCATTTTATGCGGTATTTAAGGGCTGTTAAAAGGGGAAGGTTTATGATAAAATACAAATACTCTTAAGGCAGAAACAAAGCAGCCAGTTGAAAAAGTAGGGAGTGAGCGGTATTTAATTGAACCGTCCGATGAGATATCTGGATATTGGCGTATATATGATAAGAAACTTGATAAATCATTTGAGTTTGATCCCAATAATACATCGGTACAAACAGATGGCAATTCGGGTAAAAATTACATTGTGGCAACTGACCCAAGGGGAGGGCTGATGGATGTCGTGCCCGCTGGCAGTGAGCTTATGGAGACATTGGCACAGTTTTTAAATGTCGATAATGCAGACAGTATTCCTACATCATCCTTAAATGAAAAATACACGATAGAGGTGAATGCGTTTACAGGAATAGAGTGCCTGAAAATCAAAGGGAACGAAGGCGGCGGTTCATGGCTCATGGTCAGCGATGAGCAGCAGATGGGGAAATTGCGGGAACTGGCGGATATGTATAAGGAAAAGTATCCTAACCTTATAAAATCAGAAAGTGTGGCAATGGGATTTGCACAGGCCGAAGTAGCAGGTCAGGCTGTCAGGACAGAAGATGGAATCATGATGATTACCTGTAATGGGATGAACTATATGGATGATGCCAATCCATCCAAGAGCTGGGCTGTCATGTATCCAATAGGGGCAACGCATATGTATATGGAAATTATGAATGCAATGGCGGAGGGGTATATAGAAGCGAAAGACATCAAGGAATATTCAAAGTGGGAGAAATATTTTGAAGAAAGAGGACTGGAATTTGAAAGAATCTTATCAGATGAGGAATTGGAGCAGGCAGATAAACAGGAATCTGAATCAAAGACAGATATTATTGTTAAGCCAGATGGTTCAAGGGTGCTTGTAATGACAATGAGTATTGGCGGAATGGAAACTACAATGAGTTTGGAAATTTCCAAGCCGACAGAAGCGCCAAATGAAAATTCAGAGCATGATACCGATAATAATATGCCATCTGATGATCCCGGAATGGATACAGTATCGGATGAAATGTCGAATATTTCAACGGAGGCTTAGAAAGTGTGGGCAGCTTTAAAAATATTGGTAGCTGTGCAAGAACAGATGTGGTCTGAAGAAGAAAAGCAGATATAGAATTTTTCCCAAGAGAAAATACAGATGATTTGGCAAAACAGAATTATATGTCAATTTTCAAGATTGGAGAGATATGCAGCAAAAAATGGGTAATTGGGCAGGATATAAACAATTTTCAGACGTATGCAATGCGTTAAGCGGATTCACCAAGTAAAGAGTATAAGATGTTTTTTCGCCAATTATTTGTGAAAAGGGATAAAACCGATAGCTACATATCCCCGATAAGCCACAGAGGGCAGGCATACCCGGTTTTCCGGCAGATAGGTGAATCGGGGAGCAGGGGGGAGAGCGGAAAAAAAGGAGGACATTTAAAAATGAGTGTTAGTGGAATCAGAAGCAGTGCGGCAAAGGAATATTCCGCCTTATATAGTAATCAGGCGGCGGCATCCCGGCACAAGGCAGGGGAAATAAAAGCATCTGCAAAGGCTGACAGTGTGGTGAAAACATGCCAAAGGGAGTTGGCCGTCCCGGTCTATGCGGAACGGGCATCCCAATGCGGCAGCCTGCCACAGCAGGAGAGCGCAACGACATTTCCCATGTCATCTGTCATTGCAAAATATGAAAAATACACGAAGGCCATTGATGAGCATTACGCAAAGGTAAATGAAGAAAATAAGAAATTTGATAATCCGTCAAAGCATATATGGGATAAATACTATAACACAAAATCC
>OFGF01000457.1_pt1 | contig 35581 bp, 34 predicted proteins | sample 1521711 | NCBI WGS metagenome assembly OFGF01 (sample SAMEA3504092, study PRJEB24116) | mouse gut metagenome | biome: mouse gut; feature: mouse-associated habitat; material: faeces | place: Denmark | collected 2011 | reverse complement strand
AGCTTTTATTCCTCTTGTTTTTGGCAAAACCCACTTTACTAACAATTCACTTCCGAAAACATGGTGTCTGGAAATATTGACATCAAAAAATTATGGGAACTTTATAGTAATGTTTCCCGTTGGAAAGAGTGGGATAATGATGTGGAAAATGTAGTGTTGCATGGTAACTTTGCGAATGGTAGTAATGGAATTATGTCAATGAAAAATGGGCAATCACTCCCGTTTGTGATTGACAGCATTGATACTGAAAGGGAATTTACTACAAGTTCTCATTTAGGCGAGATTACCATATCGTTTGGTCATGTTATAACAGAAAGCACTATAACACATACGGTTATCATTAGTGGAGGGGCAGACGAGCAAATGGAAGGTATGGGCAGAGGAATAACAGCCAACTTGCCTAACGCAATGGATAAATTGTTGTCTATGGTATCACAATGAAGGAGTCACGATATAATTCGCGCGGTGAAAGCATTGGTTTGTTATTTTGGCAAGTATCTACTCTTTGGCAAAGGGCGGTTAAATCAGTTTTACGTCAGTTTGATTTGACACATACTCAATATGTCATACTTGCTGTTATTGTTGAATTAAGTGAAAGTGATATTGAAATTACGCAAAAGAAAATATCCGATTTCTCAATGATTGACCCTATGACAGTATCGTCAACATTACGTTTGCTGGAAAAGAAAGGATTAACGCAAAGAATCCAAAGTAAAGTTGACAGTCGTGCAAATACAATCTGTAATACAGATAATGGATTATCTGTATTAAAAGAAGCGATTAAAGCAGTAGAAAGTGTTGACATTAGTTTTTTCTTTGAGACAGAAAATGATACAGAAGTATTTCAAAAATTATTGTTCCAACTGAAAAATAAAAACAATAAAAATTTGTAAAACGGACGTTCCTCTGCCCTGTCGTTATCTGTCTCTCATTTGAATTATAGTAATTTAACTGTCAATCATGCACCACCCCATGTGCACGGTAAACGCATGCTTTATAAATAATCTATAAACAAATTTTTCTTCTGTTTCTCAATCAAGACCTGTATTCAGCCCTCCAAGCACTTTATAAAGATATTCTGGGTCATACCCGCATTTCTTCCTTTTGCTTGCAATTCCCATCTTACAGCTTTTTTCCTGCTTCAGAAGGTTGGTGCCTATATGACGCAGCACATTTACATTTTCTGCCGCATTCCCGGCCCTTATCCTGCTCTTATCCTCCCGGAATCCTATGTCCAGCACCCAGTGCAGGCTGTTCTTCACTCCCCAGTGCACCCTTTTACACTTTTCCCTGTCTCTTCCGGGGGAAGTAAAGATGCAACCTGTTCCCATTCCTGATCGGTAAGTTCGTAACGCCTTAACATAGTATCAGCTCCCTTTTTCTTTATTTTAGCATGAATTAAAGATGGAAACAAAGGTTTTGTGCTTTTTTTAATTTTCAAACACGCTCTAGGAAATGTAAGATTTTCTGAAAACATTGAAAACTATGCAGAAAGATGGTATAATCAACACTAAATAAATTTATACACGAAAGGAAAAAACATATGGATATACAGGATATTACAAAAGAGCAGTTTGAAACGCTGATACTGCTCCGGTCTTTAGAAGAGTTTATAGCAGACAAACATGAGACTTTTCCGAGCCTTAGTGAAGCAGTATGCAATTTTGCAGATAACCAGGACACGGAAGGATTCAACAGGCTTGCAAAGGACATCTGCAGACTGACAGAAACAGGATATGTCAAATCAGATATGACAGAGATTTCAGAGGAGGAACTGGAGTTCAATATGATGCCCGAAGTAGAGGGGATTACTCCAAAAGGAAAGTCGGCACTGGAAGCATTGGAACAGGAGGTAAAGAGGGATATCGCAGAGGGAAAAAAGATAGTTCTCTTTGAGAATTTCACTTTATTCAATTTTGATGTAAGTTTGTTTGGAGGAGTGGACTTCAATTTAATAAAAGAAGCAGGTGGATTATTTAAGTCCATAGGAAAGAGATTGTTGAATGGCAAATAAGAAATTGTTTAAATCAGCAGTCATAATAACAGCGGTCATGTTATCCGTCAGTGGATGCGCAGGGGGGTGCAGTAAGCAGACCGAGCCAGTTATTGCGGATGCATCCGTAGAGACACCAGAGCCAGAGGAAAGCGTAGAAAGCACAGAGCCTACACCCTCTCCCACTGTTGAGCCTGCACAAGAAAATATAGAGGATATAGTTTCATGAGAAAGCGAGGGCAATATAGAAAAGTGAAGAAAGTGCAATAAATGAGGAAGATACAATAGTAGAATCAGAATATACAATAACACCAATGGATGAAAAAACATTTTATACATTACAAAACTGTAATTTACGTGGTTGTCCTGGAACAGACTATGACAAAGTAGGAAGTTTAACATATGCGCAAGAGATAGTATGTAATGGAAAAGTAGAGGATGGAGACAAAGAGTTGTCAGTACTCAAAACCGAGGATGACAGTACCCAAATGGTAAGTGCGAAGTTAGTTTCCCGAACCAAGCCCCAACCCCAATCCAATGGTGGAAGTGAAAGCACTACCACACAACAGCCTAGCGGTGGAGGCCAACCCTCTGGCGGTGGCAACGGCGGTTCCGGTGGAGGCCAACCCAGTGGTGGTGAAGACCCTGGTAGTGCACCCATGGGTGGAGGAATATTCTCAGGCCTTCCCGAATATGGTGCTGGAGGATATGATCCTAATGTTGGAGAAGGATTGGACTGGGAATAAACAGTTACATATATAAGTGTATTAATAATCTTTATCTAGTGCATATTAATAGAAAGTATTATTATTTTGTGTCATAAGATTATACGAATAAGTGTATCAAAGCATATACAATCTCATCCATACCTTAAAATAGCATTATTGCCATCAGATTATTAACATAAAAGTTTACACAAACAAGTATAAAAAGAGCCACTTGAAAAACAAGCGGCTCTAGTGTATAATCTAATCAGAAAGGTTGATCGGACACGAAGTTCCGATTGCCCTCAGTAGTTTAAGATTAATAAAGAAATAGCATCTTACTTTCTCAGGGTAGGGATGCTATTTCTTTTTGTGATTGTCTATGTAAGACAGAGCCGCAAAGATAACAAGCAATAATGTCAAAACTTCCATCACGCTCATGGGCACCACCCTCTTTCGTAAGACTAGAGGGCATCTATCAGAAAATCGCATCCTGCTTCCTTTTCAATTACACAATCGCATTATAGCACAAATACATATATTTCTCAATTAAAAAATGAAGAGATAGGCATTCCGTTCCATACTATATATGGATTTTATTTAATGCATTATAAACGTATCAACATGGTTAAAAAATTTAGTGAGAAAATTCATTTCAGATGCAGTATAGAAAAATATGTGTACATCAACCTATGCAGTAGATAAATATTGATAGCGATAAATTGTAGCTGAAAGTTTTGAAAATTCAGAGCAGGTGAAAATATGTAAAACAACATGACAAAATCAACTAAACAGTATAGAGAAATCAGTAAAGCATTAAATTATATTTTCAAGTTTATTTGACACAGGCATAAGATTTGAAAATGGGATAACATGAAGAATAAAGAAATAAACAAGTTGAGAGGTTTGTATAGAGCATTAAATATTCTACAATCTCCCTAAAAACAAAGACAATATACTCCCAGATCTCGTCCATGTCGTTCTGGGCTTCCGGAGAGTAGTGGATGCTATTCTTCATTTGCCTTCGCCCGGAAATGTGCTCTCACATCCGAGGGCGAAAGCCATCCCTTTTCCTCTCCTGATTTTTTCCCTTTTGCAAGCTCACCCATGAGTTTTAAGGTTGCCCATGTTTTTTCATAGTCCTGCATGTCAATGATTGCATAACGTCCGCGTCCGTTTTTGGTAAGAAAGACCGGTGCGCCCACAGATACATCACGGAGTACATCACTGTAATTCCTCAAATCAGAGATTGGTTTGATATTTGGCATAATCACATTCTCCTTTCCTGCCCTTAGTATACCCTGATTTGATGTTAAATTCAACAGCATATTTTACAACAATATTTTATTGAGGGCTCCATATGAATTTCGAGAGGCTTCCGGTCTTGAAGAGGCCGAAACAGCAGCACCGTGTACCCCACACGGATCCGGATAGCCCCCATCAGGTCGCCGTCCTCAACGTTTCCATGAGTTTCTCTGTCCCGCTTTTCTCTTATTGTTTTTCTTTCTAATGAACTTTGTATACATGCTTATATATTCAGTTACATACTTGTGGCTGTATGATAGCATGAAACATCGTCTATTCCATTAGCATTTTCGCTACCGGGCAAAGATGTTCCAAGGGTATTGAACCATTATATTTTATGCAATTATACATAACTTCTTAAAAATGATACCCTTTTCTTCGCCTTTTTACTTTTTATTCGGTTTTTTGCGCTTTTCCTACAAAATGATACCTTTTTCTTCGCCTGTTTTTAACAATAAAATGCCGACCATTATAGTCAATATGGAGTTCGGCAAAAGCATAATGCAGAATATATATTTTTGATGCTAATTATTTCGCCGATTTTACCTCTTTTTCCATTTTTGTACTTTTTTTAACAAAATGATACCTTTTTTTTCGCCCTTTTTATTATCTCCACCGCATTAACCTACTCGGTCAACTGCAATATTTATCATACTGAACTTTTTTTGATACCACTTTTTTCGCCTTTTATTTATTATTCATTACACAAGTACCTATTCGGCAATTTTTGATTCCTTTTTCTTCGCTTTTTTTACTATTTTTTTCAATAATTGTTTAGGCTGATGTCCTAACAATATAACTTTATATCCAATTCTTGCAAAAATGATACCTTTTTTTTCGCCTTTTTATTAATAATGAGTGGAAGTCTATTCTTTAGGAGAAAATGATACCTTTTTTTTCGCCTTTTTCTCAAGCATCATTTTTTTGTATTCATCAAATAGCTTTATAACATATTTTCCTGTATTAGAAATCGTAATATGATACTTTTTTTTTCGCCAGATAGCGTTTTTTATGTTGTTTTCTTCGCCAAATCGCATAAGAAAATAAAATGAAACCAGTAATTTCGCCGTTTTTTTCAGAAACAAGATGGTAATAAAAAAATTTTTACGCCAGAAATTATTCTTCACCTCATTTTATTGTATTTTTGATACCTCTTCGTTCGCCTTTTTTATATTAAAACCTTAAATTTCAGAATATTTAACCTTTTGATACCTTTTTATTCGACCAAAAAAAATCAAAAAATTTTTTTTGTCCTATATTTCTTTCGGGAAACCCCTCGATTTCAATATTTTCGGAAAATGATGCCTTTTTCTTCGCCAATTAAATATCCTTCATAAACTGCTGTAATATCATGCTTTTTCAAAAATTGATACTCTTTTTTTCGCCTTTTTGCCATGATTTACATTTCTGCCAAAACATTCTATAATGCAACTTGAGGATACCATATTATGTGTTTTGTGATATGGATAAATACAATATCTATTTTGATATGGATATGGAAAGGAGCGCTACTTTGGAACTGAACAGCTATGCACGCATTGGTAAAGCGGTTATTACAAAAGCAATCGGACTTCAGAAAAATTATAAAGAAGTCTATGAAAAATCTGAAGATAAACTGAACGAAGAAAAGTCCGGATGCCATAATTGTGAAGTATGCAAATTAAAGTGCCGGTTTTCCGCATTAGGAGTTACAGAGGTCTGCGATGCGCTGAATGAGCAGTGCAGGACATGCTCCCAGGCTGTGTGGGAAAGTACTTACACTACACATACCAAGTATATCAATGAGAAAAACCGTTATGGCTACCAGCCGACACTTAAGGTGAACGCCATCAAGCTTTTTATTACATATCATTTCCTACAGCCTGATACACTTGGTTTCATAAAGAACGTAAGTGTAAAGGAACTTGCTGAGCTTCTCGACTGCACTCCTGCTACGATCCGTTCCAGTAACGAAATCCTAAGTTCCTATGAATATTGCTACTTTTGCAATTCCGGTATTTCTGATAACCATATCAATGTATACATACCGGAATATAAAAATTATCATAAGCCGGCAAGCGAGGGTGGACGGGGATATCTCAGTCTGTCAAGCAATATGCTCTCCGAACTGCTGGCTGTCGATCATCTAAATACGCTCCGCCTTACAATAAAGGGGATCCTTGAAGTGGATAACGCCTCTGCTTATGATGCTGCAAATCCAAATTTAACAGATGTTACCTCTACATTTGACAAATTACGCGGTTTTCTCCCATCATATTGTAAACGCAATGTAATCCGCAAAGCATTGGAACAGGGCAATGCCATTTTCCAGTATTCTTTCTCAGACAGTTCTGTAACTTTCAGTATGAAGCAGGAATACGCTAAGAAGAATATGCGTAAGGCTATGCTTTTGGAAAGCGAGCAGGAAGTTAAAAATCATGTTGATTCTCTCAATGATGTGCTGGAACTTGCAAATGATAAAGAGCCTTACGCTGATCCTGAACGCACGCAGGCTCTTTTAACCATGTTCTCCATTGGTTCATTCCACCGGTACCCGTCATTGATCCTGACTAATGATGATTACCGTGATCTGGCATCCATGTGCATCCAGTATAACATGAACATGGTAAAACAGGCAATCTCATGTGTATATAATGACTACATAGCAAAGCGCAGGCCAGTGGAATCTTTTGGAGCCCTGACCCGCCATTATATCCGCAATATGTCCGTATTTAATATTTTCGCTTCATAGAGGGCTTTTTTGTTGTGCCCTTTTTTCCTTTTTTCTATATTTTCTCTGTTTTTTCATCATTATTTTCCATATTTTTACATATTTTTATCTGTCTAACCGGAAAAAAGTTTTCCACACTTAAAAATTTTTCATCCACATTACATTTCTTTTCATCCTTTATTACTAAGTTTTCATCCATTTCAAAAATAATTCATCTACAAATATGATGTTTTAACCCCCTGGTTGTGGATTTTCTTCCACTTTTTTCTAACCGTTTCCCTATATATTTCCGGTATTCATTGATTTTACTGGGGTTTTGGAACATCCTTTTACCAATTACTGTTTTAATATCTGTATAATATCTGTTCTAATATATGATAAAGAATGAATAAGATGACAGCCTCTTCCATCCATTTTTATCTATCCATATGATGAAAGAAAACCAAAGACAACTATATTATATATTCGTTTTGTATTAAATACAACAAAAAAATACGGGAGCTGTCAACCAACCCCCGTACATACTATTAAATTATCTAAGTCTTACATTTTCCTGCCCCAATAAATCGCATAAAGAATTCCATGATTCCTCATTAACCAAAAAACGGGTTGTATTCAGACATTTCACCTGCCTTGTATTTCTCAGGTAAATCTTTATCTGAACATCACCACTATACCTTGGATAAAGCTGCTCCAGTTTATGGTTAAGTTTTTCGTACTCCTGAATATTAGAAAACTGAAGCCATATTTCGGAAATGGAAGCATTTATTGGTGTCATTTTTTCAAAGATAAGTGTTGCATTCTTATCATCCTCATTCTTTACAGTTCCGGTAAAAAAAACTTTTTCCCCTTCTTTCATCTTTTCGCAGTAATCATCGTACTTTTGCGGAAAGACAACCACCTCTATACTGCCAACCAGATCCTCCAGTGTAATAATTGCCATTTTCTTTTTCTGACGAGTCTGTTTTTCAGTTATTGAGGATATTATCCCGCCTACTGTTACCGTTTTCCCGTCTTTCAGAACACAGCTCTCTTCCGTCTGTTGAAAATCGGTGCTTTTAGCCGTTACACCGGACATCCATTGCAGGTAAAGTTCATCCAAAGGATGCCCGCTCAGGTAAATGCCGAGAACCTCTTTTTCGTCCGCAAGCAGTGTTAAGAGTGGAAACTCTTCTTCCTGTACGGTTTTTTTTGCTGCAAACAGGCTGAATAACGGGGTCTGGCCTGCCATTCCATTCTTTTTTTCATAGCTGATCCTGTTTAAAATTTCGGGATATTGTTCCATCATATACTTTCTTGTGTGTCCAAAGCAATCCATAGCCCCGGATTTGATCAATGCCTCTATGGTTCTTTTGTTGAAGGTACTGTAGCAATTCATGCGTGAAATAAAATCTTTCATGTCCTGGAATGGTTTTTTTGATCGTTCCCCACAAAGGTCTGAAACGCAGTTATCGCCAACATCACGGATAGATGCCAGAGAGTAAATAATTGCATTTTGCCGAACCGTAAAATCCAAATTTCCGCAATTGACATCAGGCTTCGTTATGGGAATTGACAGCTGCCGGCTTAAAAGAAGGTACTCTGCAGTCTTTCCTGTATCGCTCCTTACGGAACTCATGAGTGCGGCAAGAAACTCTGCCGGGTAATAATATTTCAGGTAAGCCGTCTGGTATGCAACTACGGCATAAGTCGTTGCATGGGACTTATTGAAGGCGTATTTGGCAAAATCAATCATCTGGTCAAAAATTCTGTTTGCTGCATCTTCCGGGATACCGTTGCTGATGCAGCCTTTAACATGCTCATTGCCGGAAAGGAATACCTTCCTTTCATCCTCCATGACCTTGCTTTTTTTCTTTGACATTGCGCGCCTTACCAGGTCGGCCCGGCCGTAATTATAGCCGGCCAGCGCCCTTACAATCTGCATTACCTGTTCCTGATAAATGATGCACCCGTAAGTAGGGTCGAGAATTTCCTTTAATTGAGGAATCTCGTAGGTGATGCTTGCCGGATCTGCTTTTCCGCTGATATATTTGGGGATAAAATCCATAGGTCCCGGACGGTAAAGCGATATTCCGGCAATCAGGTCTTCCAGATTTTGTGGCTTTAATTGGCGCATAAAGCTTTTCATGCCACTGCTTTCCAACTGAAAAATACCGTCTGTCTGTCCAGTGCTGATATACTGGAAAACAGAGGGATCCTGGTAATCAAACGTAACCTCGGCATTATAATTCTGTTTTATTGCGTCCCTTGCCTTTTGTATGACTGTCAATGTCCGCAGGCCCAGAAAGTCCATTTTTAACAGACCGAGTTCTTCCAAAGTGGTCATGACAAACTGCGTTGTCAATGCTCCTTCACTGGAGAGGCAGACAGGTACGAAAGATGAAACTTCTTTCGGGCAGATAACAACACCCGCAGCATGTGTAGATGTGTGCCGCGGCAGTCCTTCAAGGCATTTTGAGATATCAATCAGCTTCCGTATGGCATCGCTGCTTTCATATTTTTTCTTAAGTTCCGGCACATCTGTAAGGGCGCTGTCAAGCGTGGTTTTTGCATCCGTTGGAATAAGCTGGCTAATCTGGGAAACCGTTGAAGCAGGTATCCCGAGTACACGTCCAACATCCCGTATTACGCCTTTAGCGGCAAGAGTACCGAAAGTAACAATTTGTGCAACCTGATCCTTGCCATATTTTGACACAACATAGTCAATAACTTCGTGGCGCCGTTCATAGCAGAAGTCGATATCAATATCAGGCATCGTTACACGCTCCGGATTAAGGAAACGTTCAAAAAGCAGGTTGTATTTCTTGGGATCAACCTCCGTAATTTTCAAACAGTAAGCAACAAGGCTGCCAGCAGCGGAGCCGCGTCCGGGACCGACCGGTATGCCGTTTTCTTTGGCATAATTGATAAAATCCCATGTAATCAGGAAATAATCGACGAATCCCATCTTTTTTATTGTGTTAAGCTCATAAGAAAGTCTGTCCTCATGTTCTTTATAACAATCGGGGTAGCGCTCCATCAGTCCGTCTCTGCATAGTTTGTTTAAATATTCCCACGAATCATATTCCTTTGGCGGTTCAAACTGCGGCAAGTGGTAATGGTTAAAAGTAAATTCAACCTGACAACGGTTCGCTATTTTTTCCGTGTTTTCCAAAGCTTCCGGCATTTCAGGAAATAGCTGGTACATTTCTTCAGGTGACTTTACATAGAACTGGTCTCCTTCGTAACGCAAACGGTCTTTGTCTGTCAGCAGTTTTTTTGTCTGTATGCACAAAAGGACATCGTGTGCCTCGGCATCCTCTTTCCTTGTATAATGTACATCATTTGTGGCGACAAGAGGAATATCCAGCTCTTCATGCATCCGCACCAGCAGCTGGTTGACTTTCTTTTGTTCGGGAATTCCGTGGTCCTGCAGTTCTAAAAAATAATTATCCCTGCCAAAAAGCGACTGGTAGAGCATTGCGGTTTCACAGGCTCCTTTGTAATTGCCCTGTGAGAGCTTTTTGGGCACTTCTCCGGCGAGGCAGCCGCTCAGCGCGATTAAACCCTTATGATGGGCAGAAAGCGCCTTAAAATCGATTCTGGGGCGGTAATAAAAACCGTCTGTAAAGCCGAGCGATACCAGCTTGATAAGGTTCTGATAGCCTTCATTATTTTCGGCAAGCAGTACAAGGTGATAATAACCGCGGTCGTTTTTGTTTAACATGGAATCCTGGGCGACATATACTTCGCACCCGATGACCGGATGAATCCCGGCTTCCTTTGCGCATTTGTAGAAATCCACAACTCCATACATTACCCCGTGATCCGTGATGGCTGCACTTTTCATTCCAAGCTCTTTAACGCGTTTTATGTATTCGGAAATTTTGTTTGATCCGTCCAACAGACTGTAAGGCGTATGGGAATGCAGATGTGCAAATGATATTTGATTCATATGTTCCTCCTTTTAAAAAGGCAGGTGCCATTTACGGCACCTGCAGTACTGGTTTGTGTTTTTGCAATTCTGTCAGGAATACAGAGTAACAGAATTGCCAAGGTAAATGACCTGTATCATGGAAAGTTCCGTGTATACAGATAAGTATTTTTTTAGTATCAGGAATACCGGATAAAGCGTTGTTTCGTAAGAAAAAGCCCCTGTTTTTCTGCAGCAGTTTATCGCCGAGGAGAACAAAGGGCTATTCAGATGCCGTTCAAGGCAATGCTTCAGGTACCATTCCTCTATTATACTTGGCTTATAGATTGCAGGGAGATATTTAGGGTCGTATTTTAAACAGATCGGAAGCTGGCGTGGAGCCGGAGCTTCCGATCTCCTCTCCGTCCGGTTCTTCCGGTCTGTCTGATTGCATCCCTCCTTCCCGCTCCTCTTCTTTCCGGTAGTTTTCAGCATATACAGAATATAATTCCTCGTCTGTAAACTGCTGGACTCCGGAAGATGTTTCAAAAGGTACGTCATACTGATCCGCCGTGTGGAACTGCCCGCCGGCTTGAGATACTGCCCGTGAACGGGAATTGTCGGCAGGCTGGGCGCTCATTAGTTTTCTTACCGTAGATTTAAGTTCTGTCAGTTCCTGCTCCAGTTTCCGAATGGTTGCTGACATAACTGCAGGATCGTTGTCGGTAAGTTCGCGGTTGCTCATTTTTATAAGGGCGAGCTTGATATCCATTGTGGGATTTGCACTGCCCCTTATGGAGCCACGCAAATCGCAGCACTGTTCACACAGCCAGTAAAGACGCTCAAAGCTCATGCCGTTGCCGATTTCTAAGGCAGATTGTACATAGTCTTTGCTGTGCAGCACGGACTCTGGCTGTCCGGTGGTTTTAATGGTAATGATATCCATTAAAGCGGACAATATGGATTCTGTTATCAAGGCGGGCGATTTACCCTGCCCTGTCAATTCATCCAGACAGTTGAGGGCGGATTGGGTGTCATAAGCAGATATTGCAGACAATGCTGTTAAAATGCGGTCGCTGTCCAATGAACCCAGTCTTTTTTTTGCAGCCTCGGTCGTGATATTGTTATCAGTGCTTGTCAAGAGCTGCTCCAATATGCCCAGGGCATCACGTAACCCGCCGTTGGCATTCCTTATAATAAGGTTCAGTGCGTCTTCTTCACAAATGGCACTCTGCTCTTTCAGTACTTCTTTTAAGCGTTCCCTCATAGGTTCCGGCGCGATTGGATGGAAAACATATTCTTCGCACCGGCTCCGTATTGTAACCGGTATTTTATGCAGTTCTGTTGTGCAGAGGACAAATACACAGTACGACGGGGGTTCCTCCAATGGCTTTAACAGCGTGTCGAAGGCTGCTGTTGATAGGTTGTGAACTTCGTCTATGATAAATACTTTTCTCTTAAGCTGGACGGGACGGTATTTTGTCTGTGCCAGCATTTCCTTTATTTTGTCAACTCCGTTGTTTGAGGCGGCATCCAGTTCCAGCACATCAAGGCTTGTGCCGTATGCAAGGCAGTTAGGGCATTGCCCGCAGGGACCGTCTTCTGTCGGGTGTTCACAGTTTACAGCTTTTGAAAGAATTCGCGCTATTGTTGTTTTGCCGGTACCTCTATGACCGGCGAACAGATACGCATGGCCGAATTTCTGGGAGAAAGACTGCTTTTTTAATGTAATAAGCACGTCCTCCTGCCCCTTGACCTCGGTAAAGTCTTTCGGGCGGTATAAATTATATAGCATTAGGTTCCTCCTTTTATTGTGGTTCATCCGACACAGGATGCTATGGCTCTTTTACCATACAGCGTATCAGATCGAAAAAATCGTTTTTGGAATAGCTGCTGTTCTGCCATTGCTTCTGATGGGCTGACAGTACAGAACAGATCTGATAGATATGCGGTAAGGAATAAAGCTTGCTAAGGCTCTTAAAGTCCATGCTGTTTTCCGCCTTTGCAATCATCAGTTTTTGCAGCAACAGCTGTTCAAACAGGTAATAAAACATCTGCAGCGCCACCCAATAATGTGCCGAATGTACTTCATAGAAATTTTCAGGGTCCTTCTCCCGGATTAGATGGAGTATTTGAAAAAATTCTTCTTTTTTCCGGGCCAGCATAAGGTTTTTGCAAGTTTCCAGTAATGCGGGATAGCAATCACCCATATTTTCAATGGCATGGGGGCAAAAGTCACACAGATAAGCAGCAAACAGTAATTCTTCCCGAGCGATACCCTTTTCCAAGAAGTATGGAGATATCTCTTCTACGGATAAGGGGTCGAATGAAATAATATTGCAGCGGCTTTTTATTGTTTCAAGCAAAGCATCCTGGTTACAGAGAAAAATAAGGACATTTGTGTGGTTCTTGTCTTCCAGTAATTTCAACAGCTTATTTTGTGCCTGGACGTTCATATTTTCCGCATTGCACACCAAAAAAAACTTTTTTCCTTTTAACGCGGCAAGGGAACTCTTATCAAGGAGAGCAAGTACATCCTCTACCTTTATGGTATCCTGTTGCCTGTCAAGAAGGAAAAAGTCGGGGTTTTTATACAGTTCATCACTGCCACATCCCATAAGCTGTGCAATGACATCCATTGCTGCCTGCCGCTTACCAAGCCCCCGTTTCCCCAGTAATATGAGGGGACCGGGATTCTGGGACATGGCATAAGAATTAAGGTTAAGGAATGCCTCATCATTTCCTATAAAAGTTTTATCCATTATCCGTATGCTCCTTTTGTATGTAAATATAATTATTAAGCGCGGGATCAAATACTGAACCGCACTTGTCCTGATTGCTGAATAAAAAGTATTCAAGCCTGGAAACATCGCCTTGAAGCTGAATGGCATTTTTTAAAATAATAGCCTCCCGTATCATTGGTTTCCTGTCGGTACTCTCATATACGCAGCCGATTGTATGCATCAAAAGGCTTTCTTCCTCTTCTGTCAGGCTGAATCCGTCATTTTGCGAGAGCATCCGGCATAGATACTGCATCGTAAGTTCATGCAGGTTCAACGGGATTGATTCCGGGATGCGTTTCATTTCCGGAAACGGCTTTAACATGTTGACGGTTCCGATTGCGTGAAGCAGCCCTCCGGCAATAACAAGATCGCTGTTGTAGGGCAAGGAATAAGATGGGTTTAAATTGTATTTTTCCAGTGAATAAGCCATGTATTTTGCAAGACATGTGACGCTCACACTGTATACCAAAAGCCCTCCGTTAAAGTTGTGATGCCCTTTCAAGGTTGCAGGGAGTGTTTCAAAATCAGGAATACTTGTAAAGATATGATGTAATAGATTACGGTAATTTTGTGACTTGACAGCTCCGATGTATTTATGGAGTAATTCCAAGTAGCTTTTTGTGTCCTTCTCAGATATGCCATTAACGTAATCTGAATACAGGTATTCATCCAAAAGCGCCATATGGGTTATTATCAATTGATAAGATGCATCCTGGTTCTGAATCACCATTCCGTTAATCTGTACCACTTTTCCCATATAGCTTTCATATTCCGCTTCCATGTATTCTTCCCATATTGTGCCAAAAATTGTGCCGGTAGAATCCTGAAGCAGGACTTCTAAATATCTTTTTTTACTCTCACTTGTCTGTTTTTCAGCAATATTTCTTACATAAAAAGATGTTTCAATTGTCTTGGTAAAAAAATCAGATATTCCTGAAATATAGATGTTCTTTGACATAGGTTCCTCCTTTTGTTAAACTGCCCGTTTTAAGACAGCGCTGCTCGACAGCTCGTTTAGAAGCTGCTCATAATATTTCTCAATAAGCCTGTTCAGTTCCTCTGATTCAGGATAGGCATATGTAAGGGTGGGCTCTAATAAAGAGCTTTTTACCTTAAGAATCCGGTTGAAGTATATCTCTCCGCATCTTGCAAAAATTTCCGCCCGGCGGAAAAAATACTTTAAATTATACTTGCTGGAACTGTTCAGTTTCTTTGTTACTGCAGGGTCAAAATTTTCCATTTCCTTTAAGAAAGCTGCCTTATATGTCTTTACAATTGTATCAAAATCTACCTCAAGGGATAAATCGCCAAGCTGCTCATCCAGCATATGGAAATGTTCGTGTATGAACGAAGACGGGGTCTGTATGTCTACGCATAGATTATGTATGCTCGGATAATACAGACCGCTGGCCTTGTGCTTCCCAAGTTTCCGGAAACGCAATGTTACATCCATGAATCTTGAACCGGAAAAATACTGTTTGTTGATTGCCTTGTACTCCTTTTCTATTTTGCCGACTGCATCTAAGTCTACATCTTCATCATATTCTACATATCCGAAGTAGTCATGGAAGCCAGAACTATCCATTGCCTTCTGAATAGATAAAGGTATGTTCTTTTTGGTGATGTATGCTGTAGCAATCTTTTTGTGAAGGGATTCCCTGTGCTGAAATTCATTTTGTACATCCTGAAATACATCAGCAACCTGATAAAACAGGTGAACCAGCTTAGGGTAAAGTGTGTAATCAGGGCTGTAGTAATATGGCGGAAGGTGTCCGTCCTGCCTGTTAGATCTTTTGAAAAGAAATTCCAATGGTATGGCTTCCTTGTCATTAAGAAATCGAATTATCGGGGTATAGAGAGCGTGATCATTGATGTTTACGTTAAGTTCATCCAGCTCCTTTGAAAAAATATTTGATATTAATGGGGAGATATCTTCCGAAATAATTGAGTAAAGACAATTACATACAGACATATGTGCCAAAAAATCAATGACATTAGCAATTCCTATGTTGTAATCCGGATTTCTTCTCATATGATAAAATCCCATTTTTCTCTTTGAAGTGGAGCCGATGCCGCCGTAGAATTCAATTTTTTCAGGTCCTATTAACTCTACCCTTAATATATGGCTTGTTTTCAGCGTTGCCGCTGCAATTTCTGCGCCACCATGTTCTTCAGGACTGGGAAATGAAAAGGATAGTTTATCCTTATATATTCCAGCAAGATCACATAAAAAGGGGATTCCCTGAGTAGCTAGGGAGTCCTCGTTCTTAATTTTGCATAGTTTTGCCTGAATGAATTTCCCTATGACCTTAATGATGTTGCCATAGTGTGATTCAGAGTAATAATCAACCATAGGAAAAGACAGGTTCAGGAAACTGTGCATATTCAATTTTGGGAGCATAGCTTTATAAGTACTTTCCCTTTTTAGGCTGATTATACGGTTGCCTTCGAGAAAATCGGTATTCCTTGAGAATGATTCTGAATCCGGTATTCCTGGTGGAAAGTATACACCCATTTGATAAAGTATTTCGTCGGTAATTAGCTGACTTTGTTTTTTCTTCATTTTAAATCCTCCTTTTATTAAAAATAACCGTTAAATATATACGGCAAAATAAAAAAGGACATCAAAGATGTCCTCATGATTGTGAATAAGACCTATTGCTAGGAATTAAGTAAACGGACTGCGTGCTGCAGAACCATAAATAAAAAAATATTTTATACAGTATAACAAATCAAAGGCGGCATGACAAGAAAAAAGTCAAAAATTCCGCCCGGCGGAAAAATTGAGAGGTTTACATGTAAAATTCCGCCCGGCGGAAAAATCGAGAGATTCACATGTAAAATTCCGCCCGGCGGAATTTTTGAAAAAATAATACAGGCATATAGCAAAACTATACACCTGTATTTTCCTTGACCAATTCGTAATTCGGACGGATATTGATTGAAAGTATATCGTCCAACCCTTTACCAAAGCCCGGATTCCAAAAAGCGACTCCTATATGGAAGTCCTGCAAAGACAGGAATTCTATAATTTTGTCTTCATACATCAGGACAGACTGATTAATATACTTGTCAGAATCATATGCAATAATCAGTATCCGGCAGCCGCGTGATTTTAGGTAATCCAGTACAGTAAAACCGTTTTCAGATTGCTCCAACAATTTGCTAAATGAATTTACCCCGGGGATTGATATCACAGGAATGCGGAGAACGTGGTTGGCATAGATAGCCTTTTTTTCTCCTTCCGTAATATAGCAGACAGTGTAATCATCAAGTGCGGGATTGTCGTACAATCCGATATGGCTTCCTGAACGGCAGCCGTTTATGTATGCGTTTGCCAATGCGCCGGTTGTCGTTTTGGTTTCAAAGTAAGAAGAAAAGTTATTGTACTTGTTCTTTTCCTTTCCAGAGTCATCAACCTGTGGATGATCCAAGCGTATCCTGAGTCTGTATAGGCAGTGGTTGTGATCGTATAGCGGAATTAAAATGCCGGATGTACCTGAAAAAGTCCATTTTCCGTCTTGCTTTTGATAAAAACCAGGCACACCTTTTACGGAACCGAATTCATGGATCAGTTCCAGTGTAATGCGCTCCCTGTCATATGCGTTGTAATGGGAACTGTTGTTTACCGGAAGGGAGCGCAGCATGGAACGCTGTATCAGTTCTATTGGCCAGCCTTCCTTTGCCAGATACCGTACATGCATCCTGTTTAAGTGCAGATGCTTTAAAAAAGAGCGGTATATAAGGTCGAGTTCATGGTTTGGCTTTGCCGGAACTGATAAAGTGTCACCAGCCATGCGGTTTTCGGACTGATCCGAAGGAATCTGCTTCGGACGTTCCTTTCGCGGGCGCCGCTGATTGTATCCGCTGTTCTGAAGCAGCCACTCGTCACGGTCGGCATCATATTGTTCGCGGTCTTTGTAAAGACAGGAACCGTCAGTTGTTTGTTTTATATAGACGTACTCCCTGTTGTTTACTGGACTTATAATGTCTATGCCTGAAAGAATTCTTCGGCAGTAGTAGAGCTGTGTGGACGGACTTGCTTCCTGAATGGAGCACCAGTCGGGTTTTCCGCAGATTGGGCAAGGTTCTCTTTTGGAGACGTTACGAAAATTTGACATTTCATCCTCCTTTCACGATTGCCGATAAGCAGTCGTTGGACAATGCAATTTGCCTGTCCTGATTAGAATCAACCTGTGATTCACGTGCGACATATGTGCGCAGAAAAAGGCACGAACAGGCAAAAGCCTGATAATGCCCCTGGTAAAAAAATAAAATAGCCAATAGTGAAAGTATAATACAATTATTTTATCGTGTGCAATAAATGGTTTTCTTTTAAAATTCCGCCGGGCGGAAAAATTGGTACAATAATTCATGAAAGTGTGCAGATTTTTGAACTATGGGACAAACATATCTTTTTTAGTTGAAAAATTCCGCCCGGCGGAATTTTTGGGGAGAATTTATGATTAGGATATTGATTTTTCCGCCGGGCGGAAAAAATAATTAGAGAAAACTTGATTAATTAAAAAAAATCTAGTATCATAAAAAATGACATGGGGAGAAAAAAGCGACATAGGAGAAAATGATACAGCGCTCAGCAGGAAGGAGACATTATGTCAGAGAAAACTTGGAAAGAAAAAATGGAGGCTCTGCTAAGACAGAAGAAGTGGGATATGAAAGACTGGCATAGGGCATTGGGGCTGAATCAGTGGCAGCTGGAGAACCTGATGGCTATGGATACGACGCAGTTGGATCCGGAAAGCCTTCAGAATATCTATGATGACACAAAGGCAGCAAAATTAGACAAGAAGATGATGAGGTTCGAATCGCCGGTTATAATTGTTGTATGGACACATAAGGGAGGGACGGGAAAATCTACGACAGCAATGAATATGTCATATGAGCTTTCGCGGAGAGGTTATAACGTGCTTGGCATCGACATTGACAGCCAATCGGACATGTCGAGTGTCCTTTATCCCAATTATCTTGAACAGCCCGATGTCAGCTTCTATGAGGCTTTCTCCATGCATGACGACTTTATGGAACCGGGGTATATAAGGCATACCGAGTATGTGAATTTAGATATTATACCGGGTTCGGCTAAGTGTGAAGGACTGGAAGGGCAGCTTGGTGTACTGGATCAAAACATAAGAGGCCGTATATGGGAAAAATGCCTGAGAACCATACGGAAGGACAACTACTATGATTTTATATTTGTAGATATGGATAAAACAGCGGGGCTCATGAACGTTGCAGCGCTGGCAGAGGCTGATTTTGTATTGTCTCCTCTGGAACCTGCTATTTTTGCAGTGAAAGCCGTTCCACCGGTTTTGGCCCAGGTGGAGGAAGTACGCAAGAATAATCCCAAACTGAAAATTTTGGGGTTTCTATACAATAAAGTGGATATGCGTAAAAAGAGATCTTTACCCGAATCCCTTGAGCTGGTGGAGGAGATAGCACCGGGACTTGCCTTCAAGAGTTTTATAAAAAACGATGCCAATATTGACAATTCGCAGCGTGAACATTATCCGCTAGGGGTTTACAATAGAAGCTGTGCAGCAAACAAACAGATGATAGAAGTTGCAGATGAATTGCTGGAGAAGGTTAAGGAAAAATCAGATAAGGTGGTGAAGTAAATGGCTGGCAAAAAAGGCAGTGTAGATAATGCCGCATTCTTAAGGCAGGTATCCGCAAATGCACAATCCGCCACGCAGGATGTTTCAAAGACGATGGAAAAAATAGGCCTGGGTGAGATTGCGGAAAAAGGAAAAAAGAAGATAACTCATGTTGACGTTTATAAAATGGTGGATGCTCCGGAAGAATGGAATAAATATCCGAGATTGAAAGATAACCAGGTAGAGAAATATCTTGAATTAAAGATGTCGATTTATGAAAAAGGTATCGAGGATCCTCCTATTTTGTGGGAAAGATCAGACGGTAAATATATGATACTGGCCGGACATAACAGGCGTGATATCAGCTGTGAAATCATACAGGAATGCCGTGAGGAACCGGGGTTTGAGGAGGAAAAGTATCGCTATCCGGCCTGCATCGTATATGCGGCGGACGAACTGAGTGAGGAACAGGCTAGAGGAATTATAGATGATACAAACCTTTACAGGGACTTTTCAAAACTTCCGCAGAAAGTGAAAATAGAAATTATCAAATCGAGAATGGATGTTTACAAAAGAAGGCGGTACAGCAAAGGCGAAAGGATAGATCAGCTTGCAAAGGAGCTGGGGATCAAGAAAACGGCAATTTATGAAAACCTGTCGATCAGTGAGAACGTCTATGCACCATTACAGGAACTGTACTATGATGGGAAACTGAAGAGAAAAGCGATATTAAAGTTTACATACTTTGATGGAGACACCCAGCAGTGGATATATGACAATTTCAATGATCGGATAACAGAGGCAAAGGTGAATGCACTAAAAAAGAATATGAACCGGGATGCTATCGCAAACGTATTTAATGCGGAAGCACAGGGTATTAAGAAGCTGACTGTAGAGATTCCTGCAGACCGTGTAGAGGAATTCAGGGGAATGCTTGAAGAGTGGTTGATAAAGGTTGGAAAATAGAATAAAAGAAATTAGTAGAATTGGTAAAAGGATACCGGAGTTATGAGACTTCGGCATCCTTTTTTTGTAACGGCATAGGGAACTGTTCGGGCGTTGCAAATGAGCTTATATAGAACTCATCCTTGCTGATTGCGTCAAGATACTTGCTGATTGGGAAACGTGATTTTCTGCCAGTGTATCCTGATTTGCGTATGTAGTAGTTTGTCATGTCCATTAGGTACTCTATGTCATCTTCTTGATACGGATATTCTGTGTATAGAATTTGGCGCAGTACACATAGGGTCTCCGGTTTGCAGTGGTAAAACCCGGACTTATTGAGAATTACACGTTCTAATAGCCTTAAATATTCGGCGTATAGGAATTGGGGAGCTGCCATATAATCACCGCCTTTGTAATACTTTTCTTTGATTAGATTATATAACAAATATTTCAAAAAATCAATATAATGTATTACGCATAAAAATTAAAAAATAGTGAAACTACAAGGAAAAATAATGTAATACATAGTAATGTAATACACCTTTTTAAGATATAAATAAAAAAATATTTCAATAAAAAACTATGTAATGTATTACATATTGAAAAAGAGCAAGAATGGTGTATAATAAAAGAAAAAGAGTCTGGGAGGATATAGGCATGTCAGGTACTGAGAAAAAAGCAAAGGCTCCAACGCCGTTTCGCATAGAGCAGGAAACTGCGGATAGGTTTCGGGAGGCAGCGAAGGCGTTTTCAAATCAGGATGCTGCACTGAATGCATTGTTGGCAGCTTTTGAAAGAGAAAAGATACAGGAAGCAAATCCGCAGTTTTCAGAAGATATGAATGTATTTGAGAAATATCAAAGGTGTTTGTCGGCAAAATTTGCCGATGTGTTAAAAGCACTGTCAACGGCGGATGACAGAGCAAGGGTGGATGTGCAGAAACTTCTGGACTCCAAGGATACTATGATCGCCGAGCTGCAGGAAGCCTTAGAGGGTGCCAGGAAGCATAAGCAGACATACGAAGAATTGTATAATGGGGCGGAAAAAGAGAAAAAGGTGATTGAGACCAGCCTGCATAATGAACAAATGGAAACGGAAAGACTAAGACTGGAAATGCAGCAGAAGGCAGATCAGCATGCCTCTATATTGTCTGATAAGGAAAGACTGAATGATATTTTGAGCCAGAATGTATCAGAGCTTCAGGCAAAAATAAGCGAGTATCAGGAATACCCGAAGCAGATGCAGGAGAGAGATGTCCAGATTAAGGAGCTTAATATAAAAGTGCAGGAACTTGAAAGTCGGATAAAAGATTCAGAATATCAGCATAAGGTGGAATTGCTGGATATTGAAAGAAAGCATGAGAAGGAAAAAGCTGATATAAAAGCGCAGTTCGATGAAAAACAGGAGGCTCTTAGGGAAAAATATGAGAAGGAGATAGAGAAATTAAGGCAAAAATTGGAGGAAAGTCAAAAGAAGGGATAGGCAATTTGCCAGTTGTGCACGGTATTCATACTTATATTGTTTTATAGTTTTAATGAGATTGACAAACACACATTATTTTTGTGTAATTTGATGTGTGAAAAGTCAAAGGAGTGATTGCTGTGCAGGCTAAGGATACAATAAATTTATTATTAGAAAATTCCCCAAGCGGAACAATTACTGCAAAACAGGTGACAGAATGTGGGGTGCATCGAAGTGTGTTGCAAGAGCTTGTAGAGGCCGGAGATTTATATCGTTATGGGCGAGGGCTCTATATACGAAGTGATACATGGGAAGATGACTTTTATCTGCTTCAATGTAAATATGGACGAGGGATTTATTCCCATGATACGTCATTGTATTTACTCGGATATTCAGACAGGACGCCAGCGAAATATACAATGACGTTTCCTAAAGGATATAATGCCCCTTCTCTGAAGCAGGAAAGTGTCATAATCAGACGCGTTATACCAGATAATTATTCATTTGGAATTATTGAAATAAAATCACCAAGCGGAAATCCTATCAGGATATATAATCTTGAAAGGACGTTGTGCGATATTGTGCGTGGAAGTGGCAGCGATATTCAAGTTGTAAATGAAGCAATGAAGCGATACGCAGCTTCTAAGGAAAAAAATATTCATAAACTGATGAAGTATGCCGAACAGTTACGGGTGGGACCCAAGATACTGCGTTATATGGAGGTATTGTTGTGATAACTAGAGATCCTATGCAGCTTAAAGAGTTCATTAAGAAAAAGAAGAAAAAGGTGTGTGGAAAATTTGAGTGAACTATTTCTAAAAAATTTATCTTTCCTTTTGTGCTAATTTGGTTTACAATATTAGCATGAAAGGAATATTTATATGAATAAGTTTGAACAAATTGACGAGTTGCTTCGACAAAACAAAGGCATTATCCAGACTTCTCAGGTGACAGAGGCTAATATAAGCAAGCCTGTTTTCTATGCTTATGTACGGGAACATAAGCTTGAACAGGTGGCTCATGGCGTATATATTTCTCCTGATTCATGGGCAGACGCCATGTATCTGCTTCATCTTCGTTGCAGTCAGGCTGTCTTTTCTCATGAGACGGCATTATTTTTTCATGACCTTACCGATCGGGAGCCCGCAGTATATTCCATTACTGTAAAAACTGGTTATAATCCGACTCGGCTCTGCGGAGATGGCTTTAAGGTTTATACGATTAAAAAAGAGCTGCATGGAGTTGGGATAATTGGCGCAGAGACTCCTTTTGGCAATATGGTGCCGATTTATGATATGGAACGGACAATTTGTGATCTTTTGAGGAGTCGGAGTAATATTGAAATGCAGGTATTCCAAAACGCATTAAAGCAATATGTTTTGCGGAAAGATAAGAACTTGCGAAAACTTATGCAGTACGCGGCTTTTTTCCATGTAGAAAAATTGCTTCGGCAATATCTGGAGGTGCTTTTATAATGATAAATTCAGCAAGGCAGTTAAAAGACTTAATTCGTAATCTTTCTAAAAAGAATTCTGCGGATGCCCAGATTTTAATGAGAAACTATATGATGGAGCGCCTTTTGGAACGTATTTCGGTATCTGATTACAAAGACAAATTTATATTAAAGGGCGGCATGTTAGTTGCAGCGATGGTGGGGCTTGATTCACGCTCTACCATGGATCTTGATGCAACGGTAAAGGGTGTCAATATTACTATAGAAGATGTGGAGAAAATTGTAACTTCGATTATATCCGAACAAATAGAAGATGGCGTGGAGTTTCGGATAAAAAGTGTTTCACGGATTATGGATGAGGCAGAATATCCCGGTGTTCGGGTCGGTATGGAAGCTTTCTTTGATGGAGTAAGAACGCCTCTCAAGATTGACATATCTACTGGCGATGTAATTACTCCAAGTGAAATAAGGTATAGTTTCAAACTTATGCTTGAAGATCGATCTATTGAGATATATGCCTACAATCTGGAAACAGTGCTTGCGGAAAAACTTGAAACCATTATCAGCCGTAATGTTGCCAATACGCGTATGAGAGATTTTTATGACATTCATATCCTTCAGCAGATTCACGCTGAAAACATTGACGCGGATGTCTTTCGTGATGCTCTGATTGCCACCTCAAAAAAGCGTGGAACGCAGGAAATGCTCAAGGATGTTTTAGCAATCCTTGATGATGTGGAAAAAGATCCTGTTATGGAACGTCTTTGGATAAATTATCAAAAAAGTTTCACATATGCAAAGAATATTGATTGGGAAACAGTTATTAATTCTGTTCGGGTATTATTCAAATTAGGTGCATGAAATCATAGTGCAATACATCAATAGCATATACAGGATTCGATTACGAGGTTTTTTGTGACAAGTATCGTAACTCATCGACTGGAATTACAGTGCCTGTAAAATGCGGGAAATATTGCCATTGTCGTAATAACGCTTCTCGCTTTCGGAGTTGGAATGTCTCTTTGAATCACTGTATTGTACATTGGGACAAAAATATGTATGTCGTGTACAGATTGTTGAAGTTCAATTATAATTAAAATAAAATAAAACTAGAAGAATGCCGCTTCCAAAGTTTGATGTGTGGAAAGGATATCAGATATATGGAAATACAGATTGTAATAATGAGTGTTATTACATATTTATTATTATTCAACAGCTGTTTGACTTTTCGTTTAAATATTTTTCAAAACATTGTTATTACTGTTGCTCTTGCTGTCAATATAGTATTTATTGGCAATATAATTGGCAGTCTATTTGTTATACCAATGTTTTTAATATTGATTTTGTATATAGTGTGGTTAAAAAAAGAGGATTGGCTAGTAAATGTATTTCTAATAGTATTTTCGTATACTTTATTAGTAATTGTAGATAATTTGACTCATTTTGTTTGGAATATAATAGGATTGAATGTTAGTAAACATTGGCCAATTTATATGATTGTGGATTATCCAATTTTTATTGTGGTATGCCGATTAATGTCGAGAAAAATAGTAAAATTGAAAAAAAAGGAAGAATTGATATTATCCCCAAAGATTTTAGCAATTTTGGGAATGGATTTGACATTATGTATGATTATTTTTGTTATGCATATAACTGTGGCTGAGCAGGTGGGATCATCATCATCGGTTCTTTTTAGTAGCATAATATTATATATAGGGTATTTTTTATTAACATTTTCAATGGTGACAACAATTGTTAAAGAGTATGATACTAATGCTAAAATAATATTGAAACAAAATTCATATGATAATCTTCAGGAATATATGTCTCAGATTGAGGAGCTTTATCAAAATCTCAGGGTTTTTAAGCATGACTATGCAAATATTATGGTGAGTATGGCGGGTTATATTGAGGGTAATGATATGGAAGGCTTAAAAAGGTATTATGATAAGCAGATATTTCCAATCAGTAATCAGCTTATAAAAGCAAATGATGCCATAGCAATATTACATAATTTGGATATTGTAGAACTGAAAAGCCTAATTTTCGTTAAAATAAATCACGCTTTAGAACTCAATATAGAAGTAAGTCTTGAAATAACTGAAAAAATTGAGGAGATCAATATGAAGGGTGTTGATTTGGTAAGAATCATAGGTATTTTATTGGATAATGCAATAGAAGCCTGTCAAGAATGTGAGAACCCTAGTATTGGTTTTAGCATAATGAAAATAAATAGAGATATAACATTTATTATAAAAAATACATATATTAAGCATGATATTGACTACAGCAAGCTAGGAAGTATAGGTATCAGTTCTAAAGGGGAACGTAGAGGAGCGGGTTTGTACAATATTAAAACTATTACTAATGATTACGATAATGTGATTATGGACACAGAATATGAAGCAGGGTACTTTACTCAATTATTGGAAATTTATGCTTGATAGTAGGAATTAGTAAAATTGCAACAATGGACATTGAGTAAACAATTGCTCCACGCAGTATAGAATTTGATAAAATAGAGATTATGGATAATAAAATAGCAACTATTTTTAAGCGTTTATGTTGCTTAACACTATATTCTAGAGAGTAAGGATTATTGTGTGTACCCTTTGGTATATAAGAAAAAAATACGATATTTACTAAAATACATATAGTAATACATATAGATTGACTTATGTGTATGGACTGTATAAATTTGCCACCGCCAATCATGACTAGAGAGGTAGTTATTATGCATTTTTCAACGCTGTTACAATGATATCCTCCGGCAATGATACGCAATATTCCAAAAAAAGTAAATATCAGAAGAGTTTCAATAAAATTGTCTGTAATTAACGATATAAGCAAAATAGATGCAGTAATAACAACATTATATAAAATATTTTGAAGTCCAAAAAACATTTGCAGTAGTTCTATTTCTGAACACTGATTGTCTTTATCAAGTATATTGATTATTTTTTTTGCAACATAACTGATTAAATTTTTCATATAATAACCGCCTTTTATTTTTTAATATTAATTATAATGAATTGATTTAGAAAGTAGTGTTTTATTTCTTAAACGTAAGGAAAAAATAGCTTAAGCGTAATGGAGGATATCGAATATGATAGATGTATATATATGTGAAGATATTAAGGAGCAGAGAGATATTATAGCTCATTATGTTAAGGCAGCTATATTGATTCAGGAATATGATATGAAATTACGTATAAGCACAGATAATCCGGAGGAATTGATAGAGCAATTAAAAAAATCGGAAAATACTGGTCTTTATTTTCTTGATATAGATCTAAAAGCAAGTAAGAATGGATTAATGCTTGCTAAAGAAATAAGAGAATATGATCCGAGAGGATTTATAGTGTTTATAACATCTCATTCAGAAATGTCCTTTATAACATTTCAATATAAAGTAGAAGCTTTAGACTTTATTTTAAAAGATGACCCACATCAACTGCAGCATCGAATATGTGAATGCATAGAAAATGTAAATAGAAAATATATGAAAATTTCGAGAGGCGGAGGAAAAACTATTACTATTACAAGGGGCGGAAGAAAATTAACATTGGCTTACGATGATATTATGTTCTTTGAAACATCTGTTAATGAGCATAAATTAGTTGTACATACAAAAAATAAGTCAATGGAATTTTTTGGCAAAATGAAAGATATTGAAGATGAAGTTGGAACAGATTTTATTCGTTGTCATAGAGCTTATTTGGTGAACAAGAATAATGTAAAAGAAGTTTTATATGCTGATAAAGTTATTATTATGAAAAATGAGGCAGAATGTCCTATTTCTCATAGAATGTTCGGACATGTAAGAAGCCAAATATAAATATCCATTTCTGTATTTATTCTTTCAGGATTCACTTCTCTACATCCCAGTGAGATGGAATTTTTACATGGTTTTTAAGTATAATGTCATAATAAGAAAGACAATTCGCTAGATATGTTTTCTGCGGGTTGTTTTTTATTGTAAAAGTATACGCATAAGACGAGAATAAAACGTTTAAGCTATTTTTTATTACTTAAACGTTATTTAAGAAACAGCTAAAATACGTTAACTATGTAAAGAAGTTCTTTTAAGAAAAAAGCGTATGATCTGTTGTAATGCATGATAAAGTAGCATTATCAAATAAATCATTTGAAAAGGAGATTCAACAATGAAAGGTTTAAGGAAAAAAAGTATTGATATGCTATGTGGCTTTGGAAAGTTTGGTCTGGGTAAATCTATTACATTAGGAATGTATGATTTTGAAGTACCGGCCAAATTGATGTCTGGTGGAAGCCAAGATGATAACAGCGTTGACAAAAAGAATAACAAAAACAGATAGATGCAAGCTTCTATAGTGTTTAATAAATCTAAAAAACTGTAAAGGAGAGAAAAATGAGTAAAGATGCATTCATTGTTAAATGTGAAAAAGAAGATTATGATGTTTTATATTTACCGTCATCATTTCAGATTGCAAAAATTGAAAAAGGATCAGATGTTGAAAAAATGCAGATTCCTGAATGTGAATTGATGGAGAAGGAAGAGAGAAAGCTGCGATTAGGCGAGGGAAAAGTTGGGATTACCTTTATGTCAGCCAGAACTTGCAATTTAAGATGTAAATATTGTTATGCCGGTGAAGGCGAATATGGCAATGTTTCAGATAAGCCCAAAATTTTATCTGCGGATATGTACATGAAAGCAGTAAAAATGGTTTTAAGAGAATATTCGGAAGGAATAAAAAGCATTTCATTTTTTGGGGAGAACCATTAATTGGTTTTAAAGAAATTTCTCTTTTTGTGCCGGAATTAATCAGCTATTTTGAGCAAAACAAATTGGAAATACCAAAGCTTTCTATTATTACTAATTTGGTAATGCTCACTGATGATATGGCAGAGTTTTTTAAGAAATATAATATTAGGGTCGCGATCAGCCTTGATGGGGGAAAGAAACTGAATGATCTTTCTCGAATCGGATATACATCAGATAGTGTTTATGATCAAGTTATGAAAGGCATCGAATGCTTGCAGCGGCATAATTTAAAATTTGTTTTACAGGCCACCATTAATCGAAATCATTTAAAGCAATATAAACCAGGATATGCGATAGAGTGGGCGAAAAGCATTGAAGCTACAGGGTGTTCTAATTATTTAGCAATACCTGTGGAGAGTGACGCTGAGGATTTGTCTGTAGCGCAGGAGTTGGAAACATTAGATGCGTTTATTAGGGAATTGGCGGAATTTTATTTAGAGAGATTGATAAGCAGTGAGCCTGGAATTATACCTACGGGTCTTGTAGCACCGATATTTCAGATTGTGCATAAAAAGATTGTAGGGAATTGTACATCTGGTCATTCTTTGTTAATCGATACGGATGGTAAAGCTTATCCTTGCCAAATGTTTTGTAATAGTGCAAAGGCTTGTATAGGTGACTCTGAAAATGGTCTGCGTGGGGAGATTATAAAGGATTATGCTAATGTTTCCCGGTTTAATAGTAGTACCTGTCAGGAATGTATTGCAAGAAACATATGCGTGGTATTTTGTAAAGGGATCCAATTGTTATCAAATGGGAATATGTATGAAATTTGCCCTCCGCGATGTGTATATCAGAAAGCCATTATGGAGGAATGTATTAAGTTTTTGGCAAAACTCGACAAAAAAAGTATTAGTTATACAAATCTCTTGAAAAATTACAAAAATTTATCAGAAAGGCTGATGGAAGATGGATTCGTTATTTAGTGGATATATTCCTCCAATTATTGATGACATATGTGTATCAAAGGATGAATTTGGAGGTAAAGTGAAATATTTTATGTCCAGCGATAAAAAATCACAATATTTTAAGCTTAATGCAGCTCAATATAACTTCTTTGCTGAATTTATACCATATGCTTTGAAAGAGAGAGATTCTTTGAAATTAGATCAAAAGTGCAGAGAAATATCTGAGGGGAAAATTTCTTTGAATGTCATTTGTCAAATGTTGCAGAGATATAATCTGTTTGATGATGATAAGGGTATAAAAACTAAAGTTACCATTGATTTGAATAGCAAGAAGTTTCTAGAGATCCCGTTAGAAAAATTGAATAGGAAGCGGAATGTATGGAAAGCGTGTTTTAATGTTGTTTGCATTATTTCAGTGTTAATTATAATGATGTCACTTGCGGGGTTAATTTTGTATCGTGAACATATCATTAATGAGCTGAGTAATATGAAGTTTTCTATAGAAAACGTAGACTTGAAATCATTGATTGCGATTGCTTTTATATCCGCATTGGCTATTGTTTTACATGAAAGCGGTCATCTGCTGATGGCTCAAAAGCTCGGAATAGAATGGAAGAGCATAAATGTTTCGTTTATTTGGGGAATAAGTCCTATATTTTATGTGCGGTACAAAAATTTTTGTATTCATAAAAGTAAGGAAAAAATAAAAGTTCTTTTAATGGGTACTTTTATGAACTTTATACAGGTTTTGATGTATCTTATTCTCTGTTTGTCATCGGATTCATGGGTATTTATGATAGGCGCACTAGTTAATATTGGATGTATAATAAGTTGCATTTTGCCAATAGGAACAAGTGATGGATATCAGGTTTTGGCAATTATGCTCGGCATAGAAGGCGCACGGTGGAAAGCTTTGACTATGATAGGACAAGTTATTAAGAATCCTAAGAAAATGAATACAATAGTAAATAAGCGTGAGGACATGTTTTTAATATCATATATATTGCTGGCATATATAATAAGTATTTGGGGCTGTGTAGGATTGTTGAAGTCGATACTTCACTTTTTCAACCTGTTAAATGTTTCGAGTATACATATATTTATATTAGTTATATTCTTTTTTGGGTTTATTACAGTTTTGAACATGGCTAAGTTTATTAAAAATGTCGCCAGCATCAAATAAAATTATTATATTTTTAAATATAGTAAATATAAGAAAGGGAGGAACCTGAGATGAAAACAGAATTTCTTGAAAGGTTTGAAGAGTTGGAATCTTTAGAAGAAGTAGTTACGCCTGTATTTGGTATCGTTGCATGTTGCGAGATATAAGGTGTCAATGATCAAACGGAAAGGAGGAAAAAGAGATGCGCGTAGAGTTCATAGAAGGATTTGAAGAGCTTGAAGAGCTGGAAGAGGTAACAACACCGGCATTCGGTATCATTGCATGCTGCCATTAGGCAGAAAGCCCTAAGGTGTCAATAATCAAATGAAAAGGAGGAAAAAGAGATGCGTGTAGAGTTCGTAGAAGAATTTGAAGAGCTTGAAGAGCTGGAAGAAGTGACAACACCGGCATTCGGTATCATTGCATGCTGCTGGTAAGGCAATGGAAACATAGTAGTCAGCAATCAAACAGAGAGGAGGAAACCAAGATGCGTGTAGAGTTCGTAGAGGGATTTGAAGAGCTTGAAGAGCTGGAGGAAGTGACAACGCCGGCATTCGGTATCATTGCATGTTGCTGGTAATATAAGTTAAGAGGTGCGCATGCTGGACATAGATAGCGCACCTCTTGAAAAAGGAAAAGTATTGGTTAATGTTGTATAATAATTATTTTATTATTGTGAAATATTGGTAAATTAGTTTCAGGATGCAGGAGGTTTACAATATGTCATATATTTTGCAGACTATAAATTTGGAAAAAAATATTAAAGGGAGAAGTATTATTTCGAATCTTAATATTCATGTTAATAAAGGAGAGATATACGGCTTTTTGGGACCCAATGGCGCGGGAAAAACATCTGTAATGAAGATGATAATGAATTTTTGGAAGCCGACAGGGGGGACAATTGAAGTATTTGGAGAAAAATTGACATCAACATCCTATGAAGTTTTAAAAAGAATAGGGAGTATCATAGAGTTTCCGGTGTTTTATGAACACCTTAGCGGAGAAAGTAATTTGAAACTGCATTGCGAGTATATCGGATATGATAACCAACGGGGAATAGAGAATGCTCTTGATTTACTGGGATTGAAAGATGCATCTAAAAAACCGGTGAAGCAGTATTCGTTGGGAATGAAACAAAGATTAGGAATTGCAAGAGCTGTATTAACTAAGCCGGAACTTTTGATTCTTGATGAGCCGACAAACGGATTGGATCCTATAGGGATGAAGCAAATGAGAGACCTGTTTCGTATGCTTAAGGAAGAATTAGGAGTAACAATAATGATTTCAACACATATTCTTTCCGAAATAGAAGATATTGCAGACACAGTTGGAATTATTAATCATGGGCAGATGATAAGAGAAATATCAACAAAAGAAATCTCTCAAATGCGTTCGCCTTATATTGAAGTAGAAGTGCAGGATGTAAGAAAGGCGATGCAGACATTAGGAGGTTTTCTTTTAAATGATGATTATAAAATAGTTGGTGAAAACATGCTTCGCATTTATAGTGAAAATATCACACCTCAAGAGATAACCAAAGCGTTGCTTCTTGAAGGAAATGAAATCATTTCTATTGGCAAAAAGGCAGAACATCTGGAAGATTATTTCATGCATTTAATGGGAGAAGGTGAAAAAAATGATTAAAATGATTAAATTGGAATGGAAGAAGAATCATATCGGAAAATATATGCGCAATGCTTGTATTATGACGGGGATTTTACTTATATTGCTTTTATTCATGGTTGGAGAAATGAAAATGGAGGACTCGGCGGAACTGTATAATAAAAGTATTCTCTGCGTAAGTATAGAATTGTTTGCTAATATGTCTTATATTGTGTTTGCAAGTACAATGTTAGCATCGTTTATTGTTAGCGGCTATAAGAACAAAACAATCTACTTGATGTTTTCATATCCAATAAAAAGACAAAAAATACTATTGGCTCAAATGCTGTCAGTTTGGACTTTTAATATAGCTGCATTAATTATAACTAAACTTCTGGCATATGGGATTTTTAGTTTTGTAAGTCGGTTTATCGATGTAGATATGAGGGGAGTCAATTTTAGCGAGTTTTCATTCTATTCTCAAATTATCATAAGTTCCATAATGATGATTAGTATCTGTTTTATTGCTTTATTAGTTGGTGTCAAAATGAAGTCTTCAAAAGCAACTATAGTTAGCTCGGTTATCCTAGTATGTCTAACTCAAGGAAACATAGGGGCGTATACGTTGGTAGATAACCTTGCATTCTATATCATATTGTTTATTTTATCCATTATTTCAGTTTTTCTTACAATTTATAATATTGAAAAGGTAGATATATAGGCGGATCATAAAGTAAGTGGCAATAGATATATGAATGTGTTGCCACTTACTTTTGATTAAAAAGAAATAGAATGCCGTATTGCTGTCAAATGTCCGTCCTCTTCTAGTTCGCACGAATATATTGAATCAAGAGGCGGGGAGGATACCAGCAGGCTGTCCGGACAAAAATATACGGGAAAGCTTTCTAATAGTGGCACGTTCTGTATGTGAGAGTATAACGTCAACGCCATTGACAGGTTTTCTGTCAGGTAGATAACGAATGGCGCAAGGTATTCATCAGAGTGCCTTTGGAGCCAGATGTGCAGCATTTTAAGCCGGGTAAGGTTGTTTTTTATCCAGTTTCCATACTCCCTGCAGGAGAACATAAAAAGCCAGATATGCTCTTTCTCCTTGAAAACGGGATGTGTTGCACTACAGCAAAGGGCAGCATCAATGGTAAAAGGAGTAGAGCCGATTTTTGTGCTTTTTAAGTATTGCAATGAGGCGATATGGGTGCTGTAATGCTGCTGGAACCGTATCAGGAACTGGTTTAACGATGCAAGCTCCAGCTTGCGGACAGTGGAAATGGATGCAGTAGCTGCCTGATGGCAGTCCGGGGTGATGGAGGCCATATATGTATGCGCTGCCTGGGATAAACAGTACAGACGGAGCGGAGAGGCAGTAGCCAATACTCCGTCTGTTTGCTTCGCGGTGTCTGTAAAGGCATATCGAAGAATAATTCCGGCTTTTTTCAGTTTATTCAGGTTGCTTAGGTAGGATGGTTTCTGATAGCCCTGATGGAGCGTGTGGTTAAGCAGGAATGTTATATTATTGCTGTTTGTGTATGGATACTGTGCCAAAATCTTCATTATTTCAATATCGATAAGATTGATAATCCGCTTTTGCAGTAAAAGTTCAATCTCAGAGTGGCTGCAGTTTTTATTGCTGTTTTCGAGCAAAAGTTCCCACCCGGGGTTCATATGGAAAGGGGTTTTTGCAGTAAAAGGTTCCGTTTCTGCTATTTCTTTATAGTTCATAAGTCCTCCTTATATTTTATAGAATATCATCAATATTTTCGCTGCCGTCAGGCAGTGAATTTGGGGGTGTTTGGTCTGTATTCCCTGAGTTTTTCGATATGGGCTTTTTGACTGCGCTCTGAAAATAGCTTAATGGCGTTCCAGGAAGGAAGCTGTAGCTTGTTTCCTGCTCCTGGGAGGGTATGATGTCATCAGGAATATCCAAATCATCAGGAATAGGGCTGTCCGTATTGACAGTAACCGGATAAAAGACAATGTTGTTTCTCTTTATGTTCTCCCAGTCCGTGGGTTTTAGGAATTCCACAATTCCCTGTAAAGCGGGAAGAGGGCGCCCGTTTCTGGTTGTAAAGAAGGTAACTTCCTGAAAATCCTTCATTCTGATATCAATTTCCTCAAGGAAATTCTTCTGTGTTATCATTTCCCGGCTGGAAAATGAATAATGAGGAGAACTGTCAGTGATGGCAGTTTCCGTTGTTGACTGCTGTACTTCTGCCACATCATGCACGCCTGCCAGGGCAGAGAAAATTTCCATATCAGAAAGGGAAGACCGCCCAAATACAATGATATGGGCGCACCCAAGAATGACGCCTTTCAAATATTTGGTGATTTCGTTCTTTTCCATCTGATCTAATGTCTGGATTGCAACAGTCATTGCGACTCGGAACTTACGGAATAATGAGAAGTTTTTCTCAAGTGAAGGATGGATCAGCACGGGAAGCTCGTCTACATAGAAAAAGTGAGGGACGCGCGTAAATTCCGTTCCCGGGCGGGATAACACTGCATTATTGAAGGAAAGCAGGAAGAACAGTCCGAATGCAACGGCATCGGTGTCGCCGCTGGCAAGATTATAGTTGCATACAGTAACTTCCCCGTTAGCTAATGCCCGGTCAAAATCAATGCTGTTCTGCGAACAAAAAATCTCCCTGTTGGCAGGCATCAGCAGGAACTCATTGATAATGTTCCGGGTACCGCGGCTTTGATCCTCCATTTTGTCCCTGCCTTTTCCGAGCAGATCTTCACGTATGTATTGGATAATAAAGGCGTATTGTTTTGTACTCTGGTCCAGTTCTTCCAGTTTATCGACGTACTCCGTAAGTAAATTAAAATTGTTGATGATTGCTTGTAAGTCCGTAGGCGTGGCCTGGCGTCTTCGCAATATGGGTACGGTTGCCATCACCAGAATGGCAAGATTGGCAATCATCTGGCGGTTCAGGCCGGTAAAATAAGAGTCTGCTTTTCCCTTTAAGTCCGTTATTGCCTGCATGACATCGGAAAAAATGACGGCTCTCTTTACGATCATCTGGTTTTTTGCCTCATCTTCCATATGGGTAGGGATGTAAAACGGGTTTAGTCCGATAGTGTTCTTTTTGTGCTTTCCGTCTGCATCGCGGACTGCATCTATCCGGTTGTATGGAATGCCGCGCGCATCGCACAGGCGGCATACATCGTCCGTTAAGGAATCGTCCGGAGCAAGAACGGTAAGTCCGCATATGGGATAATTAAGGCGGATATTTTCCAGCTTCTCCTGTATATCCTTAAGTTTGTGGTCAATGTCTGCAGGTGATATATTTTCCGGCTGTTTTACAATAGGAATGCAGTCGTTGACGGAAAAACTTCGTGTATTGGCGGGAGGAGAGTATGCGATAAGGCCGGCGGATTCCAGCTGCTTTACATGGAATTTCTGCATATCCTCTGCTTTGCACCGCATATTTAAGTCGTCACGGATAGCTGGAAGAATTGTGGAGGACGTTTTTCCTGTACCGGAGGTCCCGTCAATCAGCGTGTGCAGGAAACGGTCTTTTGCATATATAGTAATGTTTTTCCCGGTGTTTATGTCCCGGACAATATTCATGTTATAGGCAATCTCATTTTTTTTCTGAGATTCCGGCTCTATGGAATGTGTTATCTTGTATGCAAGTACTTGTTTGCGGCACGCGGGATCCCGGAGTGCAAAAAAGACTCCCTTTGATAAGAGGAGTCCGATAGGGATAAGGGGCAGCTGCGTTACTATACGTCCAAGCAGTAATACCATATTTTTTGTAAAAGCCTCATCCACGGGAAAGCGCAGGATTGCCGGGAGAAAAATACGGGACAATCCGCAGTAAATCAGTGAGAGCAGAATCAGGAAAGCGGAGGATAGTACGCTTCCCAGGCAGAGCAGCTTTATCTGATGGAAGTTATAAAAAGAATACTTTGTGCCATAGAGATAAAGCAGTATTGGAGCGACTATCCAGAATACAAGGTATACCGGGTGCAGAGGGATAAAGCTGTAATCGAGTCGGTAAAGGGAAACGAGAAACCTGAAAATAAAATGTAGCATATGCAGGAATAAGATCAGGTATCCGGCATTAACGGGCAGCATAGCGCGGTTTCCCTTTAAATTTTCCGCGGCCTGCTCCCTGATACTTTGAAAGTAACTTGTAAGGAAAGACGTTTTACTCAATATAGATCGCTCCTCGTATAATAAGTTTGTAAGCAAGAAAAACAGCTTACAGACTTATTCTTTT